>Ga0181593_10006690_pt1 | contig 10327 bp, 9 predicted proteins | sample 071ome_19_FD_133756 | JGI IMG/M metagenome (GOLD analysis project Ga0181593, IMG submission 133756) | Coastal salt marsh microbial communities from the Groves Creek Marsh, Skidaway Island, Georgia - 071413AT metaG (megahit assembly) | ecosystem: Environmental > Aquatic > Marine > Intertidal zone...
AACATCCAAGGGGCTGAACTCAATCTGCGTCGACGACTGATCGATTTCGCCAGCGGGCTCTGTTATGCGCTCGACGGCAAGATGGATCGCATCACCGAAACGGTGTATCTGCTCTCGCCGGCAGACGTTGACATCGCAGATGCCGATCGCCGCGGCTTCGAGTAACAGCCATGGTCATCGGATCGATTCTTTGCACGCTCGTCTGGCTGTACTTCCTGATGCTGATCGGGCGGATCCTTCTGTCGTGGTTCCCGATCGATCCCAACGGGTCGATGGCGACTGTGGCGGGTTTCCTCTACCTGGTGACAGATCCGATCCTGCAACCGCTGCGGCGAGCGATTCCGCCGCTACGGATCGGCAACGTTGCTCTCGATCTCTCGGTGCTGATCGTCATCTTTGCAATCAACCTCGTGATCCTTCCCCTCGTCTGCAGTCTTTGAGGATTGTGGTGGTCACAGCACACAACGTGATCCCTCCCCATCAGCTGCGCGTCTCGTAGGATCGAGAGATGGACGAACTGTCTCCGCTGTTCCAAGACATCGAGTTCCGCGAGCGGCTCAGGGGCTATGACGTGGCCGAGGTGGATGCCTATGTCGGTCGTGTTGCCCGAGCGGTCGCAGCGGCTCAGGCTCGGATCACCGAACTGCAGCAGCGCGTCGAGGCGGCTGAGGGCCGCGAGCCGCAGAAGCCAGCGGAAACCGACAGTACCGAAATGGTGTCGCGAGTGTTGGTGTTGGCTCAGCGCACGGCTGATGCGGCCGTGGCGGAGGCACAGGAAGAGGCTGCGGCGCTGCTCGATCGGGTGCAGGCCGAGGCAGTGGCGATTCGCTCCGAGGCCGATGAGCATGCGTCCCGGGTGCTCGCAGAAGTCGAAACCGACCGTCGCCGTGCCGCCGCCGCCGCCGAGGCAGCTGCGGCGGAGGCGATTGCGCACGAGCGTGAGCGGGTGACCGAAGCGATCGCCGAACTCGAGCAGCACCGTGCGTTCCTCACCGAAGACATCGACATCTTGGAGCGGCACCTGGAGGAGTGCAGATCGATCCTTGCCTCCTCGCTGGTGGGTTTGTCCGAGTTGCTCGAGGCTCCCGAGTTGTTCCGAGTGCCTGCGATGCCGGCCTTGAGCGGTACCGTCGCTCCGGCTGCACTCGACGAATCGGCGATGCAAGGTGGCGACACCGAGCAGACAGCGGAGTTCGAGCCGATCGCCACTCCCATGGGCGCGTCAGAGCCGGAGGACGACATCGATGAACAGCACCTGCTCGAAGGTCCCGGTACCGGCGATGCCGGGTCCGACGATGCCGTTAATGATTGTATGGGTGACGCCGACGTGGTGAGGGGGCCCGAGTCCGACGACGCCGACACGTTGCGCCCGCTCATCGCCGGTGATGGGGCGCCGGTTTCGCCAGCAACAGAACCCTCGGCGACCGAAGAGCATGCACCGCCGCTCTTCGTGACGGCGGCTGATCTCGATGGCGGGGATTTCTCGGACGGGTGGCGTCGATCCCCCTCGATCGAGCGCGAGCCCAGCAGCGACTCGGTTGCGGTGGTCCCCGATACACAACTCGTCGAAGAATCGGCGGGATCAGTTGCGACGACAGCGGCTGATCCGTTTCTCGAGCAATTGCGCGAAGCTGTCGCCCGTGGGGACGCCGAGGAGATCGACGACGAGGCCTTGGCCGCCTTTTTCGACGGTGGGGAGGATGAGGGGAGCCGCTCCTGGTTCCCGCATCGTCGCTGAGTAGCAAAATCGCTCAACAATCCGCCGAGATCTCAGCGTCTACCTCTAGACTTCTCGCCTCGCGAGCCCCGTCGTCGATGGGGAACGGGACCGAAGGGACCTATCGATGGCCAAGGTGAAGAAGGCGGCGGCGAAGAAGGCCGTAAAGAAGCCGCCGGCCAAGAAAGCGGCGGCGAAGAAGGCCGTAAAGAAGGCGTCGGCCAAGAAGGCGGCGGCGAAGAAGGCCGTAAAGAAGGCGCCGGCCAAGAAAGCGGCGGCGAAGAAGGCCGCGGCGAAGAAGGTCGTAAAGAAGCCGCCGGCCAAGAAGGCGGCGGCGAAGAAGGCCGTAAAGAAGGCGCCGGCCAAGAAGTCACCGTTCGGTAAAAAGTTCGTCAGTCAGATGGAGACGCGACTTCTCGAGGAGCGGGCCAAGTACCTCCACTCGGAGGAGAACTACCGAGCCGAGGCTGACGCCCTGATCGAGGGACGCGAGCCGGGCGATGTCCAGTTCGACGAGGAGTCAGGCGAAGGCGACACGCTCGCCGTCGAGCGCGAGCGCGATCTCGCCTTGTCGGCCCAGGCTCGCCAAGCCGTCGAACAGATCGATGCAGCCCTTGCGCGCATCAAGGCCGGAACCTACGGCATCTGCACGGCGTCGGGCCTGGCGATTCCTCAAGAGCGCCTCAAGGCGATCCCGTGGGCAGCGGAACGGGTCGAGTACAAGGTTGGTGGACTCGGTCGGCTGTGATCGGCAATTCGGAGCTCCCACATGGTCGAGAGGGTCGAAGAGACGGTTCCAGCAGCATTCGACGGTGATCGTGTCGATCGGTTTGTCGCCGCAGTCACTGGTGAGAGCCGCGCACGTGTGAAGGCCCTCATCACAGATGGGCGGGTCATACGCAACGGCCAAACTGTCCCATCCGCTTCGCTGCGCATCGGTCTCGACGATCGGATCGTGGTCGAACTGCAGCCTTTGGCCGACGAGCGGCCACAGCCCGACCCTGGCGTTCGGTTCTCGGTGGTGCACGAGGATGCTGACGTGATCGTGATCGACAAGCCCGCTGGTGTGGTGGTTCACCCTGGAGCGGGCCAGCGAGAAGGCACACTGGTGAACGGCCTGCTCAGTCGCTATCCCGAGATGGCCGAGGTCGGCGAGCGACACCGTCCTGGGATCGTCCATCGTCTCGATCGGGGGACGTCGGGGGTGATGATGGTCGCCCGTACCGCAGAGGCATACGAACTTCTCGTCGGTCAACTGGCAGCGCACGAACCGGAGCGGCTGTATCAGGCTCTGGTGTGGGGTCAGCCTGAGCGCGACAGCGGGACGATCGATGCACCGATCGGTCGCTCCACTCGCCACCCGACGCGCATGACCGTCACACCCGATGGCCGTCCGGCGGTCACGCACTACTCGGTTCTCGTCCGCCACACCGCCCCGGTGACGACGGCGCTGCTCGATTGTCGTCTGGAAACAGGTCGCACACACCAGATACGTGTGCACCTGCGAGCGATCGGGCATCCGATCGTCGGCGATCGCGACTACGACGGCGGTCGACCCGGCCTCGATCCGGGTCGACCGTTCCTGCATGCGCGCCTCTTGCGTTTCACACACCCCCGTTCAGGCGTTGTGCTCGAAGCGGAGGCGCCGCTGCCGGCTGACCTTGCGGAACTTCTCGCCGGATGTCGTTGACGAGTCAGGATGGCCAGGGTGAGTCGCCCAGCGCCATGTCGGCAATGTCGGCGAGCGAGAACGAATCGAGAAACTCACGCATATGTGACCCAGCGGCGCCCCAAATGGTGAGCAAGACACATTGCCCCTCGTGATTGCATGCCTCGTCGGTGTGCGGTTCGGCGAAATCTCCGGCGGTGATGGGACCGTCGACCGCTCGAATGATCTCGGAGAGTCGGATCTCGCCGGCATCGCGGGCCAGGACGTACCCCCCGCCGACCCCGCGCTTGGACTGAACGAGACCCGCACCCTTCAGTGCGAGAAGGATCTGCTCGAGGTAGGGCTGCGGGAGCACGGTGCGTTCTGCGATCTCGCGCACCGAGGTGGGGGAGGACTCGGGATGCAACGCGAGCGACAACAGGGCTCTCGCCGCATAGTCACCACGAGTCGAGACACGCATCGGGTGGACTCTAGAGCCTGGCCCCGGCGCGCGTTGGACCGAGCGACCTCGGTAGCATCGGCCAATGCTCGCCGACGATCCGGTGCTGCCCGACTGGGCCGATGGGTGTGTGACACATCTCGTCCCGGGGCTGATCGGTGTGGAACGGCTGCCGTCGGTGGCTCCTGCATCGCTCGTCGATGCTTCAGCGGTGGTGCTCGTCGTGATCGATGGCTTGGGCTGGCATCAGCTTCAGCAGTTCTCGTCGCTCGCTCCCACACTCTCGGCCCTCGAAGGCGGCCCGATCACCACGGTTGCTCCATCGACCACCAGCGCAGCGCTCACCTCGATCACGACCGGGTCTGCTCCCGGGGAGCACGGGATCGTCGGGTACCGGGTCGACGTCGAGGGGGAGAACCTCAACTGTCTGTCGTGGCGAACGCCGTCCGGCGACGCCCGCGACCGGATTGTGCCCGAATCGTTCCAGGCGGTCGAGCCATTCTTCGGCGAACGACCCGTCGTGGTCCAGAACTCGCCGTTTCAGCGGACAGGCTTCACTCGAGCCCACCTGCGCGGCACCCGGCAGCAGAATTGGCGGACGTTGCCGACACTTCCCGTCGAGGTTCGTCGAGCCGTCGCTGCCGGAGAGCCCTTTGTCTACGCCTACTACGACGGGATCGACAAGATCGCGCATGAGTTCGGCTTCGGCGAGCACTACCGAGCCGAGCTCACGATGGTCGATCGCATGATTGGCGATCTCGTGATGGCGCTTCCCCGCGGGGCGGCTGTGGTGGTGACCGCCGACCATGGGCTCGTCGACTGCACCGACGGTCACAGCGAACTGCATGATGACGTCTGGGCGCTGACGGATCGATCGTCCGGCGAAGCCAGATTCCGGTGGTTGCACGCAAAGCCCGGTCGAGCCCGAGATCTTCTCGAGATCACGAGGCATCATCACGCCGACCGCGCATGGGTCGTCTCGGTGGAGCAAGCGATCGACGAGCGATGGCTCGGTCCTGTCGTGTCCGACGCAGCGCGAACGCGGCTGGGCGATGTTGCAGTGGCAGCGCGTGATCACTGGTTCTTCGCCGATCGGGCCGATGCGACGCCACACTGGTTGATCGGTCGCCACGGCTCGCTCAGCGAAGCCGAGATGCATGTCCCGATGCTTTGTCACCTGTCCTGACCGCCGAACCCGAGAAGGAACCATTCCCGTGAGCTCCCCTGTTGATCCAGCCGACCCGCAGCCCCCGCGTCCCGATGTCGAACGGCCCGAGGTGGAGGTGGTCGATCCCGCCGAGGCCGAAACGCCGATCGACGAGACGATCGATCACCCGGCCAAGGTGATGCGAATCGGTGCGATGATGCGCCAGCTCTTGGACGAACTGCGCTCGGCGGATCTCGACGTCCCGAGCCGAGACCGTCTCCGCGAGATCTACGGTCGCTCGGTCGGTGAACTCAGCTCTGCACTCTCTCCCGACCTGGCCGACGAGCTCGGGCGACTGGCGCTGCCCTTCAGCGGAGACGAGACCCCGACCGCAGCAGAGCTCCAGATCGCAAAGGCCCAGCTCGTCGGTTGGCTGGAGGGGTTGGTCCAGGGAATGCAGGCAATGCTGTTCGCCCAACAGATGGCCGCCCAGCAGCAGCTCCAGACCATGCGGGCCGAGATCGGTTCGGGCGAGCCGACGGCGGGTGATCCCCGTCCCGGCACATACCTCTAGAGGTCGGCGATCGACTGCGCGATCCGACTCGATCCCGCACGGCTCAAGCGGTCGTCGATGGCACGACCGATCCCTGATTCTCCGGTCAGTTCGGCGATGATTCGGGTCGGCGCCGCAACGTCGGCATGACGGAGAACGTCGTAGAGATCGTGGGCGATGGCGTCCAGGTCTCTGCGCGATCCGAACGGAACGAACGACCATCCCGCAGGAAGCTCGGGTTCCTCTCCCTCGTAGCCGAGATAGCGAACGTTCCCCGGTGGGGCGTGTGCTGGATCGAATCCTGCGATCACGGTCGTGGTCGGGATGCCGGGAGAGTAGTGGCGTTCATCGTGTCCGGGAGAGGCAATTGCCGCGTCGCTCGTCGTGTCGATCGAACGGACGGCGACATGAGCAGCGATCGACTCGAGGGGGATGGCGCCATGCCGGAGGACGACGGCCATGTCACCGTCGAAGGAGACGACCGTCGACTCGACACCGGCGCTACAGGGACCGGAATCGACGATCAGATCGATCCGGTCGCCGAGTTCGGCAGCGACGTGACTCGCTCGCGTCGGGCTGATTCGGCCGAAACGGTTCGCACTCGGCGCGGCGATCGGAACACCTGCAGCGGAGATGATCGCCTGCGCCGTGGGGTGAGAGGGGCAGCGAACACCAACCAGCGGCAGGCCACTCGACACCGCAGCGGGGACGGACGGGTGCCGGGGTAGTACCAGGGTGAGGGGGCCCGGCCAATACGCATCGGCGAGGATGCGAGCTGGCGTCGGGAAGTCTCCGTCCACGACCTGAGGTGCCATCGCCAGAGCATCGATGTGCACGATCAGCGGATCGGTCGACGGGCGCCCCTTGGCGGTGAAGATCGACGCCACGGCGGTTGCGTCGAGCGCATGTGCCCCAAGGCCGTACACCGTCTCGGTCGGGATCGCCACCAGTCCGCCGGCCCGCAACACCGATGCGGCTCGCTCGATGACGGCCGGATCAGGGTTGTCGGTTGGGCAGGGCAGGAGCGGGGCAGGCATCGGAACAACAGGAGCTTACGGGCCACTGGTCAGGGGGCGTTGGGAAGGCTATGGTCGAAATCACAACCGTGTGATTCGTCCACACGGTGTCCACAGCCGTGTCCACAAGCAGCCAGGAGCAGTGCGTGGCGGACTCGTTCGCTCATCTTCACGTTCATACCGAGTATTCGATGCTCGACGGTGCGTCGCGCCTCGACGAGGCGATCGCAGCTGCGGTGGCCGATGGTCAGCCAGCGATGGCGATCACGGACCATGGCAACATGTACGGCGTTCTCGACTTCTACCGAGGCTGCAAAGACGCAGGAATCAACCCGGTCATCGGCACCGAGATGTACCTCGCCCACGAAAGTCGACACGAGCGGCCGAGCCGACGTGGGAAATCCGATGACTCCGGTGGCGATGTCGGTGGCGGCAAGAAGCTCTACTACCACGCCATCATGCTGGCGGAGAACAACACCGGCTATCAGAACCTCATTCATCTCTCGTCGAAGGCGTATCTCGACGGCTTCCACTACAAGCCGAGAGCGGACTGGGAGACCATGGCCGAACATGCCGAAGGCATCATCGCCACCTCCGGGTGCCTCGGCGGTCACGTCCTGCAGTCGCTCATGAACGGCAACCAGGATGCAGCGCTCGAGCACGCCGCTCGATTTCAAGACATCTACGGCCGCGACAACTTCTTCATCGAGCTGCAGGACCAAGGGATTCCGGAGCAGCGCACGACCAATCCGCAGCTCCTCGAGATCGCAAAGAAGATCAAAGCACCGATCCTCGCCACGAACGACTCCCACTACACCCACCAGCACGACGCCGAGGCTCACGACGCCCTGCTCTGCGTGCAGACCGGCTCACTGCTGTCAGACACCGATCGCTTCACGTTTCACGGTGATGGTCACTACATCAAGTCGGCGGGCGAGATGCGTCGGCTGTTCGCAGAGGTTCCCGAGTCGTGCGACAACACGCTCTGGATCGCCGAGCGCTGCAACGTCGAGATCGAATTCGGCAAACCCAAGCTTCCGGAGTTCCCACTTCCCGAGGGCTTCGCCACCGACACCGAGTACCTCCGTCACCTCACGTATCAGGGCGCCCATCGGCGTTGGGGTGCCGACCTTGGTGCCGAGATCACCGAACGGCTCGATTATGAGCTCGGTGTCATCGACAACATGGGGTTCTCGGCCTACTTCCTCATCACGTGGGACCTCATCAGATTCGCCCGGGACAACGGCATTCGGGTCGGACCGGGTCGTGGCTCTGCAGCGGGATGCGCAGTGGCCTACACGCTCTGGATCACCGATCTCGACCCGATCAAGTACGACCTGCTGTTCGAGCGTTTCTTGAATCCGTCCCGCGTCTCGATGCCCGACATCGACATGGACTTCGACACCCGCTATCGAGACACCATGATTCGCTACGCAGCGGACACGTACGGTCGAGACTGCGTCGCTCAAATCGTCACCTTCAGCCAGATCAAGGCGCGGGCGGCGGTGCGCGATGCCGCGCGAGTGCTCGGGTATCCCTATTCCCTCGGCGACAAGGTTGCCAAAGCGATGCCCCCGCTCGTCATGGGGCGTGACACGCCGCTCAAGTACTGCTTCGAGGAGCACCCGAAGTACATCGACGGTTTCAGATCGGCGAGTGAGCTGCGGGACATGGTTGCTGCAGATGCTGATGTCGCCCGAGTCGTCGACGTGGCCAAGGGGCTCGAAGGACTGCGCCGCCAGGACGGTATCCATGCGGCTGCGGTGGTGATCACCAACGAGCCGCTGACCGAGTATCTCCCGATCCAGCGCAAACCCGAGGCCGGCAAGCCGATCGAGGAAGCACCTGTCGTCACCCAGTACGAGATGCACGGCGTGGAGGACCTCGGCCTGCTCAAGATGGACTTCCTGGGGCTTCGAAATCTCGACGTCATCTCTGATTGTCTCGCACTCATCGAGGACATCAAGGGTGTCGACCTCGACATCGACGCAATCGAACTGGACGACGAAGCAACATTCGAATTGCTCAAGCGGGGTGACACCATCGGTGTCTTCCAGCTCGAATCAGCACCGATGCGGGCGTTGATTCGTTCCTTGGCGCCTACCAGCTTCGACGATGTCGCAGCGCTCGTTGCGCTCTATCGGCCCGGCCCGATGGCGGCGAACATGCACAACGATTACGCCGACCGCAAGAACGGACGGAAGCCGGTCGAGTTCATCCACCCGGACGCCGAGGAACTCCTCGGGGACACCTACGGGTTGATGATCTATCAGGAGAGCGTCATGCGAATGGCGCAGAAGTTCGCCGGCTATTCGCTCGCCGAAGCGGACTCGCTGCGCAAGGCGATGGGCAAGAAGATCCGTGAGGCGATGGAAAAGGAGCGGCAGAAGTTCACCGATGGTGTGGTTGCGAACGGCTACGAGCATTCGCTGGCCGTCACGATGTTCGACATCATCGCCCAGTTCGCCGACTACGCCTTCAACAAGTCCCACTCCTACGGCTATGGCTACGTGGCCTACCAGATCGCCTACCTGAAGGCGAACCATCCGATCGAATACCTCTCGGCACTGCTCACGTCGGTGAAGAGCAAGCTCGAATCTGCTGCGGTCTACCTGAATGAATGTCGTCTGATGGGCATCACCGTGGAGGTACCCGACATCAACCGGTCCGAGTCGGACTTCACGCCGGTGCCGAATGCTGCGTGGGACGGGAGCCCCTATGCGTCGGGAAGCAATCCGAAGGGGGAGGTCTCACCGGGCAACATCGTGTTTGGATTGTCGGCGATCCGAAACGTCGGGGAGGGAGTCGTCGAGAAGATCATCGCAGCGCGTGAAGCAGATGGTCCGTTCGAGTCGTTCGTCGATTTCGTCGAGCGGGTCGAGATCGATGCGCTCAACAAGCGGACAATCGAGTCGCTCATCAAAGGAGGGGCCTTCGATTCGCTCGGTCACCCTCGCAAGGGTCTGCTCCAGGTGTACGAGCAGATCATCGACCTCACCGTCCAGCGCCGCAAGGAGCACGACATGGGCGTGATGTCGCTGTTCGGCGATCTGGACGGGAGACCAGCGTTCGACGAGCGTCCGGCGGTGCCGGACATCGAATTCGACAAGATGCCTCGGCTGGCAAACGAGAAAGAGATGCTCGGCCTGTACATCTCTGATCATCCACTGCTTGGTTTCGAGGCCCAAGTCCGCCGCAAGGCCGACACCGGGATCGCCGGTGTGGCCGAACTGCCCGACGGCGCGATCGTCAAGGTCGGAGGTGTCATCACCAACCTGCAACGAAAGTGGACTCGGAAGGGGGACCTGATGGCAGTGCTCGAGCTCGAAGACCTCGAGGGCACGATCGAAGTCATGGTGTTCCCGCGAACGATGCAGGAGCACGGTCCGAAACTGCGAGACGACGCGATCGTGATGATCCGAGGCCGAGTCGAGAACAGCGACGATCTCCCCAAGCTCTTCGCCCAAGACATCGAGATCGTCGAAGATCTGTCCGACAATCAGCCGGTCCGATTGCGGCTCTCGCCCGAGAACCAGCGACCAGAGCGAATCGATGAACTGAAATCGATCCTTTCCGCCCACCCTGGCGACGCCCCGGTCGAGGTTCATCTGAGCGATCGTCAGATCTTGCGGCTGCCCGACGAGTTCGCCGTCGACAGTGCCAACGGGGTGGTCGCCGAGCTTCGGGTCGTCTTCGGCCCCGACGCGATCTTGGTCTGAAGGTCGGGGACCCCGACCTGACGAGCATGGATGGCTGGTGACAGCCAGTTCTGCGATCGGCTCAGAT
>Ga0181593_10006695_pt1 | contig 10324 bp, 9 predicted proteins | sample 071ome_19_FD_133756 | JGI IMG/M metagenome (GOLD analysis project Ga0181593, IMG submission 133756) | Coastal salt marsh microbial communities from the Groves Creek Marsh, Skidaway Island, Georgia - 071413AT metaG (megahit assembly) | ecosystem: Environmental > Aquatic > Marine > Intertidal zone...
CCCTGAAGAAAAATTCATCCTTCTAGGCACTGGGGCAAATGGAACAAATAATCACCTCCAAGTTTACAAGGAGCTTACACGTTGCATAAATTCTCACAAGTACAGGCAAGTCGTGGCGCTTTGTGGAAAAAATGAAGCAACGTTAAAGAATCTAATTTCTCAGGCTGGGAAAACTAATGTGAAGCTTATTGCCCTATCCAAAGTTGATGCTGAAGGCATGGTCGCGTTGCTATCCCATGCCGCCTGTCTTTTGGCAAGACCGGGTGCAGGATTAAGTGCTGAGGCAGTGGCAATGAATACACCTATGATTTTCAACCTTTGGGGGGGAGTGATGCCACAGGAAACCAACAACTTAAACTATTGGGAATTAAAAACCGGCAGGTACGTAAGTATTAGAACCCCCCAAGAGTTGCCTGCTCTTTTATCCAAAGACATCCCAAGCTTAGGGACAACTATGCCTAAGTATCCACCGATTATTGATATTCTTTTGGAGCTCACAAAAGATGAATAATATGCCGGCAATAGGTCAACTTCCAGCATGGGCTGTTGCTCGGTCATTGGAAGCAATGAGTGTTGAAATCCAGAGACATAAACCTAATTTCTATAAGCTATCTGCCCGCATCCTGACAAATTCCAAAATTTCTTTAACTGCAGGTGATGAAATTGTTTTTGATAATGATAATTTATTACATGCTGTAAGACAGGGGTTTGCTTTGCCTGCAATCATACCCCTCTGTATTCATCCAATCGTCTCCTACAAAGGCATAAGAGCCCTCATGGAGATCAAGGATTTGTACAACCAAAGCCCAGGTAAACAAGATGTAAAAATATTTTTCCAAGCAGGACTTGAAGCGACCGCGTGCTACCTAAATCATCACCCATCTGTCCAGGATTTAATGAGAGATGAAAAAGGAACCATCGACTGTTACCTTCATGAAAAAATTTTCTTGGGCAGAATTTTTCGGTCTAACGAAGATGTATGGAAATGCACTTCAGAAAAACCTGACACTGATCCATCTGTCGTCTTAGACTTTAAAAACCTAGGTTCTGCGATACGCGGAGCCTGTGGCCAAATCGACCCTCTTGCAGATCCAGCTCTCGGTAATATAATGGTTGCTGGAAGGATACCTTTGTTGGATAAATTTGGTTTTGTTGCTAGAATTGTTTCCCGCGAAGTACCCTCGCCACTTCAAAAATTTCATGCAAAATAATTCCTCCAACTTTTTTAAAAGGGCCCAGCAAGTAATTCCAGGGGGAATCTATGGGCATGTGGCTCCGGCCGCAGGTCTCCCTGATTGCTTTCCTCATTATTGCCAGGAAGCTGCAGGACATACCTTTACTGATGTCGATGGTAAGGAGTGGTTGGACTTTATGTGTGGGTTTGGTGCCATTTTACACGGTTACTCAAACCCTGAAATTGAAGAAGCTGCAAGTAAGCAAAGAGATAGGGGTGCCGTTTTTAACCAGCCTTCTCCGGTTATGGTTGAATTGGCAGAGAAACTTGTGAGCCGAATTGAATTTGCTGACTGGGCTGTCTTTGCCAAAAATGGGTCTGACCTGACGACCTGGGCAATCCGGGTGGCAAGGCAATACACCCAACGCCCTCTTATTGTTAAGGCGAAAGGGGCCTATCATGGAGTTGATGCTTGGTGTGATCCGGGTATGGGTGGACGGATCCCGTCGGACAGGCAAGATATTCTTGAGTTTGATTGGAATGATGCCGATCAGCTTAAATCTTTATTCAAGCGATATGGAGACCAAATTGCCGGTGTGATCTTAACCCCATTTCACCACCCTGCCTTTGCCCAGTCAGTTATGCCCCTTTCAGGTTTCTGGGAGGAAGTAAGTTCTCAATGCCAGGCATATGGGGCATTACTTGTACTCGATGATGTGAGGGCAGGGGGGCGGTTGCATGACCAGGGATCGCATGAGTTTTTTAATTTTGCTCCAGACCTCGCGGTCTATTCTAAAGCCTTAGGCAATGGCTATGCAATTTCAGCATGTGTAGGGAAAAATGATTTCAAAGCTTCATCTTCGGAAGTTTTCCTAACTGGGAGTTGCTGGAATGATGCAGTGGCTATGACCGCTGCCTCCGTGTCATTATCGATAGCTGAAAGAGACGGGGTGGCCGGTCAGGTTATGAACAAGGGGTCGTATTTTTGCTCTAAGCTTACTGGAATTGCTCAAGAGTATAATATTCCTCTTTCGATGACTGGCCCTGCGTCCATGCCTTACCCGATTATCGAGCAAGATGAGAATTTATTCAAAATTCAACAATTCTGTAGGTTTTGTGCGGAAGAAGGCTTATATTTCCACCCTCACCACAATTGGTTTATCAGTAATTCTCACACCATCGAATCTCTTGATTTGGCTCTTCAAAAAGCATCGGAGGCATTAGCAAAGCTAAGCCGCATATCAGGTAGTTAATTGCATGTGGATATTATTTGATTGATCGCAAATCTCTTGGACGGGGTGCATTTTAAAACAGCATCTTCCAAGGCAAAGGTAATCTTTCGAAGTACAGAAACGGCAGACTCCAGCGTTCCCTCATTTACCGAATCATCCTGTAGCCAGGGCATGGTTACAAAAGAAAAATCTCCCAGCAAAGACGATAGATCAGAGTACTTAAATAGCTCGTAGAGCATTTCCTTTGCCTGACTGCCTTGCTTGTATTTATCCACAGACTGCCAAACTTGATCACAGCAGGATAGAAGTGTGGTAAGCACCTGCTCGAGACCCATTCCACTGATTTGTTTTTTGAGACTCAATTTGGTGGCATCTGGAGAGAAGGGCAGAATGTTTTCGCTTACAGCCTGTTTAAGGTGGGCACTATCATCCGGATGCACTAATGTCGCTCCCTCTAAGACAGCACCTCGGTCAGTCAGATTAAATATAGGGCACTGCTTGGAAATACCTAATGATAACCTTGAGGTTTCTTCCCAGTCTGAGAAAAAAGGGGTTTTGACTGTTTTTTCGAAGTTTCCCGGAATTGCATGATAATGCTCAGCATGAACTTGTATGTGAGTGCGGCCTGTATTTACAGCATACCTGTCTCCATGGTGTAAGCCTGAAGACAGATCAATACCAATCGTTATAATCAGGGAAGGACAAAGAGAGTGAGCGAAGGATAAAGCGGTGAGCCCAGCATTATTGGCAGCCAGTATGCTTGTTTTGCTTACACCTTTGGTAGCAAGCCAGTCTTCTGTTAGGACACGACCTGATAGATACCTAGCCTTTTCTCCCCATTGCCTCGACCAGCTCGGATGAGATTGAGATGAAAGGATAGCAATACCCGGAGAAAAATCTTGGCGAGAACAGCTTTCAAAAGATTTATGAGGATCAATGCTTATCAAGAAATCTGGTGAAATTCCCTGCCTTGAAAGAGCTGAAAGAGCACTATCACAAGCTACAATGATAGGGCGAGGAAAGCCTGCTTGAAAGACTGGCAATGTGACATCAAGGGAAGGACCTGCGCCTACAACTAACGCAAAGCAATTGCTACCCAAGGTGGACCACTCAGGAGGAACGCGCGAGAGAAGATATCCAGGCATATTTTGGAAAACTTGATACTGACGGTCAAAGCCCGTCGCCTGCCTGGTTCTTCTTGCTCTTGAAATAGCTTCGGTTTTTGAAATGACCAAATCAAGGACATCGCTGTAAGTGTTACACCCAACAATTGAAGGGCTTACCTTAACGCTGGGAAGATCCCGGTAATCAAGAGCAATGAAATCTGTTATTTTCTGACTTAAAACCGGATGGGACTCATGTAGGTTCAAGCATTGAACCGAAGGAGGAATAAAGTCATTGGCTCGCTCAATATTTTCACAAACCCATAGCACCCCACCAAGATGCCTTTCTGACTCCCTGATGATCTCTGCGTCTGAAATTTCACCAATAATAATCGCAAGATTAGAGTTGGGACGGCCAAAAGTTGATATCCAGTTTGTGGACATAAAAAATCAAATATCAAAGGACAGATAACAGTGCCAACTTTTTTAAATATAGTGATGAATCCTCTCTTTCGAATCGACTCAAATATTTTAATTATGCATGATGATGATTAAAGATGTTTGAGGGTAAGTCCATATTAGTCACCGGCGGAACTGGTTCATTTGGTAAAGAGTTCGTAAAGACTGCTTTGGCAAAATACAAACTCAGGAAAATAATTATCTATTCAAGAGATGAGCTCAAGCAAAGTGAAATGCAATCACTTGCTGAATTTAAAGATCCTGCGGTGCGTTTTTTCCTTGGGGATGTCCGTGATCGAGATCGGCTGGAACTGGCTATGCGGGGTGTCGATTATGTGGTCCATGCAGCCGCCTTAAAACAAGTGCCTGCGGCAGAGTACAACCCCCATGAATTTATAAAAACTAATGTAAACGGGGCCACTAATGTTGTGGATGCGGCACTAAAAGCTGGCGTTAGAAAAGTGTTAGCTCTGAGTACGGATAAAGCGGTTAACCCTGTCAATTTATACGGAGCCACAAAATTATGCTCCGATAAAGTTTTTATTGCTGCCAATAGTTATGGCGGGCAGGATGGTACTATTTTTTCTGTAGTCCGTTATGGCAATGTTGTGGGCAGTCGTGGCAGTGTGGCTCCCATTTTCCAGAAACAAAGAGAACTTGGCAGCCTAACCATTACCAATCCGGATATGACCCGCTTTTTATTAACGATCAAGCAGGGTGCTGAGTTTGTATTTAAATCACTAGAGGAAATGGTGGGGGGGGAATTATTTATACCAAAAATCCCTTCCTGTACGGTGGGGGAAATAGCGAATGTAATCGCCCCTTCCTGCGAGTGGGAAATTACCGGCTTAAGACCTGGGGAAAAAATGCACGAAACCTTAATCCCGGAGGATGAATCCCGAAATGTTTTGGAATTTAAAGATCATTTTGTAATCCAGCCTATAAAATCATTTTGGGGTAATAAAATCGGGATTAAGGGTGGAAAGAAGTGTCAACAGGGCTTTGTTTACGCAAGTAACAATAACTCCGAGCATTGCACTGAATCTGCCCTCAAAGATTTACTTGAGGATTTTATCCAATAATAAAAAATCAAATAGCAGCACAATGGACATGACGGCGATTACAGATGAAAGCTCGCCTCCCTTTATTGTCGCTGAGTTATCAGGGAATCATGGGGGTTGCTTAAGCAAAGCACTGCAACTTGTCGATAAGGCGTCAGAGGCAGGAGCGGATGCCATCAAACTGCAGACTTATAAGCCAGATACAATAACTGTAGATGCTCAGGATAGCAGGTTTTTACTCCAAGACGGATTATGGAAGGGTAAGTATCTTTACGACTTATATAAACAAGCCATGACACCGTGGGAGTGGCACAGGGAGATAGCTGTTCGTGCCAAAGAAAAAAACATGGTTTGCTTTAGTTCACCATTCGACGAGACAGCCGTTGAATTCCTTGAGCGGGAATTGAATCCTCCTCTTTATAAAATTGCGTCTTTTGAGCTCAATCACTTCCCCCTTCTAAGGAAGGTGGGAGCTTTAAGAAAACCAGTCCTTGCCAGTATTGGCGTATCAGATGAAGAGGAAATAGGGCAAGCGGTTCAGGCATTGAAAGACAATGGTTGTCCTGAAGTGATCCTCCTGTACTGCGTTAGCGAGTACCCCGCAAAAGTTGAAGACTTTGAACTATCCAATCTCCCGAAAATTCAACAGAAATTTGGATGTAAAGTGGGCTTATCTGACCATTCAGATGGCTGTCTCATGGCTGTTGCAGCAACGGCTCTTGGGGCATGTGTAATCGAAAAACATCTGACCCTCGACAGGGATAGCTCTTCAATTGATGGCGCATTTTCCTTGCTCCCTGAAGAATTCACTAATTTGTGCTCTGCAGTCAGGAAAGCTCACAAGGGGATTAAGTCAAAAACTTCAAACCTTATGGAAAGCAAAGGGAAAGCCAAGAGAGCAAAGTACAAGAGATCAATTCTTGTTTGTAAGGATATAAAAAAGGGTGAACTGCTTGATCCCACAAACTTACGAATCGCAAGGCCCGGAGATGGCATGTGTCCAAGCAAGTGGGAGGTAGTTCTCAATAAAAAGGCTTCCAGAGACATGAAGGTCGGACATCCTTTATGCCGTGAAGATGTAAGCTGAAGCCCAATTTTTGCATACCACTGCAACTTGTGTTATTGTTGGATGTGTGTGCTCGTAAAATTGCTTTCAATCTCAAAGTTCCTCTCTTTACGGGTTCTCAGGAAGAAAAGCTTCGCAAAACCTGCGTTTGGGTCTCGGTGAATTGCCCAGGCAGAAAATTCACGCTTGAAGAAATTGCGGTCATCATGGGTATCACTCGTGAACGGGTACGACAGCTGGAAGCTTCCGCCCTTCGAAAATTAAGGCATCCATCCCGTGCGAAGATTCTGGCTGAATTAATTGGTTGATACGGCTTTTTTTTCTAAAGACTTTACTTTACATCACAATTTGAAAAGTTGGTTTTATTGTGTGTTTTAAAGTAAGTAGAAGAACAGAGGCATTTCTATTATTAAATTGCTTGCCGAAACTTGGTCCTATTAGCACCAGTCGTTTACTCGATGCCTTTGATGGGGATCCAGTAAAGATCCTGCATGCAAGCAAAGAGGAACTTTTATCAGTCAAGGGAATAGGGGGTGCCATGATTGCATCGATTCAAAATCCTCTCAATGAGGATTGGGTAAGCAAAGAGCTGAGGAATATAAAAAAGTATGAGTCTTCATTTATAACTGAAAATGATCTTCCCAAAGCTTTACATGAAATTTACGATACTCCCCTCGGCTTATATCAAAAAGGGTCAATTCCCGATGGTCCTTATATTTCAATTGTAGGCACCCGTGCCCCTTCCTTATATGCTCAAAAAATTTGCCATGAACTATCATCCAGGTTGGCACAAAAAGGATTCTGCATTGTGAGTGGAATGGCCCGGGGAATTGATTCGATTGCCCATCAGGCTGCCCTGGATGCAAATGGAAAGACAATTGCATTCCTGGGGAGTGGGATCGATATCATTTATCCTCCCGAACACCTGAGCTTGTATCGAGAGATTGCGACTAAAGGAGCAGTGCTATCCGAGTTTCCATTTGGTAGAAAAGCGGATCGAAGGACTTTTCCAATGAGAAACCGGTTGGTATCGGGAATTTCATCCGGCACCGTGGTTGTCGAGTCAGGTGCATCAGGTGGGAGTTTAATTACTGCAAGATTTGCTGCGGAACAGGGTCGCTCCGTATTTGCAGTTCCTGGAAGAGTGGATCAAGCCAGCTCCCTCGGATGCCACCACCTAATCCGTGAGGGTGCCACTCTTATTCGTAATGCAAATGATATAATAGATGATTTACTCCCCTCCTTGACTTTAGATTTCCCTGCAGATACTGCCCATTCTAAAGACAGTCAATCCCAGCCCCGCAAGCTGGAGAGCCTAAACTTTTCCAAGAGTGAAGTGACAATCATGAATGCCCTGGAACAAGATGGGATCATGAGCTGTGAGGAAATTAGCTCTAAATCTACCCTGCCAGTTCAAGAGATTGCTTCCACCCTGACAGGTCTGGAGCTTGCAGGTTATATTTCAAAGCGAACGGACGGAAGGTATGAGATTCGGTAGAAAATAATAATTTAATTCTTTAGGTTGCATTTCTTTCATTTCCCGTTTCAATAAAAGTTAGTTTAGGGGAGCTTTAGGCGAAAACTGAGAGGCACAAACGATCCGTGTGCGACCCTTAGAACCTGATGCGATATTACAACGCCGTAGGGAAAACTTACTGTTTCACCGCAGTATTTCTTCGGCACAACCTCTTAATTATGATTAAAAAAGTCGAAGACCTGGAAGATAGCCAAAATAACTCAAAACGTGTTTACTTAGAAGGCGGCAACTCGGGAGTAAGAGTACCGATGAAAGAAATTTCACTGTCCCCTACCAGAACATCAGAGCAAAAGGAAGAGCCTAACGATCCGGTCCGCGTTTATGACACCTCTGGTCCGTGGGGCGATCCTGATTTCCACCGGCAACATGAGCTAGGTCTTCCCCGTATCCGCGATCAATGGATTGAAGAGCGTGGAGACACAGATTTTATTCAAGGAAGGCAAGCGACCCCTGCAGATAATGGTTATTTATCTGACTTACATGCTCAAAGATCAGACCAAAAAGGGAAAGACTTGCCCGATTATGACCGCTCCAAGATAAAGGTGCGGAAATCCAAAACTGGGAATGCAGTCACTCAACTTCAATACGCAAGAGATGGCATAATTACACCCGAGATGGAATTTATTGCAATTCGGGAGAATATGAAGCTTCAGGCTTTGAGCAATGACCTTGAATGCTCCCAGGATAATGATCGAAACAGCCTGAACCACCAACACCCTGGTGAAAATTTTGGTGCCTCTATACCCAAAGAAATTACACCTGAATTTGTCCGAAGTGAAGTTGCCCGGGGGCGAGCTATTATACCGGCTAATATCAATCATCCGGAACTGGAACCGATGATTATCGGTCGAAACTTCCTGGTTAAAATTAATGCCAATATTGGGAATTCAGCAGTCGCCTCTTCTATTGAGGAAGAAGTTGAAAAAATGAGGTGGGCTACAAAATGGGGGGCAGACACTTTGATGGACCTGTCTACCGGTAAGAATATTCATCGGACCCGAGAATGGATTATCAGAAATTGTCCGGTCCCTGTGGGAACAGTTCCAATTTATCAAGCTCTTGAAAAGGTAAGAGGGAAACCTGAAGATTTAACTTGGGAAATTTTTCGGGATACTTTGATTGAACAAGCGGAGCAGGGGGTTGATTATTTCACCATTCATGCCGGTGTATTACTTCGCTATGTGCCCCTCACCAGCAAGAGGATGACAGGAATCGTCAGCCGTGGAGGCTCAATAATGGCTAAGTGGTGCCTCGCTCATCACAAAGAAAATTTCCTCTACGAAAAATGGGATGAGATTTGCCAGATTATGGCTGCCTATGATGTTTCTTTTTCTATCGGGGATGGGCTCCGCCCCGGGTCTATTGCAGATGCCAATGATGAAGCTCAATTTGCTGAACTTAAAACACAAGGTGAGCTAACAACAAGAGCTTGGAAATATGGGGTACAAGTAATGAACGAAGGCCCCGGTCATGTGCCTATGCACATGATTAAAGAGAATATGGAGAAACAGATTGAATGGTGTCATGAAGCTCCTTTTTATACGCTCGGTCCTTTGACCACTGATATTGCCCCTGGCTATGATCATATAACCAGTGGTATCGGTGCGGCCATGATTGGCTGGTATGGCTGTGCCATGTTATGCTATGTCACACCAAAGGAACACCTTGGTCTGCCAGACAGAGAGGATGTAAGAGAGGGAGTTGTTACTTATAAATTGGCCGCCCATGCCGCAGATTTAGCCAAGGGGCATCCGTCGGCCCAATTCCGAGATAATGCCCTATCCAAAGCCCGCTTTGAATTCAGATGGCAGGATCAATTCAATCTATCACTTGATCCTGATAAAGCTCGAGAGTTTCATGACCAGACCCTCCCACAGGAGAATGCCAAAACTGCTCACTTTTGCTCCATGTGCGGACCTCATTTTTGTTCAATGAAAATTTCAGAGGAGGTCAGGCAATACGCAAAAGATCAAGGGCTGGATTCAGAGAAGGATGCAATCGCAGAAGGAATGAAGAAGAAAGCAGAAGAGTTTAACACATCGGGAGGGGAATTATATAGCTCCTGAATGAAGATTTTTGTTAACGATGCCCCTCATCAGGTCCCGGAGGAAATAAAACTTAAAAGTTTTCTTCATTCGATCAACCTTGATGATTTTAGAGGGTGGGCCGTCGCCTTAAATGAAACTGTGATTCCCGAAGGTGAAATGGAAAATGTCACTCTTCATGAAAGTGACAGGCTTATACTGATACAAGCCACGCAAGGAGGATGAGTAAACCATTGCATATCGCAATTATTTCCTCGCCGAACTTTAAAGACGGCGAAGACAAGATGATGGTAAACCTGTTTAAAGCCGGTGTTTCCAAATTCCATCTACGCAAGCCAGATCATTCACCTTCAAGCGTTGCCCGGTTGCTAAAAAAAATACCAGCCGATTACCACAAAAGAATTATTTTACACCGGGCCTATGAACTGCTTAACGATTTTGATGTTGGGGGCTATCATCACCGCTCGGATGAAAAGTTAAAAGATGTGACAGGCACTCGGAGTCGCTCCCTTCATAAAATCAATGAGCTTCAGGTAGAAACTGATATACTTGATTATGTTTTTTTCGGCCCTGTTTTCCATTCCATATCAAAAGCTGGACACAAGCCAAAAGTTTCGCTGTCAAATTTGTCATCGGCCCTAGAAAAA
>Ga0181593_10006702_pt1 | contig 10317 bp, 9 predicted proteins | sample 071ome_19_FD_133756 | JGI IMG/M metagenome (GOLD analysis project Ga0181593, IMG submission 133756) | Coastal salt marsh microbial communities from the Groves Creek Marsh, Skidaway Island, Georgia - 071413AT metaG (megahit assembly) | ecosystem: Environmental > Aquatic > Marine > Intertidal zone...
ATTTGAGACTCTTAGTCGGCTGGTGGCAGCACTTGCAAGATTTGGCATGATCGCACCCGCCGCAGCAGTGGCAGCCGTTGCTTTGATAAATAATCTTCTGTCCATGTTACATTTCCCTGTCATGTAATTGTTATGCGATATAACGTAATCAAATGCCGTTGAATTGCAAAGGTTTTTTATTTCAACTCATTGTCAATTAAATATGCCCCTTATTCTTTGTGATTAAGCCCCATGAATGCGTGTGCAAGGGTGCTTGCTTCGCATCTTTGTCGATTAATGAACTGATCATCTAAAATACCCGATGCCCGATGGGTCGCGCATTCAGCCACGGGAACTTGAAACGTAACATTTCGCATGTCATAGGGCACAGGCCGTTTCTCAGGCTGTTTCAAAGGAGATCAAATCGATGCAGGTATTTACAAAGTTACGAGAATTGCGTTTTGGTGACTGCGATATTTCGGGAACGGCCTATTTCCCTGCCTATCTGAATATTTTAAACGGGGTGAATGAAGAGTTTTGGGCTCATCTTGGGTATCCATGGCACGACGTGATCGCCCAGCAACGCTGGGGAACACCGACCGTGCATCTTTCTTGCGATTTTTCAAAACCGTCATTTTTTGGCGAAACATTGAAATTTGAACTTATTGTCACGCGCGTTGGTCGCTCATCTGTTACATTACGCCATAAAATTTCTGTGGCAGATCAAACCAGATGGACCTGTACCCAAGTTTTGGCCTCAAGCGACCTTGACAGTCATACAGCAAAACCGTGGGATGGCACTGTGAAAAGCCTGCTGGAAACATGGCAAATTGCTGTGGATGAACAGCCGTTCTAAAATCTGATCCGTCAGAATTAGCAAACCAACCTTGTGCGGTATCCTCAATTTCCATGGATTAAACTTGACACAAATTAGATGAGATTCAATGGTACCGACTGGAGGATGACCAGCGTGAAATTGACATTAAAAAGTGTTCAGAAACTCACTGATCAAATTAGCGAATTTATTTTTGAAGCACCGGCTGATGCGTCACACGCATGGGCCGCTGGGTCGCATGTCGAATTGGAAACCTCGGCTGGATTAAGAAGTTATTCATTAATTAGATGGCCGAATGAGAACATCGACCATTTTCGATTTGCCGTTAAATACGAACACTCTGGCGCGGGGGGAAGTCAGGCCATGCACAACTTGCGTGGCGGGGACGTGAGCAACGCCAAGGACGTTCGCAATAACTTTAAATTGGTCGACCAATCGTGCCCAATACTCCTGCTCGCGGGCGGCATTGGCATTACACCGATCATTTCAATGGCAACAGCGTTGCAGGAACAAAATCGCCACTTTCAGATTCACTACGCCGCCAGAAATGCCCAAAGTGCGGCCTACGCAACAAAACTACAGCAGCATTTTGGCGATCGGTTTCACCTATATTTGGACGATACAAACCCGATCGATTTGAACCATTTGATCACGAAGCATACCGATCACGCATTTTACATTTGCGGACCACAGGGCATGATAAACGCAGCGCGTTCTTTGGCTGAAAACGCCCAAATCCATGTATCGAAAGTTCACGTAGAGCTTTTTGCGAATACTGAAGGTGAAAATGGAAACACCGCCTTCGAGGTAGAAATCGCATCGACAGGTCAAATCATATCTGTCGCAGAAAACAAGACGATAATTGAAGCGCTGGAAGAGGCAGGTATTGATGTCATGTATGATTGTCAGCGTGGCGACTGTGGAATTTGTGCGACGGACGTTATCGCGGGCGAACCCGATCACCGTGACGTTGTCCTGAGCGAGGCTGAGCGCAGTGGTAATAGCGTAATGCAAATTTGTGTGAGCCGAGCGTTAAGCGAGCGCTTGGTTCTTGACTTGTAGGAATGAAAGAATTGGAATATCCAGACGACATCCCCGCGCTGTTTCAGGGATACCAAGTTCATCGTGATGTTTACATTAGTCAGGACATCTACGAACTTGAAATGAAACACTTATTTGCGAACACTTGGGTGTTCGTTGGACATGATAGTCAGACCCCGAAAAAGGGCGATTATTATACGACGCAAATTGGCGATCAGCCTGTGATTATGGTGCGCCACACAGATGATCAAATCCATGTATTGTTGAACAGATGCCCACACAAAGGGACCAAGATTGCCATTGATCGTACGGGCAATACAGGCAAATTTTTTCGTTGTCCCTATCATGCTTGGTCATTTAAAACAGACGGCTGTTTGTTGGCGATCCCCCTGAAAAAAGGGTATCAGGACACTGGGTTTGAAAACAATCAAAACACAAAAGGAATGACATCCGTTGGCGTGGTGAAAAACTATCGCGGCTTTATCTTCGCACGCCTGAACCCAGAGGGTATCGGCTTTGGAGAGTTCTTTGGCGAGAGCCTATCGACGCTGGATAATATGGTTGATCGTGCGCCCGAAGGCAGACTTGAGGTTGCGGGTCCCCCGTTACGCTACATGCATCGCTGTAATTGGAAGATGCTTTTGGAAAATCAAACGGACACCTGTCACCCCATGGTGGCGCATGAAAGTTCGGCGGGCACAGCCATTAAAATTTATGAAGAAATGGGAAGCCCAAATCCCCGCCCCCCTGCAATGCAGATCATCGCACCGTTCATGTCACCCTATGAATTTTTTGAAGGTATGGGCATTCGCACCTGGCCCAATGGGCATGGTCACACTGGTGTGAATATGTCCATCCACTCGGACTATGACGCAATTCCAGGTTATTTTGAGGCGATGTGTGATGCCTATGGCGAGGAGAAAGCCAAAGCGATCCTTGATGATAATCGCCACAACACCATCTATTTCCCCAATATTATGGCCAAGGGTCCCTTGCAGCAAATCAGGAATTTCATACCACTTGCCGCGGATAAAACATTGGTTGAAAGCTGGGTATATAGGCTTGTTGGGGCACCTGATCAGTTGGTTGCAATGTCGTCCATGTATAATCGCATGATTAACGCGCCAACTTCGGTCGTGGGGCATGACGATCTTGAAATGTATGAACGTGCGCAAGAAGGCCTAAGAACGAATTCATCTGATTGGGTGAACCTGCAACGTTTGTATGCGGAAGACGAAGATTTTTCCAACGAAGCGGTGGAAAACGGCACCACGGAACGGCAAATGCGCAACCAATTCGATGCCTGGGTCAAGTTCATGACATGTGACATGGACGAAACAGTTGCAGAGCAAAGCTGATGGAAGATATGACGCAAAATATTACATGCGATGACATCATAGATTTCATCTATCAAGAGGCACGCATGCTGGACGAAGGTCGATACGATGAATGGCTTTCCCTCTGGCTGGAAAGCGGCATTTACTGGATGCCGCTGGATTATAAACAATCCGATCCAATCAACGCCACGTCCCTGCTTTATGAGGATCATTTTATGTTACGTCTGCGGGTTGAGCGATTGAATGGTGCTCGCACATTCAGTCAAAAACCTAAATCGCGCTGTCACCATGTGCTGCAACGCCCTTTCGTGGATATATTCGAACCAAACGAGGGGCGTTTTCAGACTAATACATCAATGCACTACGTCGAAACCCGTCTGGATGAGCAGATTTTATTAGCGCTGACTGTCAGCCACGATCTAAACATCGAGGACGGCAAGCTTAAGATCGCGGGTAAAAAAGTTGAATTATTAAATTCTGACGCCGCCTTTGGAAATATACAGCTTTTGCCATGACTGCCCAGACCGTTTACGATGCAATACGAAACGCGGCCTCTGAGCACCCAAGGCGTGCTTTGCTACATACGGTTGCGGAAACGGCTGAAACCTACGGAATTCGCGCGGGTGACATCACCTATTCACAGTTTATTAAGCGTGCAGACCAAATTGCGCATGATCTGAAAAAGAATGGGTATGACGCACAAATGCGCGTGGCCGTTTTGATGGAAAATAGACCAGATTTTTTCATTATCTTTGCGGCGTTAAGCAAAATTGGGGCATCCATTGTTCCCATAAACCCTGACCTGCGCGCAGCCGAACTTGAATATCTATTCGATCACGCCTCACCTGCTTTAATCATCTCTACGCAAACACGACGCACCGACCTGAATGCCGCATCCCAAAAGTGTGGTTTGAACGCCCCTGTTTGTGTGTTTGGACAGGACCCATTCCCGCCTTTACGTCGGGAAAACGCCGTCGTTGCCAAATGCGAAGCAGGTGACGCCGTTGAGGCGGCTGTTCTTTATACCTCTGGCACGACTGGTAAGCCCAAGGGCTGTGTTCTATCAAACGCCTATTTCCTGCTTGCGGGGCGTTGGTATGCAAAATTGGGCGGCATCGCCAACCTATCCACGCAGAAAGAGCGAATGATTACGCCTCTTCCGATCTTTCATATGAATGCGATGGCCTATTCATTTATGGCGATGGTCACCGTTGGTGGATGCCTTATCGCACTGGATCGGTTTCATCCCAAAACGTGGTGGTCCGTTGTTTCAGAGAGTCGGGCAACATGCCTGCACTACCTTGGTGTCATGCCCTCTATGCTGATGTCATTGCCGTCTAACGATCTTGAACAGAAGCATCAGGTTCGATTTGGGTTTGGCGCGGGCGTTGATCCCAAATTGCAACAAGATTTTGAAACACGCTTTGGCTTTCCCTTGATCGAGGCCTGGGCGATGACCGAAACGGGTGCTGGTGCTGTAATTTCGGCGCATACAACAGATCGCCTTATCGGACGCTCTTGTCTTGGGTCACCAGAAGGATGGGTCGACACGCGCATAATTGATGATGACGGCAATGATGTTCTTCCAAACACACCTGGCGAATTACTTGTTCGCAACAACGGTGGCGATCCCAAATATGGGTTTTTCACAGAATACTACAAAGATCCTGAAGCGACTGCAGAGGCTTGGCAGGACGGTTGGTTTCACACTGGCGACATCGTTCAGAAAGACGCGTCAGGACGCATATATTTTGTAGATAGGAAAAAGAATATTATCAGACGGTCTGGCGAAAATATTGCGGCGGTCGAGGTTGAAAGCATGCTTAATCGCCACCCCAAGATCAAGGCAGTCGCCGTTTGCGGGGTTCCTGATGCATTACGCGGGGATGAAGTGTTTGCCTGCGTGGTTACGGACGGGCCCAAAGACGGGCTGGCGCACGACATCGCAACATGGGCCCTTGATCAAATGGCCTATTACAAGGTGCCGGGATACATCACATTTGTGGATACGCTTCCCCTAACCACAACACAAAAAATACAGCGCAAGGATCTTCAATACCTTGCTTTAGATTTGTTAGAAAGGGATGAATTTACCTCACTCATCCACCTGAAAAAAAGGCAGGTAAACACATGACGGCACCCGAATCCTATGACGGCGTAGTGCTCTGTGCGCCGTTTTCTACCCCTTATCAACGCTATTCCTTGGATACGGCGCATTATTGGATTGCCACTGCGCTGAGGGGGAGTTTAAGGCTTGCAGACTTAAGCCCAAAGGACCTTGATGGGTTTTCTGTGTCTTCCTTTACACTTTTCCCTGATACCGCCGTTGGACTGACACAACACCTTGGCCTTAGCCCGCGTTGGTTGGACAGTATCCCGATGGGAGGCGCATCGGCCGGCGTCGCGGTTCGAAGAGCCGCGCGTGCCATCCAATGCGGCGACGCCGATGTTGTTGCCTGCGTTGCGGGCGATACAAACCACATCGACAGTTTTCGACAGCTGTTATCCAGTTTTTCACGCTTTGCCGTCGATGCCAGCTATCCCTATGGTTACGGTGGACCGAACGCCAGTTTCGCACTGTTAACGGATCGCTATATGCATGAATTTGGCGCAACCCGAGAGGATTTTGGCAAAATCTGCATCACGCAACGCGAAAATGCGCTACGCAATCCAAATGCAATTATGAAGAAACCTTTGACGATGGATCAGTATCTGAATGCCCGCCCCATTTCAGATCCCATTGCCCTGTTTGATTGCGTGATGCCCTGCGCAGGGGCAGAGGCATTTTTGGTAACCTCTGAGGATTTTGCATGCAAACGGCGCCTGCCATATGCGAAATTATCCGCGGCCATTGAACGGCACAACGCCCATCATTCGGATCATATTCAGTTGCGTGGTGGGTGGACGGTCGATATCGACACGCTATGGAACCAAGCGGGACTTGGGCCAAGCGATATTGATTTGTTGCAAACCTATGACGATTATCCTGTGATCTGCATGATGCAAATTGAAGATTTGGGGTTTTGTGCCAAAGGCGGGGCTGCGGATTTCTTGCGCGACAAAAATCTGACAATCTCTGGTGATTTTCCGCATAATACCTCTGGCGGACAACTTTCAGCGGGTCAAGCGGGGGCCGCAGGTGGATTTATTGGTATGGTAGACGCAATCAGACAGGTCACAGGGCAGGCAAACAGCACCCAAGTGGAAAACGCACAGCATGCACTGGTTTCGGGATTTGGCATGATCAATTTTGACAGGGGCTTGTGTACCTCGGCTTCAATTTTGTCGACAGGAGCACTCGCATGAGCACCCCCCTGCCACGGCCAAAGAAAAAGGACCCGCAAAAACGTTCAGTCGCGGCAACGCGGCCGCCTGAGATGCGCTCAAGAGCGGCCATGCACCTAACCGCCGCCGCTGCAGAGGGGCGCTTGGTCATGCAGTGCTGTTCTGAGTGTAACGAGTTGCTTTATCCCCCACGGGACGCATGTTCCAATTGTCTTAGCACCGATCTGAGCATCCAAGATATTGCGTCAGGTGGTCAATTGATTGCGGAAACAACAATACACGCCTCGCCGCGATTATTTTTTCGCGAACGCCTGCCTTGGCGGACTGGCACGATCAAACTTGACGCGGGGCCCGTGATCCTTGCGCATGTGCATCCAGATGTCACAAAACATGCCAGAGTGCAGGTTGAACATCGTCTGGATCGCGCGGGACAAGGTGTCTTTTTGGCGCTACCAGAACAAGCAACACCCCATATGGAGGACGAGCCGATGATGCGTGAATTATCAGCCAATCCAAAGCATCGTCGTATTTTCCTGACGGATGCCAAAAGCCCACATGCGCCAGCATTGGCACGAGCCCTTTTGAAAGCGGGTGCATCAGAGATTTACGCAGGCGAACCCGAAAGCTGGCGGCCCCATCCCAATGCCGCTGTTCTAAAGGATTTGGGTGTTGAGATATTACCAATGGACGTCACGGATGAAGCGTCGGTTCGCAAAATTGCGGGCGAAATTGGTGGTAAGACGGACATTCTAATTAACACCGCACAATTCATGCGACCAGGTGGCATTTTATCCCGTGGCGACACAGGGTTTGCGCGGGATGAATTGGAAATAAACTATTTGGGCCTCATGCGGCTTGCCCAAGCTTTTGGTCCCAGCATGTGCGCACGCACAGCCGATGGGGTTAATTCCGCTGTGGCATGGGTTAATCTGCTGTCGGTGGGTGCGTTGACAAACGCCCAACCATTCGGCGCATTCTCTGCAAGTCAGGCAGGCGCATACTCGATCAGCCAAGCATTGCGATCAGAGTTTCGATCCGCAGGCCTGCGGGTAATGCACGTCTTTTCCGGGCCTACTGAAGAGGATGAATGGTATCAACAACTTCCTCCGCCAAAGGTCACCTCGAATGCGCTCGGACGCGCGGTGGTGGATGGGCTGGAGCGCGGGTTAGAGGACGTTTGGTGCGGTGATATCGCAAAAGATTTTCGTGATCGCTTTCGCCGTGATCCAAAAGTCCTTGAGCGAGAACTGACGATGGGAGAGGATGGCGCATGAGCACACTGATGGACTTTGCATCAAACATCGCGAATGGCAAAACCAAGGTTATCGATCTGACGCATACACTGGACCCTGATTTTCCAGTCATCGTCTTGCCCCCTGAATTTGGTCAGTGTGCCCGTTTTCGGATGGAAGAGATCAGCTGTTATGACCATCGCGGACCCGCATGGAAGTGGCACAACATTTCAATGTCTGAACACACAGGCACGCATTTTGATGCACCTGCCCATTGGATATCAGGGCGTGACCTGCCCAATGCATCGGTCGATGAAATTGATGTGAAAAACTTTATCGGTCCAATCTGTGTTATTGATTGTTCCGATGGTGCAAATCAGAACGATGATTTTGAACTAACGGTCGACATCATCAAAGATTGGGAGGCAATTCATGGAACAATTCCCCCCAATACCTGGGTTTTCATGCGCACGGGCTGGTCCAAAAGAAAGGGCATGGAATATCTGAATATGAAAGAGGATGGGCCACATTCCCCGGGACCAACACCAGAGGCCGTCAGACTTCTAGTTGAAGAACGCGATATCCGCGGTTTCGGCGTCGAAACCGTTGGAACGGACGCGGGACAAGGTGCGCATTACATACCGCCCTACCCTGCTCATTTTTATCTGCACGGGGCGGGAAAATTTGGATTACAGTGTTTATGCAATTTGGATCAATTGCCTGCCACAGGTGCGGTTTTGTTGGCGGCACCACTAAAAATCAAAAATGGCACGGGCAGCCCGCTTCGTGTCCTAGCGCTGGTGGACAATGAATGATGTATACGGCGGTTATCACGGGGGGAAATAAGGGGATCGGTGCCGATTTGGCCCAAAACCTTCTGTCCAATGGGTATCAGGTGATTTGCCTGGCGCGGAACGCACCTGAGATCGAACATGAAAATTTGACATTTTACCAAGTTGATCTGTTCGATCCCGATGCAACAAAATCCGTCGCTGATACGATTGCCGAAGCAAATAACGTGACACATGTCATTCATAACGCGGGTATCATTTTGCCAAATCTGCTTGAGAACGCAGATCATGCCGACATCACAAGGCTGTCCCAATTGTATTTGGGTGCACCGCTTATTCTGACCCAAGCATTTTTGCCCAAAATGAAGTCCAATCACTTTGGCCGCATTCTATTTAACGGGTCCCGTGCCGCATTAGGTGCCCCCACACGCACCGCATATGGGGCCAGCAAGGCGGGAATCATCGGAATGGCCAGAACTTGGGCGTTAGAGTTGGCCAAATACGGGATAACCGTGAACGTCGTCGCCCCTGGTCCAATCCTAACCGACAATTTTTGGGGGATCATTGACAAAGACAGCCCAGAACAACAGGCACTTGCAAACCGCATCCCTGTTGGACGGATCGGCGAAGCGGGTGATGTGACGCGTGCCTTCGCTTTCTTTTGTGATCCAAAGAACAGCTTTGTCACAGGTCAGACTTTGTACGTCTGCGGGGGATCAAGCATCGGATCGCTGCAAATTTAATCTGTTAAATTTAACCGGTAAATAATTACACAAAGCTTTTGATGGTTTTTAATGTTCCCATCAATGCCTTTCCGTCGGGATCTTGCAGGGCCGATGTGCGCAGCAGCGCCATCCATGCAGCGGCATCCGCACGTCCAATCAACAAATCCGCTGCCTCCATCACACTATCAAATTTATTCAAACCGCGTTTATGCGTATCAGAGTACCCTTTGATCAACCGCCGATTTTTCAAAAGCTCGACAGCCAGTGCATAATCTTGTGTTTGGATATCCGTCACGCGCGCCAGCCATTTTTCAAGATGAGCGACCTCTTGTTTATGGCGCAATGTGCGCAGCCTATAATTTCGAAGGCCGCCAATGAAATAAAGACTAATAAACGATAAAATGCCATCCGTACGCAATCGCCGACCACGGTTAAACACCCTATTCAAAATCGCCATCATGCGCGGACTGCGAGCCCAGCGTTCCCCAAGTCTTGCGGGCAGAAGACTTAGCATTTCTTCTGCGCGTGGATGGAAGTAATCGGTAATGTGCAGATGTTGATCTGACTGAACATTCATGTCGTTTGCGATCCGCTGAAACCGCGATGACCGTGTTTTTAGATCGGCAACACGAATAATATCGTCATAGGTCATCGCATTCGCGATGTATTTTGCGGCTTCAACACTATATGACCAACCACGCGCGGCAGTGTCGGTTTTAAGGATCGTTTCAATGCGATCAAGATAAAGGGCACCATAGGCACAGCTTTGGTAGTCGACGACCTTTTGCAGCCCTGACAAAGCCATCGTTTGAACCTCGTTAGGCCAATCATTGGTACGCTCGACAAGTGTGCGCCAATCAGATCGTTTTTGTTCTGGGCCAAAAGGGTCCTGTTCGAATGCAACCGCCTTTGGATTGGCGCAGCGCTCTCCTTCTTGAACCACTTGATACCCTGCAGAAAACGCCCGAAGAGAATTTGCAACGCCTTTTCCACTTGCGCGAATGGCCGCCTCATAATCTTCCCGATCAAAGGGCAAAGCCCCCGTGGCAGCGAGCCCCCCAAAAAGGGATGCAGAAATTACGGAATTTTCCG
>Ga0181593_10006705_pt1 | contig 10314 bp, 10 predicted proteins | sample 071ome_19_FD_133756 | JGI IMG/M metagenome (GOLD analysis project Ga0181593, IMG submission 133756) | Coastal salt marsh microbial communities from the Groves Creek Marsh, Skidaway Island, Georgia - 071413AT metaG (megahit assembly) | ecosystem: Environmental > Aquatic > Marine > Intertidal...
AATATACCTAGTTAAAAATAACTAATTATTCAATGGAGCGTTCTGCTGTATTCACTGGGTATACTCTCCCAACGATATCAACAAAGAAAACCCACACCTCCATGGGTCGCATGCGGACGTCCGTCACTTTTTTTAGCTTACTGTTCGGGTCCGCCACGCTGGCTCTGGGGCAAAGCTTTGACCCGGCGGTGGCCCGCGGCTTAATCAGCCCCAACATTGCCCTGAACCAGACCTTGGCGAAGGAGATGACAGTCGGTACCCGGCGCCTGAGCCGCATCTGTGACCGCACGGTCACCCCAGTCAATGAAATGCCCGACCTGAAGAGACTCGACGCAGTCGAGGCGGCGACCACCAGTTTTCAAAAAGAATCCCGAGCCGCATACGAGCGATTAGGCAGCCAAGTCGAAGCAAAATTCAAGGCCCACAACGCCTCAACCGAAAAGAGTGGTGTCTGCGTCAAACCGGAGAAGAATGACAAAGACAAAGGCGCCAGTTATGACGCTATAGCATGTGATGAGAGCAATTTAACTGCGAACAACTACTCACTACTGTCGACCGACATCAAAATTCTTATTGAGCTCCTAGACCGCCAGGTCAAGGCGGTCGATTCGGCGATTACGCTAGAGGCAGAACGGTGCATACGCGGTGGGTTCTCTGAAAAACTCGCCGCGGTACTCCAGTCTCCTGGATCCGCCAACCACCGAAGCATCGTGCAAAGCATCGACGCTCTGCTGGGGTCGACCGCTCAGGGGAATTAACTCCCTGCGCAGCCCATATCATGCGGAGTCGGAATCAAGTATCGTTTTTGGGCGACGCCGGCTATGGATGGTTCAGTGCCGTGGTGTCGGCCGTTGCTGTCGGCGTGGTGGTGTGGTCGGGGTACCAGTTAGGCCAGGCGCAAGAAAGACAGGCATGGCTAGCCGCTTCAAAGAATTTTCAGCAAAAGCTCGATGAAGAAATTAGCTACGTAAAGAGTGCCGTTGCTCAAATCGATGACGAGATGAACGCCACTCCAACACTCAAAGCAATCCACGGTGCCTACCCCTCACTTCGCTCAGCGTACCTTATCAATGATGAAGACGGGACGGCACTACGGGTGTACCCGACGCGGGAACCCCTGACTCGACTGCCTGTGGGTATTGCGACTGGCGGCCTGCTCTCCTACACTCAAATGATTTCGACGCTGGAGGAGCAACAGTTAGTCAACAGGCTGCAGACGGTCTATACGGGCGGAAAACCACAGAGCGTGGCAAGTCCCTTCGACTCACAATACTTGGCGATATTGTGGCGATCGCCACGCGCTTCATCGGGCACCCGACCTTGGCGACTCGGCGTGGCCAAATTCGATTTAAATGTTCTCTTAAAAGAAGTCAGACCTTCCTCCATCGATCGCGTCTCCTTGGTCCCATTCGATGGAGCCAAAGAGCTAATCGTCGAAATAGAAAAAAGTGCGCATGCAATATACCTGTCGCCACCAAAGGACGCCTCAAACATTCAACACTTTTGGATCGCCGCGCTGATTTTGTCGGTCCTTCTTCTCTACACCCAATTTGCCCTTGAACTACAAAGGCGAAGAGGTGTAAAGCTTGAGATCGACATAGCCAAGATGCAACAGATCCAGCACCGTCAGACTCGACTGGCAAACTTGGGCGAGGTCTCGTCCAGAATTTCCCACGAGCTTAATCAACCCCTTTTCTCGATTGAGGCACTATCTGCGACCCTGCTTCGGCACCCGAACATGACGGCGGAGGATCGCCAAACCGCACTAACCCAAATACGATCTGAGGCGACCAGGGCGGCAAGAGCAACCAGGGCGATTCTGGACTTCTCAAGGAATCAAGCCAAAAACGTAGCCAATGAGCAAATGGAGATTAACAGGATCATCGAGGCACTCTATCCATTGATCCTGACCGAGGCACAGCGTCGGCGTGTGAAAATTTCACGCACCATCGAGGCCAGGGCTAACGGCAGGGTGGACAGGGCTACGGTCGAGATTTTTATCACCACCACCGTGACGAATGCCCTAGAGGCCATCAGTGAGGCTAATCTAGACAACTCAGAAATCGCCATATACGTCGATGCGCCCAAAGACAAACAAATCACTATCAGGGTTTCAAACAATGGGCCCACAATTCCAACCCAAACGCAGCGATCCATGTTCGACGATTTCTTCACCACAAAACCACAAGGCACCGGCCTCGGCCTGTCAACGGCCCAGACAGTGGCGCGCCAATCCGGTGGCGAGATTTCATACAGATCAGTTGGGCCAGAACGCTACCCGGAGTTCCAACTGACTATGCCGATAAAGGGCCCTGACGGGGAGTCGTCCTAATGACTGAAGTGCATATCGTTGACGACGACGACCAACTTTCGGGGGCGCTATGTACGCTGCTACAACACGAGGGGCACCAGGTGAAACGATTCACCTCCGGTGAAGACTTCATGGAATTCGTAGCGTCGATTGACCCCTCGGAAAAGACCCCAGTTTGTATCTTGCTAGACCTAAACCTGGGTCGGGGAAAGAACGGGATCGAGACGTTTCGATCGTTATTAGAAAATGCAATACACGAACTGCCCCCCGTGATATTCCTTACAGGACACGGTGACATACAAACTGGCGTAGATGCCGTCAAACTAGGAGCCTTCGACTTTCTCACCAAGCCAGCCAATACAGAGGACCTGCTGGAGAAAATTTCCGCCGCGCACGATACGTACGCGGAAAAACTGGAACGTATGATGAGTTTGGCTGACTTTCAAAAGGAGCTTGAAACCCTCACTACACGGCAACGCGAAGTCCTCAATCTCCTACTCCGGGGCCACACAAACAAAGAGGTTGCTGAGCAATTGGAGACCAGTGTCAGGACCGTGGAGATACACCGGGCAGCAGTCTCAGACAAACTTGGTGGGCTTGCGCTTGTCGAGATAGCACAGTTGATGGAGCGCCGGCGCTTGCTGGGACGATGAAGAATTTCTCGATGTCCCCTATAACTATTCTTTTAACCGCCCTATTGGCGATGCCCAGTGGGGCGCTGGCCCAAGCGGATCAAACCGTCCAGGCGAAAAAGTCGGCCCAAACGGTCGCAACCGGCTTTTTTATCTCCGATGGGGGGTTTCTAGTCTCATCAGAGCACGTAATTAGAGGACGACAATACCTCTACGCCCTCATGCCAGACCGGCGGCTGCTTCCAGCCCTACTCGTAAAAGTCGATGCGCAGAATGACATTGCGCTGTTAAAAGTATCGGCAATGACACCCTTTCTATACTTGTCCCATTCGTCCGGCGTCCCACCGGGAATGGATGTTGTCACCATTGGGTATCCTCAGGTTGAGTTCCTGGGACTGTCCCCAAAAATCACGCGAGGCATCGTGAACAGCAGCTCTGGCCTGAAAGACGACAAGGGATCATTTCAATTCAGTGCAGAGATCCAAAAGGGAAACTCCGGCGGGCCACTCATCGGCCCAGGCGGGACAGTGGTCGGGATTGTCCGGGCCAAACTTGACGCCACAAAAATGGCCGAACTGGGGCAAGATACGCCGCAGAATGTCAACTTCGCAGTCAAGAGCGCGCGATTGATTCAGTTCCTCAAGGGCACCGCCGGGATACCTTTCACAAGGCCACTCAATGCCGAGACCGAGATGCGACCGATAAGAATTTACTCAGAAGCGATTGAGGCTATAGTGCCAATCATCGCGCGGGACGAGCCATTCCAGAAATAGGAGAAGGTGTGCATAGCCCGGCAGTAGTTCATTGCAGGAGGAGCAGGTATGGCAAAGAACAGTTTTGTTGAGGGAATCGGGAATATTACGGTCCACCGAGGTATTGTTCACATTGAGTTTGTCCGACTCAAATCAGTCGACCCGACCACGCAAAAGCCGGAATTCGAGACATCTGAGGTGATCTCTATGACCGTTCCAGCATTCGAACAAGTCAATCAGCGCCTATCTGTACTCCAAGAAAAACTGGAAGCCTCTCGTCAAGCACAGCCCCCGGTCGCAGCAGTGAGCAAAGCGGCGCCGGCTAAAAAGGCTGTAGCAAAACCCAAAAAATAGGCTAAGCAACAGCCCAATATGAGCCTTAAATCTAATCTTGGGAAGCGGCGGCCGATCTGGTCGCAACCTCACGCGGTCATGTAGTCAATCTGTCGTTGAATGTCGCGCACCACAGCAGCTCCCGGCGCCACGCTAATTTGCTTATTCCTCCTTCTGACTGGGTTGCTGCCTGGATGCTCTTCTCTCAGGTCCGACTTTAATGTCTCGAGACTGCTGGACCATGCGAGGACAGCGGGATTTGAGACTTTCAAATCGCACTACCCGGGCCTGATCCTCTCCAGACAGGCAGGCGGAACCAGCCGAGAGCTTTGGATATTTCTCGAAGGCGACGGCACACCGGTTGGCTGGGCCCACAGGCTAACCAATTTACCCTGGGGAATTTCCAAGAATTGTGTAGATTCAATGTAAGCGATGCCGCCAGCGAGAGCAACCCCATCAACCCCGTCAACATGCATTTTTTCCAAGAACCCTTCTCCTCGAGATACGAGCCTTTACTCTTGCGCGGCATTTCGTGTAACCCGGGACCGAGGTTAACATTGGGATCGTCGACTTTTTGCGGCAGGGTCTAATGCATTACCGTGTTGGTGATAAATTAATAGCTAAAAGGTAGTATTTTGCAGTGCTATTTCTATGGGACGCGCGGCTCTGCGCCCAACCTAAGAGCAACCCACCGACAGCTGGGGGGTGAGACCAGCTGCATTGCGGTCGTCACACCAAGGAGTCGGGTCTTGCTTGATGCTGGCACCGGCTTAACCCGAGCGGACACGTCAAGCGGAGACGACGTGGTTATCCTGTCTCACTTTCACATCGACCACATGCTGGGCCTAGCCGACTTCGCTGCCCGGAAAAAATCAGGGAAACTCAGAGTCGTAAGTGCTTTGTGCGACAGCCCAGACGAACTGGAGCGCGTGGTGGGAAAAATTTATGGACCGCCGGCCTACCCCGTGTCGATCCGACAAATCTATCCGAATGTGGAATTCCTTCCCTTGACGGCCCTCACAACGGAGCTACCCCACGGAATGGAGTTCGCTCCAATAGAGCTCAACCACCCTGGCGGGAGTTTCGGGACCCGAGTTACCGACAAAGAAACTGGCAAGACGGTTGTGTACATTTCTGACCACGAGCACGGTAGCCAAAAAGACGAACCATTGCTCGAATTCTGTGCAGACGTGGATTTGGTGATTTGGGACTCGTCGTATGAGGACGCAACGTTTGCCAAATACAAGGGTTGGGGGCACTCGACTTGGCAAGAGGGATTGCGGTTTGCACAAGCCTGCGGAGCTCGCGCAATTGCACTCACCCATCACGACGCTACGCGGGACGACGCCGAAGCAGCAAAGATCGAAAAGTTGCTGGAGGGATCAATTGGATTTCTCGCCAAAGATGACATGGTGGTTGACGTCTGAGAGACATCAGCCCTTCATGCCCGGTCGGCGGTTTTGTGCGCACACTGATTTGGATAACGGCGTTGACGGTAGCGATTACTGCCTGTAGTAACCGCCCGAGTACCGCGATACCCGATCGGCATGAGCTTTCAAAAAATGGTTTTATCCAAGAGCAAAGTGCCTACCCTGGGACCGTCTTGGTCAAGCGGTCCTTGCTGAAGAATGACAGGGTATGGGTATTTATCGAGTCAGATGGCGCCGCTTTTGGCACCTGGCCAACTAGGAAACCCGCCATGCCAAGTGTTAAAAGGTCAGTGGCGTTGGGTCTGACGCTGCAGCAAACAGGTGGCGATGTGATCTATGTCGCCAGGCCTTGTCAATTCCTGCTGGGGGAGACGGCCAGCGCCGAGTGTAACAACCCGGATCTGTGGACGACACAACGCTTCAGCCATGAAGCAATTGAACTCATCGAGGCCGTGATCAAACGGTCGCTGGGTGATAAAAAAAGACCTGTAACGTTGGTGGGCCACTCGGGCGGCGGTACGATCGCTCTGGCGATTGCACAGCGCAAACAATTTCCAGTGGCTTGCGTTATCACGCTAGGCTCTCCTATCGATCTCAAAAGTTGGTATGGTCTTTCGGGCGCTGTACCCCCAGCCACGGCCGTTGACCCTGCCAACGCCATATCGGTCGGTCAAATCCCACCCAGTATTTTCATGTCTGGAGAGCACGACCAATTGGTCCCGCCGTCGGCCATCGGTCGTTGGGCTGACGTCATCCGTGCCTCGTCGCACTTACACCACATACGGATCAATAGCACCCACGGGACGGGCTGGCACAATGCCCTTACACTTGTCGAGACTCAGGCATGTATCCCCAAACGGAAGAGGTCCCAGTGAAAATATCAAAAGTGCTTTTCAGCGCCCTAATGATGGCGTTACCCTGGATGGCGCCACATGCACGTGACGTTGACGATTCGCAAAAAGCCAGCTACGCGGCAATGACTGCGTCCGACGCGACGGTGAGTACCGTGCGCTCCCATATCAGCGGCCTCTTCTTCGGCGGCACAAGTTTCTACCGACTTTCGCAAACGCCTGCCGGGGACAAGGCAGCCTCCTGGGATGAAGGCGAAATTTCGTATTCCATCACCCCGACGTTTGTCTCCGTCAATAACCAACTCGACCCCCTACACAACAAAGGCACGGTTGGCGTGATGGTTCTTGGTGTTGAACACTTTGATGAAATCGACACCGTTACAGGCATCACCGTGTCTCTCGACATGCTCAGAGTCACCAGCACAGAAATCTCCAGTAGCGGGGCAGCACCTGTTGACACGTCCGTCTCGGGCTCCGGGTTGACCATCGCGCCCTATGTCGCCAAACAGCTCGAAAGCGGCTGGCTAGCGGACGCAAGTATTGGCGTGGGTGCAATCACGCTAGAAACTAACACAAGCGGAACCACGGGTAAGCCGCGGTCGAGTCGAATGTTTGCTTCGGGTGGCCTGACAAAGGTACAAGGGCTCGCCGATGACACGATACTGATGACGACCAAGCTGGCCGTCTCCTACTCATCGGACTCCGTAAAGACCTTCACATTGAGTGACAACAGCACGGTCGCCGCCAGCAAGACGGGTCTATCCCAATTCAAGGGATCAATCGGGCTGAGCTGGCCCTCAGGGGACGGTACGCCGTATATTGACGGCGGTATCGTCGTCAACAGCTTGAATGCAACGGGTGGTGGATCGGTCAAGCCCAAAGAGCACTCGGTCACTTACATTGGAAGAGTCGGCTATCGCGTAATTGACGGTGATCTTTACAGCGACTTTTCAGTTCAATTCGAGCGGGACAAATCAAGGCTTCAATTTTACGTTGGCCGACGGTTTTAAGTAAGCATCAGCGAAAACTCGGCAATCTAGGGTTGGCTAATTGTTGAATGAGCGTGTCAAAGCCAGTCCCTTGGATGAACGCGGGCCGACTGTCCAACACTTGAAGAGCAGGTTCGCCGGGTTTGCGATCTCGTGGTGAAAACCCCGCCTTTTCTTTCTCAATGTCCGCCAACTCGCCCGTTGCAAGAGCCATCTGGGTAGCACCATCACGGACGTAGTTGTAGATACCCGGTCGATCGGTTTGTCCGTCACCAACAATTGCGATATCAATGTCCGTCCCGCGAATTCCGATGGTGGCCGTCCCGGCAGAGTACTTCACCGACGCCGCATTCTTTTTAGCAATCTTCCCAGACACAGCGCGCAAGGCACCCGATATCAAAGAAGTTTCAACCTTGTCGGTGCTTGCTTTCTTGTATTCAAATGCGTCAATCTTCACCTCAGACTTTTTCCGGATGATCAACCGACTGTTGTCCTTCATCCGAATGAGCGCCTGACCGCTTGCGCCCGTCTTAATCACGTCACCCACCTTAACCACAGATTTTTTTTTGAGTGGCTCTGAACTTCCATCAGCGTGCACTGCGATGACCTCACCCTTGGCGCGCAAGACGCTCCCAGCCTCTTGGGCTAACGCTACCGCGCTCAAACCAGTGAGGCCCCAAAGGGCAAGAGCGCTTAAAACTTTGGTCAACATATGTATCCTCTCACTTGGTATCAAACTTTGTTACCGCGTCCCAATCAGGTGGCGGCGGCTCCTCAATAAAGCGGTCACACACCGACTCGAGCCAATCGTACATCGCGGCGCTCGGTCCACTCCGTCGTAATTCGCCTAAGATTGACTTGGCTTGCTCAAATTCCCGTGATCGGTACGCAGATAAAGCCCGCTCCCATTGGGCTACTTCCCACTGGACGGCCGCAGTGACCTCACCCTCGGCCCCCAGCGGCTCATAAATCGTGATGGGCTCGTCCTTGCCCTTAACCCGTACGCGGTCAATCTCTCGAAATAGGATCCCTGGACATGCCTCAGCTGTCGCCTGAGGCGCCAGAATCCAGGTGCCATAAACCCTAGTCAAGCCCTCAAGGCGTGCACCTAAATTCACCGCGTCGCCCATGACGGTATAGGCGCGTCGTACGTCAGATCCCATGTCGCCAACACTCATCGGGCCTGAGCTCAACCCAATCCCAATAGACAGCGTTGGCCACCCCCTCCCGGCAAACTCAACATTCAACTTCTCTAGACGCTTGATCATTGCCAACGAAGCGTGAACCGCCTTTTGCGCATGCTGTGGCTCATCGATGGGCGCACCCCAGAAGGCCATGATCGCATCCCCAATATACTTATCGAGTGTGCCGCCACCATCGCGAATCTCAAGACTCATATCCGAGAGATAACGGTTGATGTATTCCGCCAGATCAGCTGGGCTGAGTTGCTCGGATATCGAAGTAAATCCTCGAACATCAGAAAACAAGACAGTCAAATCCTTTTTGACTCCCGCCATGCTATAGCGCTCCGGGTCTTCGGCCATCATCTCGACCAACTCGGGCGGGACGTATTGACCAAAAAGTGACGTGAACTGTCTTTTGTTTCGATACTCGTGAACGAAATTAACGACCGTAACCAATGCGTATACGAGAACGCACGCCATTACCAGTTCGGCCACTGGCCAGTACGCTCCCTGCATCCACAAATAATGCGTAGCACCTCCCGTGAGCAGTAGCACCAAAACAACAAGGCTGCCTGAGACTAGCGGGGAAGCCCAAACACTTCCAACAAGCACCAGGCTCCCCAAAATCAAGGTGGCGCCCGCAACAATAACTTCGGCGTAATGAGGCGTATGCCGTAACTGAGACGATCCTGGTAAATTCAGAAACGAAGCCACGGCATTGGCATGGACCTCCACTCCGGGGAAGATACCTCCTACTGGAGTAGCCCGCAGGTCCAAGAGTCCTGGGGCCGTGGTTCCCACCAAAACAACAGCGCCCCCGAGTAGTTTTGGATCAACTGAACCGCGTAACACGTCAATCGCCGGAATATATCGAAAACTCTCCCGCGGCCCTGCATAAGGAACAAGGACGGTGCCGTCGCGCTGGAGCGGTATCGTTATCTGACCCACCACAACCGTCTCAGCCGTTTCGCCTTGACCAGGTTCAACAAGGACACCCCCGGCCCCAACAAAGTTGACTGGTGGAACCCGCAGAGCGCCATCCTGAGACGCGTCAACCGCCAGCGCCATTCGCGCAGTTGCCAGCGACAGCGACTGATACAAGGCCGAGTCGTGACCAACATAAAGCGGAATCTTGCGGACTAAACCATCAATATCGACTCGAGGTGAGAAGTGCCCCGATGCAATCGCAACTTCCTCAAACATCGCCATGTTTCCGCCGTAGCCATCGGCTTTTGGAAATTGGGCCGTTGACCCCGACTTAACGACAATCGACTCGGGTGGAAGTGACCCCGCGCGCTGAGAATTTTTCCCAAAATTAAAGTAATAGCCCAGCACAATTGGATACGACATCAGAGCATCTTCAAATCGAGCGTCGTAGTCTAGGTCTGGCTCCAGTTCATCGAGTTTCTCTCTAAAAGCCGGGCTACCAGCAAGTTGGGTACGCGCCAGTTCCTGTAGAACCTTCAGGCCTGAGCTGTTGTCCGGCTCAGCGAAGATGACGTCAAACGCCACAACCTTCGCGCCATAGTCATCAAAGAGCTTCTGCATCAATGCAGTAATTTTGTCCCGGCTCCAAGGCCAGCGCCCCAATTCTGGAGCTGCCAGACTACGCTCGTCAATATCCAAGATCACAACACCCGCGGGTTTGGTCTCGGGTAGCGTCCAGTTCAACTGCAGATCGTAAATTTGACGATTGGCTGCATCGACCAGGGGTAAAGTTAGAAGGCCAAGCGTTTTTGCTATCAAAACAGTAACAATAATGAGGCCCGATAGGGCAGCAACGACAGTTGACCGGTTTAGATTAAGTTTCACCTAAAACCCAAAAAGTTGGC
>Ga0181593_10006706_pt1 | contig 10313 bp, 9 predicted proteins | sample 071ome_19_FD_133756 | JGI IMG/M metagenome (GOLD analysis project Ga0181593, IMG submission 133756) | Coastal salt marsh microbial communities from the Groves Creek Marsh, Skidaway Island, Georgia - 071413AT metaG (megahit assembly) | ecosystem: Environmental > Aquatic > Marine > Intertidal zone...
AAAGGACATGCAAATGTCTACCAGCTTGACAACCGATACTACCAAGTCTACAACAAAATTGAGGATGAAAAAACCTTAGAAGAGGCGATCATCATCCACTTTCAGGCGTCGAGAACCCTAAAGAAAACCTTAAATCACGAAGTTGTTCCTTTTTGGGACGAATCGGCGTTTATCGAAGAGAAAAAAAGCAGATTTTAACTAGATAAGTAAATCGCCCCAACTAAGGTTTTTCCGCTCTTTTCCTGTGAATACCTTCTCCTCAATTCCATTTTCTGTGCAGAGCTTAGTAACTGTATGCCCCTTTCGTTTTAACGGGGCTCGAAGCACCCTTTTTCCCGATGGAGAAAAGGGCTCTTTTGAAGCGACTAGATAAGAAAACTTCTCATCTTCATGTCCAAGAGTTCCCTTCTTTAACACCCTGTGGATTGAAGTGCGCGAAACCCTTGCGCTAAAGTGGCACCAGTCTGGAGATTTAATCGGACACTTCCCGTGGTGGGGACAAGGTGCTCGAAGAGACATTCCAAGTTTTAAGAGCTTTTCTCGAATCGCTCTTATTCTTTCAAAACCCTCCACTGTTCCAGGCTCCACAATCACAAGGTAATTTGAGGTTAGCGCATGCGCCTTTTCAATGACGCTCATCAAGTACTCCTCTGGAATTTCATTTAATGAATAGGAAAACAAAATGAGATCAGCTTCCCTTTTTAAGTTGAGAAAGCTTTCTGTTTTCCACTCAACTGTAAAAGGAGCCTTTGGTGCAATTTTCTTTCCAAGCGCTGCAAATTTTTCATCTTTTTCAATGAGCGTCAAAGAAGAAATCTTATGGTCTAAAAAAGCCCAAATCGATGTTCCAGGACCGCTACCACAATCTAAAACATTTGGGGGGACATCAATTTCTGAAAACACCTTTTCTAAAACAGAAAGTGTTGCAGGCATCCTTGTTGCTAAATAAGCGATTCGATGCACATTGGTGCTATGAGATCCTTTTGAGCCATACCGCCTGGTAAGATCAAGCACCGCTTCTTTAAGCGCGTTTTGCGGATATGAAGCGCATAGCTCTTCGATTTTCTCTTCTAAACTCATTCCACTTTAGCCCAAAGAAGAATAGTGGCAGCGATTAGCGATGAGATAGAAGAAAACAAAAACGGAATCATGGAGTGAGCGTGCAGAAAAAGCCCGCCGACAAGAGAAGACAGCATCATGGTTAAAGAAAGCATCGACTGACTTAATCCCAAGACCTTTCCTTGCATGTTTTTGGGGGCCCTGTTTGAAATAGCGCTCGTGCAAAGAGGCCAAATAAGCCCTGAAATGATTGTGCATCCCCCAAGAATCAAGATAAACCCTTTTAAGGTGTGTGAATAAGGAACAAAAACCACCAAAGCTGAGAATAAAATAAACGAGGTAAAAAGGATTTGTTTTGGTTTAATCGTATGATAGAAAATCCGATGCAAGATCCCTGTTCCAAATATCCAACAAACGCCAAGTAGAGCGCAAATATCTCCAATTTGAGAATTGCTTAAGTGAAAATTTTCCACGCTAAAGGCGGGAACAAAAAGAAAGATGATGTTCCAAGAAAATAGAAAGAAAAAGTAAATCAAGTAAAGACGCTTAATCGACTGCGTTCTGAGTGCAAGCTGAATGTTATGAAGCCCCTTAATAAAATCAAACGGTGTCTTCGAAGGGACTTTCAGGGTTTCTGAAAATGTAAACAGGATAAATAAAACATTGATAAGGGCAAGGATCGTTCCTAAAAACATAGGAAAGGAAGAGTTAAAAATCGGATTTAAAGCAGGGTCTGAAAGCTTTCCTCCCACAAACGGACCTAAAATAAATGTCAGTCCAGCAATAGCCGATCCATAGCTATAGTAGCGCGCTTTTTTCTTTGGGCTTGGACTTAAATCAGAAAGAGATGAGAGACAAATGGAAAGGTTTCCTGCTCCAATTCCCATAATGAGGCGCGCAAAAAATGTGATCATAAGTGAATGATGATGAATTCCAAAGGCGCTGAGCCCATATCCAATAAATGTCAAAAAGGTAGTAAGAAGTAGGGCTTTTTTTCTTCCGTGATGATCGGCGTATTCTCCCATAATTGGCGCAAAAATAAATTGCATAAAGGGAAACACCCCTAAGAAAATCCCGAGCATCGTTGTTTTAAATGCTAAGGAAGCATCAGGTCCAATTAGTCCTTTCGGAGGATCTAAAAAAAGGGGCGCAAAAATGGGAAAGACAATGGTTGCCCCTAAGTTATCCACAGCAAAGGTAAAAAATATCGAAAAGAGTGAGTTTTTTTTCTTTACTTCTTCCTTATCCATCAAGAGACCAATTTATCTGAGGCTTTCCCCATGTTTTAAGCAGATTGTTTGTTTTTGAAAAGTGTTTGCACCCAAAAAAGTTTGTTGCAGAGTAGGGTGAAGGGTGAGCGCTTGTTAACACGGCGTGGGGGTGGTTTTTTTGGTTTAAAATATTTTCCACCTTTTCTTTTGCAGAGCGTCCCCACAAGATAAAAACAATCGGGTCTTTTTTTTCGCACAGCTTTTCTACAACAGCGTCGGTAAACCTTTCCCACCCTTTTCCAAAGTGAGACTTTGGCTCTTTTTGTCTGACGGTAAGGGTTGCATTAAGCATGAGAACCCCTTGTTTTGCCCAACTCAAAAGACTTCCATGAGAAACAGGAGGAATTCCAAGGTCGGCTTGAAGCTCTTTGTAAATATTTTTAAGAGATGGTGGGGTGGGTATTCCTTTTTTAACGCTAAAGCAAAGTCCTTCAGCTTGACCCACTCCGTGGTACGGGTCTTGCCCCATTAAAACCACTTTGACTTGATCAAACGCGGTTTGACGAAATGCATTAAACACTTCATCTTCCCTTGGGAAAATTACTTTGCCCGCTTTCTTTTCCTGATCCAAAAATTTTTTGAGCTCTTTGATGTAGGGCTTTTCAATTTCTTGTTTAAGGGCCGCGTGCCAGCTTTTTTCAATTTGCATCATGGCAAAATCATACCAGTTTGAAAACTTTACTACAAGATTGACACAAAGAGTCTCTTCCCTCTAGTATATTGCCTTCAATTATCTGGGTGTAGCGCAGCTTGGCCAGCGCACTTGCATGGGGTGCAAGGGGTCGGAGGTTCGAATCCTCTCACCCAGATTCTATTGCGCTTTTTCAGAGAATTTGTCTATCTTTTCATTAACGATTTCTACATCAATTTCTCATTGTGGAAAAGGCTGTTGATAGACTGTTGAAGAGATGGTGATAACTTGTTAATAACCCCCTTTTGAATTTATCATCACCAATATCTTCCCTTTCTAAACAACCTATGAACACCCCCTTTCCTCTATAGAAATCGGGACTTATCAACAAATCCACACCGGAAGAAGATGAAGAAAAATAGATAAATAGATTATTCTTTTTTCTTATTAAGCCATGTGAGTCTTTGTCATGTTTGTCCCTGAGCATTTTTTCAACTTAAGTGAAATTGCCTTTTCAGATCTTTTTAAATTAAAGGAGCATGTTTGGGAAACTCTAAAAGACTTAACTTCCTACTTAAATTCAAAACCTCTTGGAACAATTGAGTCTGAGATTCCTAAAGGGGTGTTTATTGTGAATCCTGAGAAGGTCTCTATTGAAAAGAATGTTACTATAGAGCCTGGAGCCTATATTGAAGGCCCATGCATCATTGGAAAGGGGTCTACGATTCGTCACAGCGCTTACGTTCGCCCTTACGTTCTAACTGGAAAAAATTGTGTGATTGGTCATGCAACCGAAGTGAAACACTCCATACTTCTAGATGGCGCGCAAGCTCCCCACTTTAATTATGTCGGAGATTCGATTCTTGGAAACAATGTGAACCTTGGAGCTGGGGTGATCTGCGCAAACTTTAGATTAGACAAGGGGGAAGTTGTTGTAGATGTGGATGGGAGCCGTTTTAAAACCGGTTTAAGGAAGTTTGGAGCGATTTTAGGGGATATGTCTCAACTTGGTTGCAATACTGTCTTAAACCCTGGAATTTTGCTTCGCAAGAAAACGCTTGCTCGAGCGTGCAGCTCAATTCAAAAATCAAACGTAAGGAACCTTTGCGATGGTAAGCCTGCTAATTGCCCCTAATGTTTCTTCTTTAAAACCTTTAAAAAAGCAGTTCGAAAATTTTTTAGAAGAAAACATTCTTCTTTTAGGAAAGAAAAATAAACTTAGAGACGCGTGTGAGTACGCCCTTTTAAACGGGGGGAAAAGAGTAAGACCGCTGATTGTAATGATGATTGCAAAAGCTTTAGGAAACGGCTTAGAAGTGCTCAATCCTGCGTTGTCAGCAGAGTATTTTCATACCGCCTCGCTCATTGCAGACGATCTTCCTTGTATGGATAACGATGATTTTCGAAGAAATAAACCTGCGCTTCATAAGATGTTTGGGGAAACAGTCGCGCTTCTATCCAGCTATGCGCTGATTTCTGCTGGATATGAAAAGATTTACCAAGGCGCGCAGTTTTTAAAAGGGCAAGACAGCCCGATTTCAAAAAACGCTGATAAAATCTGCGCAATAGCGCTAGATGCCGCAACGAGATGCGCCGGAGTATCAGGCGCTGTTGGCGGACAATTTAAAGACCTTTTTCCAGAAAACAAATCTCTAGATGAAATCGTGGATATTATCTACAAAAAAACCATCACTCTTTTTGAAATCTCCTTTGTCTATGGATGGATTTTTGGTGGAGGCAATCTTGAAAAAGTTGAGGAGATTCGAAAGGTTTCCTATCACTTTGGAATGGCCTTTCAAATCTGGGACGATATCGGAGATGTTGAGCAAGATGGAAAAGACTCGATCAACATTGCCCAAGTTCTTGGCCTTGATGAGGCGAAAAATCGGTTAAAAAGTGAGCTTGAGAATTTTGAATCTCAAATGAAAACCCTTGGGCTTTTTTCCAAAGAATTCGCTCAGCTCACTCAAATTTTTTCTTGAATTCAAGCAGTGGATCAAACAGGTCTGCTGCATAAATCATTTAGAGATAAAAAAAGCTAAGTTGCGATCAACTTAGCTTTTTTGCTTAAGTTAAGGTTTGCCTTAACGTTTACGTAAGAGCAGGTTCTTTTTCTTTTACTTCTTCTTTAGGCTGCACTTTTTCGAAGATTTTCTTTTCGATTTCATCGGCAAGTTTTGGGTTTTTCTTCAGCTCTTCGCGCGTTGCTTCTTTTCCTTGTCCAAGGCGCTTATCGCCGTAGCTATACCAAGTTCCTTTTTTGTCGACGATCCCGTGCTCAACACCAAGATCAATAATCGATCCCATTCGAGAGATCCCCTCGTTAAAGAGGATGTCAAACTCTGCGATTCTAAATGGAGGCGCCATTTTGTTTTTCACAACTTTCACCTTCACGCGGTTTCCTATATCGGTGTTTTCAGGACCCTTAATGCTTGCAATTCTTCTGATATCCATTCTCACAGATGAGTAGAATTTAAGTGCTCTACCGCCTGAGGTTGTTTCAGGGTTTCCAAACATGATTCCTACTTTTTCGCGGATTTGGTTGATGAAAATTGCGCAGGTATTGCTTTTTGCAAGTGTTGAGGTCAGCTTTCGAAGCGCTTGCGACATGAGCCTTGCTTGAAGTCCCACGTGAGAGTCTCCAATTTCCCCTTCGAGTTCTGATTTTGGAACAAGCGCGGCAACAGAGTCGATCACAATCACATCGACTGCATTTGAGCGGGCAAGCATTTCAGCGATATTAAGAGCATCTTCTCCGCAGTCTGGTTGCGAAATCATCAGATCGTTTAGGTTCACTCCAATTTTTGCGGCGTAAGAAGGATCCATCGCATGCTCAGCATCGATGTAAGCCGCAACGCCACCTTCTTTTTGGCAGCTTGCAACGATGTGGGTTGCTAAAGTGGATTTTCCTGAAGATTCAGGGCCGTAAATTTCAACCACTCTTCCTATTGGAACTCCCCCGATTCCAAGGGCTAGATCAAGAGAAATGGCTCCTGTTTTAATCGAGCTAATTGCGCGGTTTGCAGAGTGATCTCCAAGTGACATAATAGCGCCGGCCCCAAATTGTTTTTCAATATGAGACATCGCTAGATCTAAAGCTTTTTTCTTTGCAGCATCGTTTGAATTTGACATAGTCGGTCCTTATTTTAATGTGGATTTATTTCCAATATACACACAGGCGCGATTAGAATCATGGTTAAAATTTACCTGCCATGATAGAAAGAAGAAATGAGCTATTTAGCAGGAGACATTGGCGGCACGAAAACGCACCTTGCCCTTTACGTAGAAGAAAAGGGAAAGATGGTGTGCGCTAAAGAAAAAAAATTCCCGAGTCAAAAGTATCCCAACCTTTGCATGATTGTGAAAGAGTTTTTGCAAAGTGAATCTGAGAAAATTGCAAAAGCATGCTTTGGAATTGCAGGACCTGTAAGCAAAGGCAAAAGTAAAGCGACTAACTTGCCGTGGCTTGTGGATGCAAAAGAGCTCGAAACCAAGCTTTCGATTGAAAAAGTTGCTCTGATCAATGACTTAGAAGCCAATGCTTATGGGCTCAACATGTTAAATGATGATGAGTTTTATATCCTTAACGAGGGGGGTAAAGATGCTGAGGGAAATAAAGCGATGGTCTCTGCGGGAACAGGCCTTGGTGAGGCAGGCATATATTTCGATGGGAGAAGAAACCACCCGTTTGCATGCGAGGGGGGTCATAGCGATTTTGCTCCCCGCAATGAGAGAGAAGACGCCCTTCTTAAATATTTAAGAAAGAGATTTGGACACGTTTCTTACGAGAGGATTCTTTCAGGCCCTGGGCTTTACAACCTTTATCAGTTTATGGTGGAGAGCCGCCAGGTTGAGGAAAAAGAAGAGGTTTATAGAGAAATTGCTTCTGGAGACTCTTCTGTTTTAATTTCTAAAAAGGGACTTTCTGGAGCTTCAAAAGCGTGCTCCGAAACCTTAGATTTATTTGTTTCAATCTATGGAGCAGAAGCGGGAAATATGGCTCTAAAGATGCTCGCTTTTGGTGGAGTTTATATTGGAGGCGGCATTGCGCCTAAGATTTTAAGCGCGATGAAACGGGGAGATTTCTTGCGCTCTTTTACAGCAAAGGGAAGGCTTTCTCATCTACTTGAAAAAATTCCGATCAAAGTGATTCTAAATGATCGGACCGCGCTTCTAGGATCTACTTACTACGCAAAACATATCATTTAGTTTTCTTAATTGTTTCTAACTCACGAGAAGTGTTATGCTTTTCGTATGAAATGGTTTTTTTGTTTAATATTTTGTACTAGTTTTCTTTTTGCTGATAGTCAAGAGATGCGCATTGAAGTGCTAGAGAGAAAAATGGAGGAGATTGGATCTCAAAACGCCTCCAACTCTTTTGGCGCTGACTTTAAAAATGACACTTTCGAGAGAGGGTGGGTTGGAGCCGAAATTTTTGGTGGACCCATTTATTATCATGCAAAAGTAGGTGGGTCTGAGTATGTCTACAGTCTAGCTAGTGGCAAAGGAAAAGTCTCTTCTCAAGAGTTTGACTGGGACTTTGGATATCAAGTAGGCGTCGGCGCATTTCTTCCGATTGTGAAGTGGGAAATTTTAGGAACCTATACCCACTTCGGAACCCAAGACGTTGAGGGAAAAGGAGAGATTCCCCAGTCGCTTCTTGTGAACTTGAAAGGAAGCTACTACGTTTTTAGCCAAAATGTAAAATCCACTTATAAGATTGACTACGATGCTGCAGAGATTGTTTTAAAACGGTCCTCTTTTTTAGGAAGCATGTTTGGGCTGGGGTCGAGTTTAGGTGCGAAGAAAACGTGGATTAATCAAGACCAAAGAGTGGAGTATAGCTCGATTGAAAACACCTTAACAGAGGTTAAAGATCGGTGTCGCTTTGAAGGAGTGGGTCCTGTTTTAGGGATGAATCTTAAGTGGAATCTTTTTTGGAACCTAAGTTTGATTGGAGATGTAAAAGCTGCTTTACTTTATGGGGATTTTGAAGTGAAACATACAGAGTCCCCTTTAGAAATTAAGGGAGATACTCAACTATTTTCCCCTAATATTTTCTTCTCATTTGGACTAAACAAAGCGGTTCCTTTTGGAGCAGCGCAAGGGTTTATCTCTTTTTCTTACGACGCCGATTACTACTTTAGACAAAATCAAATGGTGTCAATTGGGATTCCCAAAAGAGGGGCTTTAAAAGTTGCGCGCCACGCAGAAGATTTAACGTTTTATGGAGTCTCTATGAAACTTGGGATTGAGTTTTAAACTGGAGCGTAACGGAGTCGAACCGTTGGCCTCAACAATGCCATTGTTGCGCTCTACCAACTGAGCTAACGCCCCCAATAAAACGGATGTAAATTATAAAATCTTCGGGAGTTTTTTTCAACGCCTTGATATGATTGCGTGATATGAGTATTTTTGAAAACGTTAAGGCATTTCCGCCAGACCCGATCTTTGGCCTTTCTGCGCGGTTTAAAAAAGATAAAAAACCCTCCAAAGTAGATCTCACTGTGGGTGTTTTTAAAGACAAAAATTTAAAAACCCTCACTCAACGCTCTGTTAAAGAGGCGGAAAAAGTTTTGCTCAAAGGGGAAAAAGACAAAAGCTACCTTCCGATTAGTGGAAGTGACCCCTTTATTCAAGAGTCGCAAAAACTCATTTTTGGAGAGGCTCTTAAAAAAAAGCTTCAGAAAACTCTCGTTGGAGCGCAATCATTAGGGGGAACAGGAGCGCTTCGTCTTGCTGGAGACTTTTTATCTCGAGAATGCACAAAAACCGTATATGTTTCTGACCCAACGTGGCCCAATCACTATGGAATTTTTGAGGCTGCGGGTCTTGAAGTGAAAAAATACCCCTACTATAACAGCGAAAATCACTCACTCGACTTTGAAAGGCTTTTAAATAGCCTTTCAAACGCCAAGGAGCATAGCGCAGTTGTTCTTCATGCTTGTTGTCACAACCCAACTGGGTGCGACCCTTCTCAAGCGCAGTGGAAAGAACTCTCCTCTCTCATGCTAAAAAACAAACTCATTCCAGTTTTTGATTTTGCTTATCAAGGGTTTGGTCAAGGGATTGATGAGGATGCGTGGGCGGTTAGACACTTTGCTGAGCAGGGGCACGAAATGTTTGTAGCAGCGTCCTATTCCAAAAACTTTGGCCTATATGGAGAAAGAGTAGGCTCTCTTTCTGTGATCACAAAAAATGAGCAGATTGCTCAAAATGTTTTTTCAGTTGTCAAGCGCCTTGCAAGAGTGACTTACTCCAACCCTCCAAGACATGGATCAAGTGTTGTTGCGACGATTCTTCAAGACGTTGGTTTGACTGAAATATGGAAAGGGGAAGTTGATCACATGCGTGAAAGAGCAAATGAGATGCGCACCGCGCTTAATGAAGAGCTTTCTCGTCAGTTTGGAAAAGATCGGTTTAGCTACCTTAAAAGACGGTTTGGAATGTTTTCGATCCTTGGCATTTTGCCTGAGCAAGTCGAAAGGATGATAGAAGAGTACGGCGTATACTTAACAAAAGGGGGCAGAGTGAATTTAACCGGTCTTTCTGAAGACAACCTTCCCCATGTCATTGAATCAATTGTAAAAACAATGGGATGAAAAACAAAAGTTACAAGCCTTACCTTATCCTTGGCGCAGCGCTTATTTGTCTTTTTTATGTTCCAAAGGCAGTTGTCGATGGAATTCGCGCTTCCACTACATCTATAAAAAAAGGTTCAAAGGCCTTTTCTTCAAAGAGCAATCTCGAAACCGAGACTCTACAAGCTGAAAACCTTCTTTTAAAAAATCAAAATGAAAAACTTCGGAAATTTTTATTTCTAGAAGATCGAGTCAGTCGACACATTAAACGGACGAAAGAGCTTATTGAATTAAACGAAAAAAAGGTTGATGACTTCTACCTAAGACGCCGAAAGGTGCAAGAAGAGCGCCTTGAAAAGGAGCTTTTTTTCCAAGTAGGGGAAGTGATTTGTCGAGAACCTGCAAGTTGGAGCTCGACGCTTTGGATCAACCTTGGAGAGGGGGAAATTGAAGCAAATAGCCCCGTTTTAAAAGGAGATAACTTAATTGGCTTAGTGGAAGTTGTAGGAAAACATAAATCCCGCGTGAGGCTTTTAACAGATTCGATGCTAGTGCCTTCAGTACGCGTGGCCAGAGAGGGGGAACACTTAGCAAAAGGAGAGCTTCATGGAAGTGGATCTCCCCTGTGGCGAGGGCGCTCCGAAGTTTTAAAGGGATTTGGGTTTAATTACGATTTTGATGATGAAGAAGGGCCTGCTCGAGAGCTCCGCTCAGGAAGACCCCATCAAATGCTTAGTCGCGGAGAAAATCTTTCACTTATTGAAGTCGGCG
>Ga0181593_10006707_pt1 | contig 10312 bp, 9 predicted proteins | sample 071ome_19_FD_133756 | JGI IMG/M metagenome (GOLD analysis project Ga0181593, IMG submission 133756) | Coastal salt marsh microbial communities from the Groves Creek Marsh, Skidaway Island, Georgia - 071413AT metaG (megahit assembly) | ecosystem: Environmental > Aquatic > Marine > Intertidal zone...
GCGGGGCCAGCAAGCCGCCAGCCAGCCAGTCAAACAGCCCCAGCAAACGGGCCATCAGCAAGGCCGCCCCCATCCCCTTGCCAGAAATATCGCCCAGACAAAAAGCATGGCCGGCGCGCGTCTCGTGCCAGCTGAAAAAATCGCCAGCCCCAACACCCCGGCCAGCGCCTCCAGCCGGTCTGCATCTGCCGGGCTGAAACCCGCCCCGGTGCCGTCTGCCCTGTTCTGGCCCGGCCCAGATAGCTTTTCCCCGGATATGTTTTTCCCGGTTGTTTTTTCCCGGATATGTTTTTCCCGGCTGGTTTTTTCTCGGCTGGTTTTTTATTAATCGCCTGCAACGCGCCGAACCGGTCCGGCCCCAGCGCCACCGGCACTGTCAGGGCTGAGCGTGTCTGCAGGCCGGTTTGCCGGTCAATGCGCCGGTCATAGGTAGCCGCCGCTTGCCATCGCTAAACACCTTGCCGACCAGCGAGCTGGCCACCGGAACCTCTGCCCCGGCGATATCAACCGGGCCGATACAGGCTGAACAGACCAGCATCCCGGCCCTTCTGCCCGGCATGAACAGCGCCCCGGCCTCTGCTGAAATGGCCGCCAGCAGCTGCGGCAAGGCCCAGTTCAGCGCTTCCAGAGGGGCGTTTTTTTCTGCAAAAATCTGCATCATCCGGCACACCAGCGAAAAATCTTGATGAGATTCATGATGTTTGGGGGACGGGCCAGAGCGAGCAGATGACATAAGGCCCATGCTGGCCGTCTGGCTGGCGGCGGTCAATGATCCGTCCGGGGGATCAGACCCGGCTTTCCTGAACCCGCAATCAAGACCGGACTTGCCAACCGGACTGGCCTTTGCCAGACTTCTGGCCAGCAGCGGACCGCAGCTGCCTTTTACCAGCGCACCACATCACAGGGGGGGGAGCAGAACGCCATGGCCGACCGTAATTTCAACAAGCCGGAGCGCTTTTCCGAGGCAGAATGGCAGGCCCGTATCCAGCTGGCCGGGATGTATCGGGTCTTTGCCTATCTGGGCTGGGATGAATCGATCTATAATCATATCTCGGTGCGCGTGCCAAATGAGGATGGTCAGGGTGAGAGCGGCCATTTTCTGATCAACCCGTTCGGGCTGCATTATTCGGAAGTCACCGCCTCCAATCTGGTCAAGGTGGATTTTGAGGGCCAGATTATCGGCCCTTCTGACTGGCCAATTAACCCGGCCGGTTTTGTCTTTCACAGCGCCATTCATGAATATCGGCCGGACAGCGCGCATTGTGTGATGCATGTGCATACCACCGCGACGGCGGCGGTCTGTTCGCTGGAGAGTGGGCTGGCTTTTGACAATTTCTATGCCGCCCAGTTGTGGGGCAAGATTGCCTGGCATGAATTTGAGGGGATCACCATCTACCGCGATGAGGGGATGCGGATATTGCAGAGCGCGGGCGATTGCCCAGTGCTGATGCTGCGCAATCACGGGCCGGTAGTGATCGGGGCCAATATCGCCCAGGCCTTTTCGTTGCTCTGGTTGCTGACCCGCGCCTGTGAGATACAGCTAGCCACCGCTAGCATGGGCCCGGCGCGCCCAATAGCTGAGGAAATTCTGGAAAAATGTGTGCGAGATTCACTCAATTTTGACCCGCGCTTTGGGGCCGGAGCCGACGCCCTCGCTGCTATGTTAAGACTAGTGGAGAAACAAGACCCGTCATTTAAATATTAGGAGGGGGTTTTAGGAGCGTTGGGATTTTTTGGTGAGTCAGGAAGATTAGTTGGGCCAAAATTCTGCATGATGCTTCTATGAGTCCCGCTATTTTAATAGGCTGTCTTGTAAGGCTTCTCACTATTCGATCAGGGGAACCCACCAATGATCATCGGGCAAACTCTGATTGATATCCACCCATTCGCCAATTTTTGGCACGGTGACAGACAATCCGCGCTCCGCAGCATGGATGCTGACCTCAACTGGTGGATCATACCAATTATGAAGGGCCAGCGTGAACATACCCCAACCGATGGGGACCAAAATCTTCCCCTCTAAATCAACATAGGCATCCACCACCTCTGGCGGCAGATTATGCACCTGACGCCAGCGATTATTATATTGTCCGGCATCAATGAAGGTGAGATCAAAGGGGCCATAGCGAGCGCCAATTTCGGCGTAATGATCAGCATAACCTGAATCGCCGCTGAAATAGACGGAATGGCTATCTGTCTTAACAACCCAGGAGGACCAGAGAGATTTTTGCATCCGAAATGTGCCTGTGCGCCCAGAAAAATGCTGGGCCGGTGTGCATATAAAGGTGATGTCGCCAATTTGCCTGGACTGCCACCAGTCAAATTCTGTAATGCGGTCAGGCTCAATCCCCCACCGTTGCAAATGCGGGGCCACCCCCAGCGGCACCAGAAAACGGGTCTCAGAGGCCGCAAGAAACTTGACCGTTTGCATATCCAGATGGTCGTAATGGTCATGCGAGATCACCACCAGATCAATAGCGGGCAAATCCTCTAATTTCAGAACCGGTGGCTGATAGCGCGTGACAGCCCAGCTCACCGGAGAGGCACTCTCGGCAAAGACCGGATCAAACAAGACTGTCTGCCCCTTGATGGACGCCATCACCGTCGCATGGCCAAGCCAGGCAAATTTCACCGTATCCTGCGTGGCGCGCAAATCCTCTGGAATCGCCCCCTTTATATCAGGCAGGGGAAAGTCAGGCCGCGTCTGGTTTGGATTGAACAAAAAATTATTGGTCAGATTTTCCCTCGGATTCGCCCAAAAACCGCTATGATCCATCATCTCATCTATGATGCCGGCCGCCCGGTTAACAAATCGATCATCCGCCACATCGTAATTCTCTGATTGTTTCACCCGCTCGTGATCGGCGCCTTTTGGAATGGCCCCGAATTGCTCGCAACCTGACAGCATCAGGAACAGGCCAAGACCCGCCGCGGCTATGACGCCGCCAAGACGCTTCAGCCATTTTGCCTTTCCAGATGCCTGTTCCATCGGCCTTCCCTTCCCTCAAAATCTATTTGATCTGCAGCCGTTCAATACCGTCCCAGCGCTTTGGATCCCATCCTTTTTCCAACAGGTTCTGGCAGCGTTCAAGATAGATACGCGCCGCCCCATCGCTCTCATTAATGGCCAGCACCGCGGCGAAACCTGCCTTGGCTTGCTCAAATTTCTGGTTCTCATAAAAATGCACGCTCTTCTCAAAGCTGGCCAGAGTTTGTTCTTTCAAGCGCTGTGACGGCTCTGGCTCGCCATCAATAATCTCATAGATGCTGACCGGTGTTTGCTTGCCCATAACGGTGACCCTATCGACCTTGCGGCTGGTGAAGCCAGCGGCTTCAGCCCGATCATGGGTGGTGTCTGAGACCAGAATGGAGGCGCCATAAATCTTGGTCAGCCCTTCCAGCCGGGCAGCCAGATTGACCGCATCACTGATGACCGAGCCTTCCATGCGGTCAGCCTCTCCCAGTGTTCCCAGAATCATTCTGCCAGTATTCAGCCCGATGCCAATCGTGATCTCATGCCGTCCGTCACTGCGCGCCTTGCTGTTGTAGCGATGCAGCTCTTGTTGCATGGCCACTGCCGCGCGCACGGCATCTGCGGGGGCCCGCTGAAACAGGGCCATCACCCCATCTCCCATAAATTTGTCGATATAGCCCTCATGCCCGCGAATAATCGGCCCCATGCGGCTGAGATAGGCATTAACAAAGCTGAAATTTTCTTCCGGGGACATGGTCTCGGAAATTGAGGTAAAGGAGCGAATATCGGAGAACAGGATGCTCATCTCAATCTCTACCTGATCCCCCAGCCTGACATCCAGGATACTGTCTTTTTTCAGATTGCTAAGAAGCTGGGGCGGAACAAAGCGCTGATAAGCCTCGGTTATCTTCACCTGCTGTGCCAGCACCAGAGCTTTCATATCGTTTAATTGCTGGGCCACCGCAAAGCCGAAAGTAACAAACATCGCAAGAAACAAAATACCCCCGGCAGAGGAGACGATGAACCAGAACTCCCAGGAAAAATCAAATAGCAGATAGGTCAGGCCAGATATTGGAGCCACCAGAAACGGCAGCGAAAAGGAAACCAGCAAATATTTTGCGTAAGTGCTGCCGCGCCGCCACATCACAAAAGACAGGATAGCTGAGGCCAGCAACAGCAGCACAAAAGTCATGATAATAACATCTGTCTTCACCAGCCCGGGGCCCGCCCGGTCCGGCGGATAGGTGGCCAGATCCAGGGTCGGGGCACGCGGCCAGCCAAATGTCAGATAGATATTGAGAACCACCATGATTATGTAGAACGCCGTTGCCACCAGAAACAGCTTGTTCATGCGGGGGAAATTGGCAGCCATATCCAGCGATTTGCGGAAGAACGTAACCAGAAAAATAAAGAGAAGCGACAGGCTGGCGAGCGTAAATTCACTGTTGATCAGCCAGCCGGGCAGCTGCATCACCCAGCCCAGAGACAGGGTGGTCGTGCTGGCAAAGGCAATTTGAAACAGGCTTGCTGACAACCACAGATAGGCACCGCGCGACACGGCAAACATGAAAAGATAATAAAGCCCAAATGAGAGGGCAATGGCGATCACCGCGATATTTGCCGCCAAACCAAGAAGCTGCAAGGACTGGATATCCCGCCAGGGCCCGATGGTCATCCTGTCCAGACCATTCACCTTGCTCATATAGCGGTCAAAGGGCTTGTTGCGAAAATAATTATAAACCGTGGTCACCTCACCAACTGGCATCAATACTTGATGATGGCTGAGAATTCTGCCCTCCGCTATCCAGGGATGCGCCCCCTGTTTCCAGTAGGCGTATTCATCAAGGCCGCCGTTATGATCGACCAGAAGCTTCTTTTCAGTGTTGAAATTATGTTCAATGCCGATTTTGTCAGTGGCCAGGCTGTTCTTGACACGAAACCGCACCCAATAGCCATCAACGAGCGATTGGTCCTTGACCAATTTTTTGGTCCAGACCGCGCCCGCAAGCCTGTCTGGTGACGCGGTATGGTCCAGCCCTTCAAGAAATTCCAAATAATCGGGAGCGATGGTAATCAAACCATCCGAAGCCAACATGAAAACCGGCGCACTATAATGGTCGCTGGCATTTGCATAGCACGCCGAAGAAACCAATGCCAAAAATATAAGGACTCGTTGCAAGGGCCTTAAAAAAAAATGAACTGCCAGCAAATTACAATCTTCTTTCTTTGCTCGAAATAAAGCAAAAAGCATTGGCTAGGCTACAATTTGGGCGGCGTTCTGAATAAATAAGATATCTAGCTTCTCACGGCGCCCACGGATCTTAACCTTGTCCTTAGAAAATGCCCTGGTATCAATTTTCGCCAGCTCCGCGACATATTTGGAAATCACCAGCTGGCATTTGTATTTTTTCGACAGTTCTTCGAGCCGGCTGGCCACATTCACATTATCCCCGACCGCGGTTTCGGAAACCGTCCGGCTATAGCCCATCATCCCGACAATCGCCTGGCCGGCATGAATGCCCATGCCAAAGCGAATCTCATCATCAAAATCAATCTTCATTTCCGAATTCAGCTTTTCCATCCGGTCTGAAATCAGAGAGGCCGTCCTGACCGCATTGCTACAATTTTCAGCCGGGCTGTCCGCGCCATCAAAAATCGCCATGATGCCATCGCCGATAAATTTATCCAGCCTGCCATGATTCTCCTCAATAATCGCCCCGCAAGCCGCGTAATATTTATTGAGAATATAAACCACATCATAAGGCAGCTTGGTCTCGGCCAGCTTGGTGAATTCGCGAACATCCACGAACAGGATAACGGTTTCCTGTTCCTTGCCGGTGAGCGCGCGCGCCGAGCTGACCCCCTCTATCTGGTTGGCTGGCTGCAACAGCGGAGCAACGGAGATATCGCCATCCACACGCAGCTGGCAAGCCAGGCGCAGCCCCTCATCCAGCCCCACCCGCTCTATCGCCTTGGCCTCATGCATATTCGGGGCTGGCAGCGGCTTGTCATGCGCCAGGATTCGCACCCGGCAGGTGGTGCAGCGCCCCTTGCCACCACAGACAGATTGATGCGGAATCTTGCCGATTCGGCTGCTTTCAAGAAGCGTTGTCCCGGCCACCACGCGCACCGTTTCCCCATTCGGATAGGTGACCGTCACCTGGCCGAAATAGCTGGCCCGTATCACATTCAAGGCCGCCAGACCGGCCACCGCAAGAAAGAAAAGCGGATAATATCTGGACGTCAGCACCTCAATCTGGCCCAGCACCGGAAAGGCCTCTTGCGGTATTGCCTTCATCAAAATGCCGAACAGATAATTATCCTTGCTCACCAGACTGTTGGCATAGCTCAAAAAACTCATTTCCTTAAGACCGGACAAAAACCCGGTGACAGACAGTATCGGCACCGCCCAGAAAAACGTCACAATCGATTTATGATAGGTTTTGTAGAAGGGCTTGAACCGGATCAGCCCGCGTATGCCGATAATGCCATGTGTCCATATCATCACAATCATCAGCGTATAAAAAAGCCCGTAGGTGAAAGCAGTATCCGGATTGGCCAGAGTGCCTGCAAAAATAAGCTCATAGCTGTCATCAACGCCGAAAATCCGGGAGAGCAGCGCGGCGGTCACAATATGCTGGAGAAGCACAAAAAGCGCGATAAACGGGAACAGAATCTGCACCCACTCCACCTTTGTCATTTTCGCGGACCGCTTCCTGATCACCGCGAGGATGCCCAGAATAATATGCACCGCTATGGAAAGAAACAGGATTATCTCAGCAACCGGATTGCGCCAGGCCAGTAGGAAATATTCGCGCACCGCATCTGCCGCCTGAATGGAAATGGTGGCCACGGAATGGTTCAGCAGATGCGTGGATGTATAGATAAATAGCACCAGGCCAGTAAAAACTCTTATACGCCGGGTCATCGAGTTTATATCTTCCTTCACCTGCTTTCCCCCTTTATGACATTCATTTAGATTTTTCTTTTATACGGTAAAATAGAAAAAAAGATGCGCCAAGGCCAAAACTGCCGGCTGCTTCTAATTGCTCTAATTTTGTGCTGAATTTTGGGCCAGGTTTCGTTCTAACTTCCGGGCCAGATTGTAGGCCAGATTGCGGGCCACATTCGGGGGCGGCGTTCCCTTTCCCGGGCGGCTGTGTTACCGTCAGAAGAAAGGCAGGGCTGGCCGGAGGAAAAACAGACCTGTTGCCGCGGCCCGCGGTCATTGCTGATTGGGAGCGTGAGTTGGATGAAGATTAAATTTCATGGTGCCAGAGGATCTGTCCCGGTTTCCGGGCCTGATTTCGCAGGCTATGGCGGCCATACAACCTGTCTGGAACTGGTCAGCGATGCCTGGCAAATCGTGGTCGATGCGGGCAGTGGCTTCCAGAATGTCAGGCTGCTGGAGGACCGGCCGGTTATCCTGCTGTTCAGCCACTTCCACCATGACCATATTCAGGGGCTGGCCTTCAATCCTGACCTGCTGGGCCAGAACCGGGAATTTTTTGTTTCCAGTGCCTTGTGTGATTCCAATACGCTGAAAGGGCATTTGCAAAACTACTTTCACGGCGCGTATTTTCCGATTGACCTGATCGAGGCCAAAGACCGGTTTATCTTTGCTGATTTTGAGACGCTGCCAGCCTCTGTCGGCAGTGCCTTAAGCATTATGTCCAGCCCGTTAAATCACCCGGGCGGCTGTGTGGCCTACAGTATCGGCGAGGGCGCAGAGCGCGTCTGCACGCTTTTTGACAATGAATATCAGGCTGAACAGGAAAGCCGGTTGCTGGATTTTGTGGATGGGGCCGGCCTGTTTATCTGGGACGGTATGTTCACCGATGAGGAGCTGCAGAACAGGCGCGGCTGGGGGCATTCCTCCATTGAGGAGGGGATGCAGTTTTTTGCCGCCTCGCGATCTGCCAAAATGGCGATAATCCACCATGCGCCCTCCAGAACAGATAACCAGCTGGCAAGCCTGCAGGATCAGCTTTGTGACCCGCAGGCGTTTTTCGCTCGCGAACAACAGGTCATAACCCTCTAGAACAGATAGGTTTAACGCATGGAAAAAGAGCGTTTCAATTCCCTTCAAACCATTTTCAAGGCCGGTGAAAAAGCCAATAAGGTTTATCTGGTGGTGGAGGGATCAATCGGCATATTTTTGCCGGATAACTGGGAAAAGGAACCAAATTTTGTCATTGGCCCGAATGAGATTTTCGGGGAAATGGGCGTTATCGATGATGAGCTTCGCATGGCCACGGCCAGAGCCATGGAAGACAGCCTGCTTCTGTCCTTGAACCGGGAGGAATTCAACAAACATGTTGAGGCCTCCAATGTGTTTGTTAAAGGGGTTTTGGGGATGCTGTCCGAACGCCTGCGCAAAGCCCAGAAACGATAGGATTTACCGCTTCTTTCGTAATAAGGGATATTGGTGTTCCTTCTATCTGATGCAAGACAAACGCTCTTTTTTCTGACCTGTCAGGATTTGTAACCGTGAAAAAAAGACCGGATTTTTGGTGATCGCAGATAAGCGGTTTTCAGGGCAAAGCTGGCTGACTTGAAATTTGTCGAAAGCGGCCGGTGCGACCCCTGCCAGCAATCAAAAAATCTGCGGCTCAAGATTGTTGTGCACAGGGGCGCCTTTCAACTGACCAAAATACGCAACTTCACCGAATTGGCGGGCGAAAGCGTGATTTTTGTGCATAGGCTGTTGAAGAATGGCATCAAGTCAGATGAATATTGGCTGTTTTCCAAACAGGTATCAGACTTGCTGGAAAATCGCAGCGATCTGGTTGATGTCACCGAAAAGATTGAGAGTTTTGGCAAGCAAAAACTGGCCGTGCGCTATTTTGACACCGATCCGGCCCAGCTTTCCAGCCTCGGCCTGCTGTCCAGAATCAGGCAATTTCCCAAAATGCTGACCTATTATAAATGAGAGACGCACAGGGCTGGCCGCCCCCTTCTTCTGGGCACTGCAAACAAAAAATGGAGGCCGCGGGCCAGCAATGCGCCCGTTCATTTGGTTTGGTGCAACCCGGCACCGCCCAACAGAGCAAGCAGCCCTGATCGCCATGGACTTGCGGAGATGCAGCCGCTAGCCTTTAATCATGGCAATTTATTTCAGGAGAGGGTTATGAGCGGTCAGCGGCGATTTTTGAAAATGTGGGCGCGGACAGTGGGAATGCCGATTGGCATCACGGATGAGGACAAGCCGGAATTCCTGCCTATATCGCAAACAGATGTCCGGCGGGCGCTGGCCTTCCGCACCTTTTGGATTGTTCTGCATATCCTGACCTGTGCCATGATTATCGCGGGCAATGGGCGGGGGCTGGGCTTTTGGTAGGCCGGGATTCCCCCCCCCTTTTTCCTAAAATTATGAGGCGGCCATTCCATGACAGAAAACTGTACGGATGCGATTCAGAAGTTTGAGATTCAGATAGAGGAATCTGTCCTGACGGATCTGAAAAAGCGGCTGGAGATGACCCGCTGGGTTGAAGCCGAAACGGCCGCTGATTGGTCGCAGGGTATTCCGCTCAGCTATATGCGGGACATCCATCATAGCTGGCTGCATGATTATGATTGGCGGGCTTGTGAAAAAAAGCTGAACAATCTGGGCAGCTACAGGACCCGCATTGACGGGCTGGATATTCATTTCTTCCATCTGCGCTCGCCGCATCCAGACGCCCGGCCACTGATTATGACGCATGGCTGGCCGGGATCGGTGATTGAGTTCCTGAAAATCAGTCCGCTGCTGACCGACCCCACCCGCCATGGCGGCCAGGCAGAAGAGGCCTTTCATCTGGTTTTGCCGAGCCTGCCGGGCTATGGCTTTTCCGGCAAGCCGACAGGGCCGGGTTGGGGCGTAGCCAAAATTGGCCAGGCCTGGGGCGAGCTTATGAGGCGGCTGGGTTATGCACAGTTTGGCGCACAGGGCGGCGATTGGGGCGCGCCCATATCGCTGGCAACCGGGCGGGCGCATCCCGACAGGTGCAAGGGGGTGCATCTGAATATGGCCCCGGTGCGCCCTGATGATGAGATCATCGCCAATGCACAGGCGGAAGAGAAAAAGGCGCTCGCTGATTTTGCCCGCCATCAACAATGGGGGACAGGCTATTCCCAGCAGCAAAGCACCCGCCCGCAAACGCTGGCCTACAGCCTGGTGGACAGCCCGCTGGGCCAGGCCGCCTGGATATTGGAAAAATTCCATGCCTGGTCTGATTGCCGCGGGCATCCGGAAAATATCTTCACCCGCACCGAGCTGCTGGATAATGTCATGATTTACTGGCTGACCGCCAGCGGCGGATCCTCTGCCCGCCTTTATTGGGAGAGTTTCAACAAACC
>Ga0181593_10006711_pt1 | contig 10311 bp, 11 predicted proteins | sample 071ome_19_FD_133756 | JGI IMG/M metagenome (GOLD analysis project Ga0181593, IMG submission 133756) | Coastal salt marsh microbial communities from the Groves Creek Marsh, Skidaway Island, Georgia - 071413AT metaG (megahit assembly) | ecosystem: Environmental > Aquatic > Marine > Intertidal...
CACTGTTTACAATAGAAATGCGGTTGCAATAGGTCACGCAGAAGGAAAGCTCATTTCTGAGATTTTTGAAACTACCGACAGCACAGAAGACGCCATAACCTTTTTACGATTTATGTTTGAGCGTGGTTGGTTTTTGATTATCCTCTTCCTTATTGCGTCGTACCTTTTGATAGTTATTTTGAAGCGAGACAAGACAGAAGATGATGTGCCACCTACACCTAGTTTTCCATAGATACTAAGGGAGCAGTGTCTATCCTGCGGTATACTACTAGGAGTAGTAATAAACTAAAGTATATGAAGAAAGCACGAGTCGCTATTAATGGTTTTGGAAGAATTGGACGAACGTTTTTTCGTCTTGCATACAATAATCCACATTATGAAATAGTGGCGATTAATGATTTGGGAGATATTGATAACCTCGCCTACCTTCTACAGTACGACACTGTATACGGACGAGGGCAGTATGATGTGAGAGTCGAAGATGGCAACTTGGTGATTGATGGCACAGAAATTTCTGTGACTGCAGAGCGAGATCCGCTAAAGCTTCCCTGGAAAGAGCAAGACATAGACATAGTGCTTGAAGCTACTGGGGTGTTTGCATCGTATGATAAGGCAAAGGTGCACCTTGAAGCAGGAGCAAAACGTATTGTGATATCAGCACCAGTGAAAGATGATCCTAAGGAAGCTGGAGTGGAAGGCAGTACCATTCTCATGGGTATGAACCAATCAGAACTTGCATCTTGTTCAATAAGTTCAAACGCATCGTGTACTACAAATGCAGTGAGTCCTGTTATTGGTATTCTCAATGAGTCAATTGGTATTGAAAAAGCGATTCTTAATACGGTGCATGCATACACTGCAACACAGGCAATTGTGGACGGCCCTGCAAAGAAAGACTTCAGAAAAGGTAGAGCAGGAGCCCAAAATATCATTCCTTCAACCACTGGCGCTGCGGTTGCAACTACGTTGGTGCACACTGATTTAGCAGGTAAGTTTGATGGTATTTCGATGCGAGTACCGGTACCCGTTGGTTCTATTGTTGACGTCACCTTTGTCGCTAAAAAAGATACCTCAGTTGAGGAAGTAAATAAGATTTTGACCGAAGCGGCGCAGTCTGAGCAGTGGTCCGGCATTTTCTCAGTTACTGATGAACCAATTGTGTCGAGCGATATTATCGGTATTGAGTGCGCTTCACTAGCAGATTTGTCGTTCACTCGAGTCGTGGGTGGCAACCTTGTAAAAGTGCTTGCATGGTATGACAACGAGACAAGTTATACGAGCACGCTTGTGTCGCACATGGAAGAAGTTGCTAAGAGTGTTTAATTACTATGAAAGTATATTTTGCAACAGACCACGCGGGGTATGACATGAAAGAATCGTTACTGAGTTATGTGCGTGATGAGCTTGGGCACGAAGTAGAAGATTGTGGAGCAATCCTGTTTGATGAGTATGATGATTACCCTGATTTTGTAGTAGTTGCAGCAAAGAATGTGGCCAAGGACAAAGGAAGTATGGGGATTATACTTGGTGCATCAGGGCAGGGAGAAGCGGTGGTGGCAAATAGGGTGCCTGGTGTGCGTGCGGTTGTCTACTATGGTGAACCACAACGATGGCAGATTGATGCATGTGGAGAAGAGATGGACATGGTGATGTCAACCAGAAAGCACAATGATGCCAACATCCTTTCTCTGGGTGCACGCTTCATTTCAATTGAAGAGGCAAAAGAGGTGGTGAAGAAATGGTTGTCGACTGAGTTTGAACACGAAGACCGACATGTGAGAAGAATTAACAAGATTGATACTTGAAAAAACTTTATTATGACTTCCATCATTCCAGCCATAATACCTGAGTCTATCGAGCATCTTACGAGAACTCTCAAAACAATCAAAAGTTTTACCAAGTCAGTACAGATTGATATTGTTGATGGAAAGTTTGTAAACGCTACTTCATGGCCATATCGTGAGAAAGAAAAAATTAGCGACCTAAAGGATATTGCAAAAAACTTTGATGTAGAAATGGATTTGATGATAGAGCGTCCAGAGGAAGTGTTGGAAGAATACCTCAAACAAGGGGTGTCGCGTGTCGTGATTCATCTTGAGAGTGTTGAGAACTACAACAAACTTATTTGCCTCAAACATGAATATGATTATGCACTCGGTTTGTGTGTCAACAACGACACACCTATAGAGGTGTTGTTGGAGCACATAGGGGACGCCGATTTTGTACAGCTCATGGGCATTAAGACGATAGGTGCACAAGGGAATCCATTTGACGCAAGAGTACTCGAAAGGATTGCACTTTTACATAAAACATACCCAACGCTTACTATTGCTATTGACGGTAGTGTCAACAAAACTACTCTTTCAAAGCTCGCAAAAGCTGGTGCTACAAAGTTTGCTGTTGGTTCTGCAATTGTGGGGGACAAAGACCCAAAGAAAGCGCACGCACGCTTAGAATCTTTAGCTCAATAAAACATTCTATAAACAGTGACGGGTTTTGTGCCTCTGGGGACACGTTATACTATATCTATGCATTATCTAAGTGACGAAGAAGTTCATTCACTCGAAGAAAAGGCTAATGAAGTACGCACGAGTATTATCGAGATGCTTGTGGAGGCTGGGAGCGGGCATACTGCGGGGCCTTTAGGTATGGCTGACATTTTTACGCTCCTCTATTTTGAAGTACTCAAACACAATCCAAAAGATCCATCATGGGACGAACGGGATAGACTCATTCTTTCAAACGGGCACATTTGTCCTGTCCTTTACGCCACTATGGCGCATGCTGGGTATTTTCCCGTAGAAGAGCTTTTGACACTTCGAAAGTTTGGAACCAGGCTCCAAGGACACCCGCATCGAGAAACACTTCCTGGTATTGAGACAAGCTCAGGACCACTTGGCTCAGGACTCTCACAAGCTGTCGGTATGGCGCTCGCTGAGCGAATCGCAAATGAATATTCATCAAAATATTTTTATTGTCTGGTGGGGGACGGAGAGCTCGATTGTGGCCAGATTTGGGAAGCAGCAATGCTAGCAGGGAAGGAAGGGCTTCACAACCTTATTGTAATAGTCGACAGAAATGGCATTCAAATTGATGGCTATACGAGGGATGTGATGCCACTTGAACCACTTCGAGAAAAATTTGAGTCATTCAATTGGGATGTACAAGAAGTTGATGGACACAACATACGAAGTGTAAACGACGCGATAGGAAAAGCGCAGGCAGTATATAGTCAACCGTCTATTATCATTGCGCATACTATTCCATCAAAGGGGGTTGATTTGTTTGAACGTGATTTTAAATGGCATGGGAACCCACCCGGCAAAGGTCCAGAAGATAGGGTTGCAAAAGAAGATCAGGCAAAGACGGCGCTCATGAAACTCCGCACATTAAACGGTCAATTAACTCAACACGACTATGATTAATCTTGCAACACACCTTAATCCAAATGTTTTCGACACTGATGTTGAAAAAGCGCCAAACCGAAATGGCTATGGTGACGGTCTTCTTGAAGCAGGGAAGGCGGATGAACGTGTGGTTGCACTGTGTGCCGATTTGACCTCATCTACAAAAACACACCTCTTTGCCAAAGAATTTCCAAAGCGATTTACTCAAGTAGGAATTGGTGAGCAGTCAATGGCTTCAGTAGCGTCAGGCATGTCAGCAATGGGCAAGATACCGTTTATTGCCTCATACGCAATGTTTTCACCAGGACGAAGCTGGGAGCAGGTGCGAACTACCATTGCGTACAACGATGCCAATGTGAAAATAGTTGGCGCTCACTCGGGTGTGTCCGTAGGCCCAGATGGTGCTACGCATCAGGCTATTGAAGACATGGCTATCATGCGTGTCATTCCACGAATGACGGTGATTGCGCCGTGTGACGTACATGAAGCGAAGCGAGCAACGATTGCAATGGCAAAAATGGTTGGTCCTGCGTATATCCGTCTTGCCCGAGAGGCAACTGGTGTGATTACCACGTCAGGTTCGCCGTTTGAAATAGGAAAGGCGGAAATATTTTTCTCACGTGATGAGGCGCATGAGAAGAAAGTGGGCATCGTTTCAACAGGTGTAATCACGTATGAAGCGCTTCTCGCAGCAAAAATTTTAAATGAAAAAGGAATTGGCGCTTCACTCATGCATATGGCAACCGTAAAACCACTCGACAAAGAGGCGCTTGAGCAATTTGCTAATGAGCACGACGTGCTTGTAACTGTAGAGGAGCATCAGCGCATGGGAGGGCTTGGAAGCGCGGTTGCAGAGCATCTGAGTTTGGTGAACCCAACAAGAATACTTCGACTTGGTGTTGATGATATGTTTGGACAATCAGGTACCCCTGAGGAGCTTTTGGCTCACTACGGAATCGACAGTGCGTCGATTGTACGAGAGACACAGAAGTTTGTTGCATAAATACCTCTCTCCCGCTAGTATATTCCTTGAATACATATTTGATTTAGGTCAAAGGAGAGTTCATTGTGAAAATTGAAGGAATGGTTTGGGCTATCTTTATAGCAGAGCACGCTTGCGCGCCTATGAGGGAGATAGACCAAGCAGAACTTGTTGAAGGAGTCGGCATTGCGGAAGACCGATATGGAAAACAAGAAGGCACGTTTTCAAAAAAAGGTAACAAGGTGAGACATCTCACAATTATCTCTCGAGAAGCCTTTTTACATGCAAATGCGGACTCCTATGGTGTTGGATTATCTGATGCAAAGAAATTTACATTTGCAGATTCTCGCAGAAATATTGTTGTTGGTGTGAGTATTCATGAGTTGAATCGACTTGTGGGGAAGCAATTTAAGCTCGGGAATGCTGTTGTTAAAGGAACAGAGTTATGTATTCCCTGCACTCATCCTTCTAAACTTTCGGGTAAACCTGATTTCAAGGCCAGATTTCAGAATGCTGGAGGAATTCGTGTCGAGGTAGTACATGGTGGGTTGCTTAAGCCAAGTTGGAAGTTGATTGCCAACATACAAAAAGCTGGAGTTTGAAACTCCAGCTTTTTTGTTATCGTAATTTTGAAGTCATCACGTTATCTCATCCAATTTTCTTTGGAACATAGTCTTCGGGCGCTTTTGCAAGAAATTCTTCAAGTTTCTCTTGCGTGAGTAGTCCTTTTTGCGCGCCAATATGTTGCACAACAGACATTGAGTTGATTGGTCCCCAGGCGAGCGCGGTCTTTACTGGTTGTCCTTGGATAATCGCTGCGGTAAAGGTGCTTGAGAATGAGTCACCTGCACCGGTACGGTCTACGGGAGGCGCTGGATCTGGGTACATTGGCATGTGCCATACATCGTCGCCATCGAGTGCATATGCACCTTTTGGACCATCGGTAATCACTGGGAGTTTTGGACCAATCTCACGCATGTTGCGGAGCAGTGCCGGTATCTCATTTTCGTCGGTGCCGAGAATTTGTTGCGCCTCCTCTTTGTTGCAGAAAAATATTTCAGTTACTTCATAGAGATCTTTGAGCTCGTCTTTACCGAGTCGTATTTGAAAGGTCCCTGGTTGGAACGCGAGCTTTGTTTCAGGATGTTCTTTAAGATACTCAGCAATGTCATGGTGGAACGGCACCCCATTTTCACCAATTGATGAGAAGTAGATGAATTTTGGCGGCACTCCAAAGTCAGGAAGCGCATATGGAAATTCTTCGTGTTTAATAAGAATAGTTCTTTCTGCTCCATAGCGTAGCACGTAGTGGTAGTTCGTGTTTTTCCCTTCGTGCACTTTCACGAAATCGGTGTCAACACCTTCTTGCCGTAAGGTGTCAAGACAGTCTTTACCATTTCTGTCATGTCCCAGATTAGTAACAAGCGCACTCCTGAGTCCAAGCCTGTGTGCTGACACTGCAGCATTCGGTGAATTTCCTACTGAATTGACCACTGTAACATCTTCATAAGGAAGCTTTGCGCCAAAATCCATCTGTAGTTTGCACGGTCTCCCGTCGACATCACAGACAACCTGCGCGTCTTTGTTGGAAAGCTGAATAAAGGCGTCAATTGTAATATCTCCGATTGATACGAAATCGTATTGTTGATTCATAAAATTATAAATTAAGAGTATTGGATACTTCCATTCTAGCACCGCTCGCATGGTATAGTATTCATGTTATCAACGATTATTGAGAGATTAGAGAATTTTATGGCACACGTATATATCACTCGTCATATCCCAGATATTGGCATCAACATGCTTCGCGCAGCAGGACATGAAGTAGATGTGAGCGAGAAGGACGGAGTACTGACTCCTGCAGAACTCAAAGAGGCACTGAGCGCAAAACCGTATGACGCTGTTTTGTGTCTACTTACGGACACTATTAATAAGGAAGTATTTGATGCAGTTCCCTCTGCAAAGATTTTTGCTAACTATGCAGTAGGGTACAACAATATTTCAATTGACGATGCAAAAGTAGCAGGGGTAATGATTACTAACACACCTGGTGTGCTTACTGACACTGTTGCTGAATACGCTTTTTCACTCATGCTTGCAACCGCAAAACGAATTCCAGAAGCTGACAGCTTTACACGTGCCGGGAAGTACGAGGGGTGGGCACCTGAGCTCATGCTCGGCACTGACCTTAAAGGGAAGACGCTCGGTGTTCTTGGTGCAGGGCGCATTGGTCACGAGGTTGCCATGAAAGCGCATCATGGGCTCGGTATGGAAATTGTCTACAATGATATCAAGCAAAATGACGAGCTTGAGAAGCATACAGGAGCGCAGTACAAAGACACCACAGAAGGCGTCCTTGAGGTTTCTGACGTTGTTTCTGTGCACGTGCCACTCCTTGAATCAACGAAGCATCTTATCAATACAGAACGACTCGAACTCATGAAAGATACTGCAATTCTTATCAACACCTCACGTGGACCAGTCGTGGACGAAAAAGCACTCGTTGAAGCACTTAAGAACAAAACCATCCGTGCAGCTGGCCTTGATGTGTTTGAAGATGAACCAGCGCTTGCGCCTGGTCTCGCAGAACTCCCAAATGTTGTTATTACGCCTCACATAGCTTCAGGTACTGAAGAAACGCGCGGAAAAATGTCTGAAATGGCAGCTCAAAACATTATTGACTTTCTGGCCGAGGAAACACCATCAAATGTCGTGCGAGAGCTAGCTGAATAAGAAACCGTATTTTATTGGTATGCTATTGAACAATATCATGACTAATGGTATGGTATGCGTCATTAAAACATTTTGAAGGTATGACATTAACACTCACAATCGAACCAAGAGAAGCTCGAGGAAAGAAACTCGATGCTCTTCGTGCTGAAGGCAAGATGCCCGCAGTACTCTATGGTCCTAAAGAAAAAGAACCAGTAGCAATCGCGGTAGAACGACAAGCATTTGAAAAAATGCTTCACGAGGCTGGCGAATCATCTGTAATCACACTTGAAGGCCTTGATAAGCCAAAAGACGTGCTCATTCACGATGTGTCATTTGATGCGCGTAGGGGAGGAGTGATTCATGCAGACTTTTACGCAATTGAAGCTGACAAGGAAGTAACGGTTGAAGTACCACTTGAATTTGTTGGTGAAGCACCAGCTATAAAACTTGGTGGCGTGCTCACTAAAGTACTGCAAGTTGTCGAGGTGACTGCGAAACCGGCAGATTTACCTAAAGAGATTGAAGTTGACATCAGTTCTCTTGATACACTCGAGAAGCAGATTCATGTTTCAGACCTCACCATTCCAAAGAGTATAACCATTGAGAATGAACCAGATGCTGTAGTTGCGCTGGTACAAGAAGTGGAAGAAGAGCCAGAAGAAGAGCCAGAAGCAATTGATATGGATGCAGTTGAAGTTGAGAAGAAAGGTAAGGCGGAAGAGGAAGGAGAAACAGCAGATGAATAACAAAAAGCCCCACAATCGGGGCTTTTTGTTTGTATAGGGAAAGAGTTTTTGATTTGATATACTGGTAGGTACAACTCATGAGCAGATATCTAGTAAGTGTTGGGGTATGTGTATGCGCTATTCTTCTTTTTCCAGCGCTTATTTTTAGTGCAACAACCAACTCTGTTTGTAATGATGATGTGGAAGGGAAATCAGAGGAAGAGTTGAAAAAAGATTTGGAGCTCTGCAATCAGGAAATTAAGGTATGGCAGGGAATTCTAGATGGCACACGACAAAAAGTTTCAACTATTGATAATGATGTTAAAGCCCTCAACGCAAAGATTAAATCTGCTGAAGCAACGATTAAGTCAAAAAATATTGCTATCTCGCAACTCTCTGATGATATTGATGATAGGACAGAAAAAATAGAAGAACTCGAATTTCTTATTGATGAAGGGAAAGACTCACTCGCCCAACTTATTAGACGTACTAATGAGCTCGATGACTACTCACTTGCAGAAGTCATTCTTGATAGTAAGAATCTTTCTGATTTCTTCATTGACCTCGATGCTTTCTTAGCGATTCAAAGCGGACTCAAGGAGCACTTTATACGTATTCGCACAACAATAGCTGAAACAGATGAAGAGCGTAAACGGTTGAGTGAAGTGCAAAACCAAGAGTTAGATGCAAAATATGAAGTAGAAGTTCAAAAAAAGACCATCGCACAGAACGAAGCCCAAAAACAAGAACTGCTTGCTGCTACAAAAGAAGAAGCAAAATCATATGAGGAGATTGTGGCTGACAGGCAGGCAAAGCGAAATCAGATAAATGCCGCGCTCTTTCGACTTAGAGGCATTGATGGAGGTGGTATTCCGTTTAAGGACGCACTCGCATATGCCAATGAAGCAGAGAGATACACTGGAGTACGTGCGTCATTTATTCTTGGTATCTTACGGCAGGAATCCAATCTCGGTGTGAATGTCGGACAATGTCTCCTCACTGACCCTGATACAGGAGCAGGAATTGGGAAAAATACAGGAACGCCATTTGCAAACGTTATGAAACCAAGCAGAGATGTGCCGTATTTCCTAGAGCTCATGGAGACGCTTGGGCGTGATCCGTATACTACCCCCGTCTCATGTCCGCATTCTATTGGGTTTGGTGGCGCTATGGGGCCAACACAATTCATTCCATCGACATGGAGAGGATATGCGGGGCGAATTGCTACTGCCTTTAATGTAGAGATTGGTGACCCGTGGAATCCACAACACGCAATTATGGCAACAGCAATGTTCCTTCAAGACTTAGGAGCTGCGCGTGGTGGGTACTCAGCTGAGCGTGAGGCTGCGGGCAGGTATTATGCAGGAGGTAACTGGCAAGCATATGGACTCGGGTATGCGGCGAGCGTGCTTACTCATGCAGAAAATTACCAAAATGACATTGATTTCCTCGAAGGTAGGTAAGCTATTGCGAAAATCAAGTATTTTGGTATAGTCTGTGGGCTATGAAAAAAGAAATTCATCCAGAAAACTATAGACTCGTAATCTTCCACGATAACTCAAGTGGAGAGCGTTTTCTCGTTTCATCAACCGTTGAAACTGAAGCCACAGACAAGTGGACTGACGGCAAAGAGTACCCACTTGCAACCGTTGATGTTTCAAGCGCTTCTCATCCTTTCTATACCGGACAAGAGAAGGTGATGGATACTGCAGGACGTGTTGACCGATTTAAGCAACGAGCAGCAAAAGCTGGAAGCCGAAAGAAAAAGGCGTAACGACTTATACAAAAACACCAAAAGACAGATGTCTTTTGGTGTTTTTGTATAGTACTATTAGCAAAATCATGGAATTCGACCAAGAAAAACTCAATACCTTTAGAGAGCATCAAAAAACACAGTTTCTCGCGAGTCAGTTTGATGCACTTCTCAAGAAGCGTGAAGAAACATCTGCGCTTCTTGCTGATGATGCGATGAGAGAGCTTGCTGAAGCAGAACTCGCAGAGCTTGATGAGCAACTGTCACTCCAGTTCAATGAGATGGACAATATCATCGAGGCCTCAAAAGAAGAGGATGCAAAGCCGTACGGAGTACTTCTTGAGGTTCGTGCTGGAGCAGGAGGGGAAGAGGCAGCACTGTTTGCTGAGGAGCTTGCTTTGATGTATATGAAGTATGCAGAAACCAAGGGGTGGAGTACTGCGGTTACATCAGAATCGAGAGCTTCACAAGGTGGTTATAAAGAAGCTTCTTTTGAAATTGTTGGAGAGGGTGTCTATGATGACTTGAGATACGAAACTGGCGTGCATCGTGTTCAGCGTATTCCGGTGACTGAAAAATCTGGACGCATACATACTTCAACTGCTTCGGTTGCTATTCTTCCAATGCGAAAGAAACCAACAATTGACATAAAGCCAAGTGACATAGAGATGGAGTTCTCTCGCTCAGGAGGTGCAGGTGGACAGAATGTAAATAAGGTTGAGACCGCTG
>Ga0181593_10006715_pt1 | contig 10308 bp, 7 predicted proteins | sample 071ome_19_FD_133756 | JGI IMG/M metagenome (GOLD analysis project Ga0181593, IMG submission 133756) | Coastal salt marsh microbial communities from the Groves Creek Marsh, Skidaway Island, Georgia - 071413AT metaG (megahit assembly) | ecosystem: Environmental > Aquatic > Marine > Intertidal zone...
ATCCAATTTCGATGAACATAGCAATTAGGGTTGATGTCAGTAAAAAAATCGGAGTGGGTCATTTGGCCCGATGCCAGAATCTTGCGGAAAGATTGGCAGAAAAGGGATGTAAAGTTGTTTTCGTATCTAGAGACTTTGGAGGAGAATTCCTAAAACAAATTAAATCTCCTCCTTTTGAGCTGATCACCCTCCCCACGCCTGCAAAGGCGGAGCAAGACCAGGCAGATGCCAACCCGGGCAGCCATGGCAGCTGGCTTTCGGTAGCTTGGCAGACGGACATGCAACAAACCATTGATGCGTTGTCGGCGTCACGGTCATGGGACTGGCTGGTGGTTGACCACTACGGCATCGACTGCCAATGGCACATGAAGTTGAGGTCAGTCGTTGACAGGATTTTCGTTATCGACGACCTGTGTGACCGGCGCTTTGACTGTGACATGTTTCTGAACCAAAGTTACCTAGGGGACGACACCGCAAGGTACTCACCTTTGTTACCAGACAGATCTATTCAGTTCATCGGACCGCAGTTTATGCTCCTTAGCAGAGGTTTTCATCGCCCGGCAAAGCGCAAAAGTAAGCCTATAGAGAGGGTTATGGTGAGCTTCGGTGGCACTGATTCGTCGGACATGTCTTCCCAGGTGATGGATGTTTTAGGCAAGGTACTCAGTGACGATATAAAGGTAGATCTAGTAATCGGGAAGACCTACGCAAACGCGGCAGAGCTCATGACATACGGTAACCGGAGCAACACTACTTTGCACACGAGCTTATCCTGCTTGGCGCCATTGATGCGTCGAGCTGATATTGGAATAGGGTCGGGAGGGCTGACTGCGCTGGAACGCGTTGCAATGGGATTACCCTCTGTTGCGATCATCCTGTCTGAAAACCAACGGGAACCGCTCTTACATTTAGAGCAGATGGGTTGTGTTCAGCTATTTAATGATCAGGATGAGCTCGCGACGCTCCTTACTCACTTGCTAGAACGAGGGACGTTTACAGTACCTAACGTAGTGACTGACGGCACGGAAAAGGTGATAGCCGCAATGCAATCTCATCGCCTGCGGAGATCGCAGATCTGATGTTAGAAAAACTCCAGTCCCAACATCTTGATTTAATTCTGGGGTGGCGAAACGAGCCATCGGTGCGACGATGTATGTTTTCTAACGAAGAGATCACTGCGGCTCAGCACACGGCCTGGTTTAGGTCGCTCGCTGAGGCTGAGGAAAAACTCGCTCTTTTATTTTATTTCGACTCGTATGCTTGCGGGGTCGTGCAATATTCCAACATACACGCTCAGAGTCGCAGAAGCTCTTGGGGGTTTTACCTAAGCCAAACTGCGCCAGCACTGGCAACGTTAGCTCTAGAGGTTGAAGCTCTCGATTATGCCTTCGATGTTCTGGGCCTTCATTCGCTGAACTGTGAGGTGATCGAATTCAACAAAAAGGTTATCAACCTTCATTTGAAATGCGGTTTCACAGAAGACGGAAAGTTCAGGGATTACCACTTTGATGGAAATAAATTTCATAACGTCGTTAGACTCAGCATGCTGGAAGGAACATGGGCGGAGGGGCAGCACGTCGTCAAAGAACGGCTAAGAGCATTACGCGCACGTCGTTAGCCAGCAAAGGCCACGCCCAGAACATCCCGGCTCCTCTAACCGGCTCAACCCAGGAGGTGCCTTTCCTCAAGCATCAAGCCCAATAGAGACGCAGCATATTTTTTCTCCGAGGAGCTCAGAGGCAACTGCGCGTTCTCGTGGCTTATCCTAGAAACTCTGTTAAAGAGCCTGTCCATCCAGAGAAGTCCGTCTTCTGACACAAACCCAAAGTTTGCTGGCGTATTACCCTTCAAGGTTGCCGAGTGCACAAAATACGCCAACTCCCTATTGTTAGCGCACATCGATGACCCAAGCGTCGGATAGTTAGCTTCAATGCCTAGCAGATCAAAAAACGTTGGAAATAGATCAAAATGATTGGAATGAGGGATTACTCTGCTCGTCAGCTGTGGATGCGACATAAAAAATGGCACGAGTAACTGTGAATACACGACTGAGTTGCTATGAAAGTGATATCCAAAATCTCCGAATGCCTCTCCGTGATCCCCAGTTAACACCAATAATGTATTCTCCATGTCGATCTTGCCACTCAACCTAGAAATGAATTCAGCAAGTACGTAATCAACCTCCTCTAAAGCATTTAGATAACTCGCTTCTTCTCCTGCCCTCTCGTGTCGATTAAAGCGCTGGTGATCAATAACTTTGTAGGGCAGGTGCGTCTGATCATTTATAACGTGCAAAAAGAACGGGCCATTAGCTGCCGCGGTGGCCACCTCGTCCACCATCTCCCAGATTCTGTAGTCCGCAGAATACTGGTCATCCAAAAGATGCTTATCACCCCAGATCTTGTCGAAACCTATCTTGGTCAGTAATCGCTCATAATTGAACAAGCTGATATCTGCGGTATCGAGGAAAAGGGTTTTGTATCCGCTTTCTTTTAAAGTTTGAACGTGGACCGGGGCCTCCCCCGGAAACTTTGAACTTGGCTTGTTGTAGGGGTTGTTGGAGTAAAAGCCAGAGTAAATTTGGTTGGTGGCTACCGTGGTATTTGGGCATAAACAAAAGTGCTTCTCTGACCTCCACGCCGAGCGAAAAAATTTCTCAACCACCTTCGACGATATTGAAGCACCCGGATATGGGTCTATGTAACACCCAAGAGACTCCACCGTTAATAAAATGACATTTGCCCGCTTGCACGATCCAAAATAAGCCGTCTTACACCCGCGATATGTTTTAGGAGATAGATGTCGAAGATGGCGCTCTTCAAACACTGTCTTTCGGTCAAGCGTAAATTGGTCGTTTTTTAAAATATTTGGAATGAGACTTGGTGTCGAACGAAACTCTGCACTCGATCCGTAACGCCTTAAAAAAAGGTACGCCAGCATTGTCAGTAAAAAAATGAGGGTGAGCGTGGATGCCGTGACACCCATGGTTTTGGACGGTTCCGGCATTGGGGCCAGGAACGCGATAGCCATCACCGTAATCAGCGCGGCCGTATACGCCTCAGATATCATCACGTTCTTTCGGATAATGAAAGTGAGAGCCGCTGCATAGATCAGCGGCAGTAAGGGTAATTCAAGACGGTCTGGGGGCCCCGAGAGGTAACTGAGGGACATCGCCCAGCAGAGCGGAATAGCAATGGCAATCGGTGCCTTTTCGAATATCTTCAAAAGATAAGGCCAGCCTTTGAGCACCCCCTTTTTGCCAGAGAAGAACCAACCAATCGTCTGTGGGCTTACCTCTATTCGATATTGGACGAATAAGATTGCATCGAGCCAGAGCAGTAAACCCAACCCAAACAGTAGCACTTGTAAAACAACTACCTGGATACCATGTGCCGACCCCGACGATAATGCGCCAAGCGGAATAGTCGCTAACAGGTAAAAGCAATCCTTTGCGGAGAGGTTTTCACTGAGCGCGCCTCGCAGGCCACGTACAGCTTTGACGCATCGATATAAAAGCAACGCGCAAATATAAAGGCAGAGCACATGGGTGAGGTTGGCGCTCAAGGTCATTCCGATTACGAAAACATGAGTCTTAAGATCTCATCATAGACCAACATCTTTCGGGAATCTCTCGTACCTTACTTGCGCGGGCCTTTGGCCGATACCACATCAAACCCAAGCTCGCTAAAAAAACTGCGACTGTGATTCTCAAATTAAAAAAGCGCGAATAAGTAAGATTATCTGGCCGCGTCCCTGAGAGACACTTTGTAGCAGCTACGGGATAGCTTCGTCACTCAGATAAACGTATGCCCATGGAAATAACTAGAGTTGAGCTAACTGGGATACCGGAGCGATGACATCGTTGGTCCGTCAGTATAACGCCACCATGTGTTTCTCCACAATGGCCCTAAAAACGGAACGTCAGCGCAGCGGCTCACCTATGCTATTTGTTGGCAAGTCACTGACGACTTAATCTGAACGTCAGGAAGTTCTGAGCGTCGTGGAACGTGCATCATTCCTAGCCCGGAGGCGACACTGTTGAGCACACGAGTTACGCAAACCCTTCGGCGATTGCCACGGGGGCTCTTAGGATAGCTACATAAGGTGTGATCACCTATAAATTCACCCTGACGTAACAAGATTTTGTCTCTGGAAGATAAGGCGCTGATCGATGCTAGCAACCAAGGATTTTGTGCTACTGAATATGCCTAAGACAGGCTCATCTTTCGCTCGAAGTGTAATCAAAAAAGCATATCGAGCTCGAGCAACGCGCTCACCGCTTTCTCGTGTAGCTAAACTGTGGGGTGCCTCCCATCTTTCTGACCCCCTAGAGGAGATCCTTGTTGCTCCCCTAGACGCCCGCCATAGAAGTGGACTATCGCAGCACGGCACGATTGAACAGATACCAAATCGTCATCGGGCCAAGCCGATAATATCAGTTACGAGGCATCCGCTAACGAGGCTCGTCTCAGCATACAGATTTAAAGATTGGGCTCGCTTCCCTCCCGCTCAAGTGACCCAACTCGAAGCCGAGTTCCCTTCCTGGCCAAACCTCTCAGTGGAGGAGTGGTATGACATGGTCCCCATCGATTCACTCTCAAAAATCGCCTACGGGGCCATAAAATCAAAGCTGATATGGGTATTTTTCAGGTTCAATTTATTCAGATGTACTACCGGACACCAATGGAAGTGCTCGTTAATACCACTGAAGAAGACATTGATTCAGGGTTATTGGCCTCTCTGATCCCTCGCATGCAATTTTTGCGTCAGGAAAACCTTAGAGACGACTTGCGCACCCTGCTACTGAATTATGGCTTCATGGATGATGAGCTATCGATAATCGACCAACATCCCGATTTGAATTTGACCGGCAAGTCAGTGCACTCGTCCCAAAAGAGTTGGGCCTCTCTGTTACCCCAGACCATCAGGTCCGATTTCGTTAACAAAAATCGGTTACTTTTTCAGATTTTTCCTGAATACGCTAACGATTAACGCGAGTGCGCCAAAGGCATCGCACCTCACAGTGCCCCAGTGCAACGATTGAAATACCCTCGGCGTTTCATCACAACGTTTTCACCTACGAGTGGTAGGATGAGGGATATCAATGGCTAATGTTCAGGGTTTTAAGCGGTGAGCGATACATGAAGGATCAGTGGATACAAAATTTGGTCGATGGCAAAACCTTTGCGGATATAGGCGGGCTCTGGGGCACGGTAAATGAAAAGGTGAGTGTGGCGGTTGAGGCTGGTGCCAGCGCGGCAGCAATGGTTGATATTCAGGACATTACTAACGACTTGTGGAAAAATTTTGATGATCGCTGCAACACACTCGGTGTATCTGGGTACGTAAAAATTCAAGCCGATATAATGGAATCGACGGCAGCTGGCCTCATCGGAACCCACGATATTGTTCACTGCTCCGGAATCATTTACCACACCCCCGAGCCCCTTCGCCTCCTACATAATTTGAAGAAAGTCACTGGCACTTACTTGATATTGGGGAGCACAACCATTCCCTCCAGCATCAGGGTAAGGGATGAAGTAATAGAGACTATCGCGGGCACCAGCTACTTCGTACCCGCGCTCAGCAATGAGCAGAATCAGCTGTTTGCCGAGCATTTCGATCACGAGGGTATCCAGATTATGGGTATTAATTGGGACCATCCTTTCGACTGGTATAACGCCAACGGTGGAGTTAACTTTTCGCCTTGGTGGTGGTTGTTTACGTCTGAATACCTCGTGTCGTTGCTTGAGCTAGCTGGTTTTGAGGTGATCGATGTTACTGAAACATGGCCTAATAAAGCCCACGCATTTTTGTGCAAACCTAAGGTCTAGAGGAAGCACGTCAGGAGTAAACATTGCATAGAGAATGTTGCATGATCCAGAGTCGGGCCTCAAAGACTAACTCTAAACAGCACAAGCACTCTGGCACCTCAGTGGGGTTCCGTAGACAATTTGGACGGCAGATGTTGCATGATGAGACGAGCGCATGACTGATCACATTCTTGTGATGGGGGGAGATGGGTTTTGCGGCTGGCCGACCGCACTGGGCTTGTCGGCTGCCGGATACCATATAACCATCGTGGACAATCTTTCTCGCAGGAAGATAGATGTTGAGCTTCAGTGCCAGTCATTGACGCCGATTCGGTCGATTGACACGAGAATAGAGAGATGGCAAGAGCTCACCGGCAATTCTATTGGCTTCGAATTCATCGACATCGCCACAGAATTTGATCGACTGCTCGCATTGATTATTGCAAAGCAACCTAGGGCAATCGTCCATTTCGCTGAGCAACGTTCCGCACCTTTTTCGATGAAGTCGTCACGTGAGAAGCGGTTTACGGTCGCTAACAACACTAATGCCACCCACAACATACTTTGCGCTATTGTCGAATCTGGACTCGATATCCACTTGGTACATTTGGGGTCGATGGGTGTATACGGCTACGGCACAGCTGGGATGGCAATACCCGAGGGCTATTTAGCAGTAAAGGTAGGGAAAGCTGAAAATGAGAAGGAAATAGAGATCCTCTACCCTGCCAACCCTGGCAGCATTTACCATATGACAAAAACAACCGACGCGCTTCATTTTTTCTATTACAACAAGAACGACTCAACACGAATCACCGACCTCCATCAAGGCATTGTTTGGGGAACCAATACAGCCGAAACGACTCTCCACGAAGACCTGATTAACCGCTTTGACTATGACGGGGATTTTGGCACCGTTTTAAATCGGTTTTTGATGCAAGCGGCCGTCGGACATCCACTGACTGTGCATGGCACCGGAGGCCAAACTCGTGCGTTTATCCACATACAAGATACGGTTAACTGCATCAAGTTGGCGATACAGAACCCTCCAGCATGTGGTGACAGGGTCGCGATTTACAATCAGGCAACCGAAGCGCACAGTATCGGAAAGCTGGCACAGATGGTGTCTGAACTCACCGGGGCCGAAGTTCGCTACTACAGCAATCCTCGCAAAGAGGATGCTCAAAATAGCCTGCAGTTCGACAACGAAAAGTTTCTGTCCCTCGGCTGGAATCCGGTAACTCTCAAGAATGGATTGCTGACCGAGGTAATAGAGATCGCGAAAAGTTACAGCGATCGTTGCGACACGTCTAAGATCCCCTCCAAATCTACATGGACAAAGAGCAATAGAGTTGACCTGAAGGGGTCTGTAAATACCCGTGAATAGCGGAGAGAGAGCGCCTCTTGGTGTTTTGATGCCAGTGTTTAATGCCGGCGAGCACTTAGAGCCGGCAATTACGTCGGTCCTAAATCAGACTTATCGCGATTTTGATCTGATCGTTGTCGATGACGCATCGACAGACGGTTCACTCCAATTACTTTACAGATTAGCGGCACACGACGACCGCATCAGAGTTTACAGAAATATCCAAAACCTTGGCATCATCGAAACTAGGAACCGATTATTCGAGCTGAGTGCACACGAATATTGGGCGATTATGGATGCGGACGATCTTTGTCACCCAGACAGATTTCGCATTCAAATGAATTGGCTGAGATCTAATCCAAGCACTTGCGTAGTTGCGTCAAATGTCAAGATTGTTCCTTACGGCAGCCGCACACGGTTTTCGCTGGCCAACGGGCGTATTCGAGAAGCCCTGCTCTTAAAAAACGTTATTACCAATCCATCTGCACTCATGCGCGCTAGTGCCGCACGAGACAGAGGTATTAGATATGACCCTGCTGTGAGAGGTGCCTCAGATTATAAATTTTGGCAGGAAATCTCAGAGCATTGCAACTTTCACATTCTCGAGGATGTCCTGCTGGATTACCGCCGACACGGTGAGCAGGAAAGCACCGCAAACCAAGACAGACAGCGGGCCAGCCACGTAAAAGTCTCTCATCACTTCCTCTCCAAATTGCTGCCGTCTATCACGCTCGAGCAGGTCGAGCACCTGATCTGGCCACACAAGATTTCAAACCCCACGGCAATAATCGAAATGTTCGAATTGGTGAAAAGAATCCTTAGCGCCAACCAGCAACAGAGGCTTTACAACGGAAAGGAGCTTGCTATCACAATAAAGCAACCTCTCTTTGAGCGATTGGTTTCTGACGAAAACAGGGTGATGAAAAGCTCTGTACTGAGATTCATAACATTTTCCGATTTTTTCTCTATGAGACTGACCATATTGCACTTTTTTCAAAGCATGCTTTTCGGCGTCCCTCGTCTCAACAATAGCAATCCACAGCATGTGGCACTCAAGCTCTTCCGCTTGCTCTCTGACGCCGAGATAAAGGACATTGCCATTTACGGCGCGGGCCAAATTGCCTTAGCTTTAGTGGATTTCATCGAACAAGAAGGTAGCAACATCGCAATCGAGGCGATATTTGACTCAAAAGCCGAAAAAACGAGTTTCAAATTTAGAGGCTTTGAAGTGAAACCGCCCGCGGCAATGGCCGACATAACGACGAACAATATTGTTATTGCATCCTATGAATTCCGGGGAGAAATATCCCGAAACATTAAGCGAACACTGGGAGCACCATATCCTAAATTCAACATCGTAGCCCTATGAGGGCCGCAGATTACTTTTAAAAGCTCTTTATGTTGGAGATCGCGCTGAAGCAGTCTGATAGCAGTAAAATTTGCATTGTTGCACCTGGTCTTCTGGGCCCCGTCACTAATGGTGGCATCGGTGCACACTGTCACTACTTTGCTACAACACTCGCTCAAAGTTCTAATTATTCAGTAACCGTATTACTCACGGGAAAGGTGGAGAGAGAGAGCAACGACTATTGGATCGAATACTACTCGCAATACAAGATCTCGTTGGTGATCATCGATCAAGACCAGTTTGACGTAAGCAACAATTTTCTTTCTAGATCCTATGAAATTTACCTCTTTTTGAAGGATGGGAATTTCGATCAAATCCACTTCCAAGACTGGCATGCAAACGGTTATGTTGCTTTTCAAGCGAAGCACGCGGGACTAGCGTTCAAAGACTGTACGTTTTCGGTTTCAACCCTCTCAAGCTCGGAGTGGGTTCGTGACGGAATGCAGATTTGGTCTCACCATGGGGCATCAGATGTCCTTCTTGATGTCATGGAGCGGTTTTGCGTTGCGAACGCTGACCTGCTTGCAATTCCAACGCAGCACATGCATGACTGGCTGACGGAACATAGCTGGGAGTTGCCCAAGCTGATTATTAGAAGCCCATATATCTGCGATAGTTCAGTCAACGAAAGCAAACCGCCCGCCGCAACCAACCCCAACCACCTATGTTTTTACGGCCGCCTCGAGACCAGAAAGGGGCTAGAGCTTTTTGTTGACGCCCTCAGCGGATGCTTAGACCAGTCACCCTCTCGACGCCTACAAATTTCCTTTCTGGGCAAAAACGCAACTGTCAAAAACGGACTAAGCGCTGTCACTTATATTTACGAATCTCTTGCCAAATATATTGAGCAGAAACAGATTGAAGTGGAAATTCACCATCAATTTTCTGCAGAAGAAGCAGCCCAATATGTTCGAGACAGCGGCGCCGTCGCCGTATTGCCCTCTTTAGTAGACAACCTTCCGTATGCGATTTTAGATTGCATTGTCAATCGCTTGGCGTTTATTGCGTCTGACATAGGTGGCATTGCTGAGGCCGTAGATCCGCGGGCCCTGTTCAAACCAAACTGTAATGCGCTAACCCAAAAACTATTGACCATCGATTCAATCAATTTCGAGGCATTCGCCCATCATTACGACAACCAACAAGCGAGAGCAGCGTGGATTTCGGTTTGTGAAGGCCTCTCCGACTTACCGACGCAGTCGATTCAGTCGCCGCCAGGTCCGTTTACCTATGTTGGGATCGGGGGTGCAACAGTAACCACTTCAGGCGAACTTGAGTTACCGGTAAATACTCTGCGTGATGGCGATATTTATCCGCCCGAATATTTTCTTGTTTCACACGCAGACATCTATTTATCGGCAGATAATCTCTGCGACATTGAGCAACTGATCGCGAACTCAAACGGCGGCAGCTTCATGCTGTACTCAACTACTCCCGAGAATTTCACCGCCATAAATCCATGCTTAGGCTGGATCCCAATTCATTCTGAATCGAACCCACAGTTTTGTATGGGTCCCTTATTGCTGCATCGCAAAACTTTTCAAAAGATCTCGGCAATCCTCGAACGACAGGAGTCTACTAACACTTGGGATATCGCCTCACACCTAGACAAGATGGGGCAGGAATTAATCGGAGTCCCGATCGTAATCAGCATGGCTTCTGCAATCCATATATCAGCGGCATTAGCTCCGGGAGACGCACATACTCGCGTAGACTGTATTCTC
>Ga0181593_10006718_pt1 | contig 10307 bp, 10 predicted proteins | sample 071ome_19_FD_133756 | JGI IMG/M metagenome (GOLD analysis project Ga0181593, IMG submission 133756) | Coastal salt marsh microbial communities from the Groves Creek Marsh, Skidaway Island, Georgia - 071413AT metaG (megahit assembly) | ecosystem: Environmental > Aquatic > Marine > Intertidal...
ACGCGATGACGGAGATACGACCCTCCCTTAATCAACTTTACCCAAAACCCGATTGGCAGAGATTGCTTGTCACCAAGCAGCCGCGGATGCACCCCAAGCCAAACCCAAGGTCGCATGAGCGGCCCGCAAACGTAAATCCGCTAATTCACCGTGTTGATGGCCTCCCCTTCAACAAACGCCTGTAAATTGCCGGCGGACATTTTCATTAAGCGTTCCCTAGCCGCTTTCGTTGCCCAAGCAATATGCGGCGTTATCAAGCAATTCTGGGCACTTAGCAAAGGGTTGTTCGGGTTGGGCGGTTCCGATGAAAGCACATCCAGGCCCGCGCCAGCTATTTCGCCCTCATTCAAAGCATTCGCTAGAGCCCGTTCATCCACTAATTGACCTCTACCTGTATTCAGAAGATAGGCGCTGGATTTCATTAACCTGAGGCGGCGCTCGTCTACCATGCCTTCAGTTTCCGAAGTCAGGGGGCAATGAAGCGTAACGAAATCGCTACCCGCGAAAAGCTCGTCTAAATCTACCCATTCAACGTGCTCCGGAGCTTCACGGCCACGATCCCGCGTGTAGCCGATAACTTTCATTCGAAACCCGTGAGCGATTCGAGCCACGGCACCCCCAATCTCGCCTAGACCTACAATGCCGATCGTTAGGCTTCTCAACTCCGTCAAGGGATGCAGCCAATAGCAGAAATCCTCGCTTCGCGACCAACCGCCGTCGCGAACATCATCCACCTGCTCGGCGAGCCGATTGGTGAAATTCAATATGTGGGCAAACACCATCTGGGCCACTGAGTCCGGTCCATAGCCAGAAACGTTGGTTACTGGAATGCCTCGCTCCGACGCCGCCTTGACATCGACGATATTCACCCCTGTCGCTGTAACGCCAATATATTTGAGCGAATCTGTTTTTCGTATCGTCTCTGCTGATACTATCGCTTTATTGGTAATCAGAACGTCGCATCCCCTCGCCCGTTCCTCGACTTCTTCCGGAGTCGAACGCTCGTAAACCACGACTTCGCCGAGGGCTTCAAACGCCTCCCAACTGAGGTCGCCCGGATTCAAAGTGTGCCCATCTAGAATGACGATTTTCATATAATTAAGAATTCTAAAAAATGAATCAAAAGGCAGGGCTGGCGCTCCCGCCATGCCTAATTGACGTTTCAACGATCATCCGAGGCGACTCTTCGCAAGCGAAGACCCTAAACGACGACGCGTTCGATCCAGAAGAAACAGTCATAGTTCTATCCACCCCAGGCAAAACCTCGACGCCCCAATCACTGAGCGGTCCAGCCGCCATCTACAGTGAAGGCCCCACCGGTACAATAGGAAGACGCATCGGATGCCAAGAACAGGGCAAGCCCGCCAATCTCCGTCAATTCGCCCCAACGGCCCAAAGGAATTTTGGATACGAAATTCTGGTACTTTTCAGGGTCATCCAATAGAGGCAGGTTCATTTCCGTGGCAAAGGGCCCGGGCAAAATGGCGTTGGCTGTAATCTTGTGGGGGGCCCACTCGACCGCTAGGGCTCGCGTCATATTCATGACGGCTCCCTTGCTTGCCGTATACGGCGTACGATCCGGGATGGCGATCACCGATAGCATGGAGGCGATATTGATCACCCTGCCATATTCTTGCTTTTTCATGATCGGCGAGACCGCTCGGCAAGCGAGCCAGGAGCCGGTTACATTGACATCCATGACGCTGCGAAAATCTGCTACCGAAACCTCTTCAATCGAGCCTCGTATATTGATTCCCGCCGAATTAATCAGAATCTCTATCGAGCCAAATTCCTCGTGAACCTCGTTCACCATCGTTGCCACTTGCGACTCGTCGGTCACGTCGCAAGTTCGCGATATTTTCTTAGCCTCCCCGACCGTCTCGATCAAGCTAAGGGCCTCCTCGTTTTTCGAAGCGTCTCGAGCGGCGATTGCCACCGACGCCCCAGCTTCTGCCAGCGCTTTGGCCATTTCGATTCCCAAGCCTCGATTGCCGCCCACAACCAGAGCGGATCGGCCTGCCAAATTGAATTGTTCTAGTATCATAATATTGTATTCGAATTATAAAGTAAGGTCTCCCACTTTTTGAAAAGCTTGTAGGCCGCTTTGAGATCGTTTAGCCAATCTCCTTTCGGCTCCGGCCAAGCTTGTTCAACAACGAGATAACCTCGATAGCACTTTCGTGTCAAACGCGAGAGAAAGGCTTCGAAGTCGTTAACTCCCGTGCCGAAAGGGACCGTATCGTAAACTTTACCTCGCTCACGGCAATCCTTGAGATCCACAGGCAGGATACGTTCGTGAACGGTATCGACCACCTCGCCCACATCTATGGCTACCCCTTCGAAATGACCCGTAACCAGACACATGCCGACGTTGGGCGAATCGATTACGCAAAAGATCTCTCGGTAATCCTCGATACGCTCCAGCACATTGTTGGCATGGTTTTCCAAAACCACGATCACGCCTTTATCTTCCGCAGCCGGAGCTAGATGTTTCAGAACTTCGATCACCGACTCCAAGCCTCCATTGCTCCCGCGCCTGGCGCCCGTGCACTTCAAAATTGTCGCACCCAATTCCTTGCAGGCATCGAGCAGAACCAATTCGTGAGCCAGAACCTTGGCAATGCCTGCATTTCCCCGCCCCCCCGAAACTCGAGGCTTGAATTCTGACTGGCGTCAAACCGCTTCGGTTGCGGCGGGACTGGATACTCTCGATGTAGCGGGACGCAATCAGTTCAGGATACCGAAGATTGAATTCTACATTGGTGAAACCCAGCTCTGTAATCACCCGGAAGGACGGCTCATGGCGATGCATCCCAAACCCGTCTACGCAAGTCGTGGCGATGGCCAGTTGCACGCCATTCAATTTGCCAATATTTTTAGGCGGGGCGAAAGCTAAGGTTTCCGCTCGCGACAAGGTCCCCGCTGCCCCAGCAGCAGCAACAGTGCGAACAAAGCTTCTTCGCGATCGTTTTGAGGTCATAGCAACAAGAAAACGGGTGAAAGTAAGACCTGTCAAACGAAGGGCCTTTACCTGCCAATGTCGAGGAAATGACGGTTTCCTTTTTCGTCCGCTACGGTTTCCTCACGATTTCCGAATTGCCAATCCAAGGCTAATCGCTTTCTGATTTCGCTTCTAGGAATGCGAATCGAATTTACAAAAATGCACGGGGCCGGAAACGATTTCGTCATGATCGAAAATCTGGACGGAGCCATCGAGATGGGACCCGAGCAGGTTGCCGCCCTTTGCGATCGTCGCTTTGGCATCGGAGCCGATGGCCTCATCCTCCTCAATCCTCCAGCAAACGATTATTCCGACGCGTCGATGATCTACTACAATGCCGATGGGGGGCGCGTAGACATGTGCGGCAATGGCGCTCGTTGCTTCACTTCCTTCGCTCTCCTTAACGGAGTTGGGGACGGCAATCAGGTCAATTTCACCACCGATGCCGGTCCGATGCGGGCTGAAGCCGAGGATGGGCAATACACCATTCGCATGACGCCGGTTCATTCCATCGAACTCGATAAAACGCTATCCACTGATCACGGCTTCTATCAATTCGCCTTCATGAATACTGGAGTGGAGCATGTGGTCGTATTCACCGAAGATGTCGAATCCATCGACATAATTCCCGAAGGAAGCGCGATCCGTTACCACGATAGGTTCCCAGCCGGGACCAACGCCAATTTCGCTCAAATCGGTGAGGATGGTCTCATCAAAGTCCGCACCTATGAGCGTGGTGTGGAAAACGAGACACTCGCTTGCGGCACCGGCGTAGTCGCGGTCGCCATCACGGCGAATTTGACAAAAAATCTGCCAACTCCCATCTCCGTACGCGTTCGCGGCGGCGATATTCTAACGGTCGAATTTTCGCGTGACGGCGACGCCATCAGCGACATCACCCTAACCGGTCCCGCCAAAGTCGTTTTCACCGGCAGCATAGAGGTTTAAAGCTCCCATTGCCCCAACTGATCCCAGTCCACGCTTAGCGGGACCGCTCCGAAGCCTGATCGGATGTATTTAAAGGTATGGAGGATCGGCCCTATCCTCCGTTGTCTATTCCGCCAGCGCTCGAGCTATACGCTTGGCCAGAAAAGGTCCTTCGTAGACCATACCCGTGTAAATCTGGACTAGCGTCGCTCCGGCATCGATCTTCCTCTTCGCTGTATCAGGACTCGAAATACCACCCACTCCAATAATGGGCAGGAGCCCTTCCGTGCGAGTATAAATCCGAGCAATGATCTCAGTTGACATCGCTTCCACGGGTTGGCCGCTGATACCACCCGGTTCGCCAACACTGGCAAAGAGGCCTTCGCGAGCCATGGTGGTATTCGTGGCGATTATTCCGGCCAGATTCAGATCGATTAGAATTCCTAAGATCGCATCCAATTGCGGATCGCTTAAGTCTGGGGCAATTTTAAGCAATATCGGGATCGAACGCTTACCTGCTTTTTCGGCTCTGTCCCTATTCAGGCGCTGCAATTCGCCCAGCAAATCCAGCAGACGGGACTCTTCCTGAAGCTTTCTCAAATCAGGAGTGTTCGGGCTGCTTACGTTGACGACTAGATAATCTGCGTAATCCGCTAGGGCGAGAAAGGAATACCGATAGTCTGCAACCGCCTGATCCAAAAGCGCCACCTTCGATTTGCCGATATTGATGCCCAACGGAATTCCACGCTGTCCTGGCCCTGGAAGCTCGCTCAATCGTTCCGCGACCGCATCGGCTCCCTCATTATTGAAACCCATTCGATTGAGCAGGGCACCCTGCTCCGGGAAGCGGAACATCCGCGGCTTGGGGTTACCCGGCTGCGGGAGCGCGGTCACCGTGCCAATCTCCACGTGCCCAAATCCCAATGCTTCAAAAGCCGGCCAGCAAACCGCATTCTTGTCGAACCCGGCCGCCAACCCCACGCGGTTGGGAAAGGACAATCCGAACGCTTCGACCGGCCGATTCGATGCCTTCGGCAACTGGTTCCAGCGCCGCATCCAGCCACGCAATCCAGGCGTTCGAGCCAGAATCGCCATCCCGTCAATCGCCAGTTCGTGAGCCCGCTCAGGCTCTAGGCGAAACAACAGCGGCTTGATCAGGCACTTGTAAACGGCGCTCATAAACTAACGGGAGGCCAACAGAGTGCCTTCGGCTTGAAAAGAAAATTATGCTTCACGGGAAGGTAAGATACATTCAGGACGCACTGATTCTATTTGACGCCTAAGAATTTAAACTCGACCCATTCTTCGCCGATACCGAGGGATTGATATCCAGATAGTGAACACGAAAAACCAACCGATATCGCCGTTTTTCGAACAATTTCAGAAGAAGTAAGATTTTCTCATTTTTTTTGCCTTTTCATTTGTTGACTTAGTAACCACACCCGTTTTTTGAAGGACGTACGCGGAGAACATGCCAAACACTACAAATCTGATTGAATGGTGCACAGTTAGGATCGGCGAAGATCTCAACTGGTGGGTAACTGAAGTTAGCGACGACGTCCATTGGGACGTCGATGGGCTGAGCATTGTCGACCCAAGGCAGATGTCCCATCTGATCGATCTCTTAGAACCACTTCGCGAATACAATTTCGACCAAGACATGATGGACCGGGCCTTTATCCCCTTTAAGATCCAGAAAGATCTTGGGGAGGGCCTGGTTCGGTTGCAGCGCACCAACGAGAGCTTGCTCGACACAGACGAGCCACTCTTCGGCCTGCCGGACGTCGTTGACGAGGAAAATGGCCCATACGCGGATTTCCTCAATCATATCTCCAAACTTCGCGTCCGCATACTCAACGACATCATCGATTTCGAACAGCCATTCACGGGTGACGAATTGGAAGACGAGTTGCGGGAGGAGGAAAACAACAGCTTTATCGAGGGCAAATCTGTGCATATGTTCGATGAGCTTGCCCGGATCCTTGACTACGTGCCTACCGGCTGGGAGCTCGACGGCGACGAGGCCGATGAGGTAGAAGATGATGAAGACATCGACGACTATCCCGACATCGACGACGAGGAAGCCAAGAAGATCAGCGAAAGCGAAAATCTAAAGTGGGACGAAGATGACGAGGAAGAGACCGAAGACGAATCTTACCGAGGCGGTCCACCCGATGAGGATGAGGAAGACGAAGATGAGGAAAAAGAGTGACGCTACCTTTCTAGGCCACTCTTGGCAGAACCTCTACCCCGAGTAATCCTCTCGCCCCCTCTTCCAACGAGCTACAATAGCTCTGCCACCTCTCTGGCGAAATAGGTCAAAATCAAATCCGCCCCTGCTCGCTTGATCGACATGAGCGATTCTTCGCGACTCTTCTCGTAATCGAGCCATCCCATTTGGGCAGCCGCGTGAATCTGAGCATACTCGCCCGATACTTGATAGGCAGCCACAGGAAGGGCCGTGGCATCGCGTGTTTCTCGAATGATGTCCAGGTAGGGACCCGCTGGCTTGACCATCAAGTAGTCAGCCCCTTCCTCTTCGTCTATGAGCGCATCAGCCAAAGCTTCGCGGCGATTGGCTGGATTGAGTTGATAGGTCTTCTTGTCTAGGAGTTTCGTTCCCGCGGCACTCGCGCTCCCAACGGCTTCTCGAAAAGGCCCATAATACGCCGAAGCGAACTTTGCCGAGTAGGCCATAATCGACGTGTCAATATAGCCGGATCCGTCGAGCGCTCGCCGAATGGCCCCCACGCGTCCATCCATCATATCCGAAGGGGCCACGATATCTACCCCGGCTTCCGCTTGCAGAACTGCCATTCGGCAAAGCCGTCCAACCGTCTCATCATTGAGAACATAGTCTCCAGCATCATTGAGCACGCCATCATGGCCGTGAGAAGTGAAGGGATCTAAGGCTACGTCCGCCACCACCATAAGCTCGGGAACGCTTTCTTTGATAGCTCGAACTGCTCGCAACGCCAAGTTGTCCGGATTCCCAGCTTCAGAGCCGACAGCGTCTTTCAAGGCCTGATCGATACTGGGGAATAAGGCTATGGCTCGAACGCCCAGCGAGTCTAGCTCCCGGCACTCTTGAACCAGATCCGAGATATTGCGTCGAAACACCCCGGGCATGCTGGTCACTGGCTCCTTGGCAGCATCCCCATCGATGACGAATAAGGGAGCAATAAGGTCTTCTTTCCGAAGCCAGGTTTCCTGAGTCATGGCCAACGTGGCCGCATGGCGACGAAGCCGGCGTGGACGGCGAGCTAAATCGAGCTTGAAATCTTCCGGGCTATGAGGATCGTTCATTGTGAAAATCGTGGAAATATGGGGTTATTAGCAAAAACACGCAAAGCGGAAGCGCTTTCAATGGCAAGCGTTAGGCGCGCCTGTCTTACCACCCCAACCTGTTAATCGAGCAGGCCAACGAAACCTCTTTGCGGAGACGCTCCGACCGCCCGCCATTTTTCGAAATCCTTTCGCCCCATCGGGCTACCCACCTTTCCATGTCTGAAGTCATTCTACACAACACGCTTTCCCGAAAGCCTGAACCTATCGCCCCATCGAAAGGCAAGCGCATCGGCATGTACTGCTGCGGCCCTACCGTATATGCCCAGGCCCATATCGGGAACTTCCGGACATTTCTTTCTCAGGATGTGATGAGGCGAACATTGCAAATCGCCGGTTACGACGTGCTCCACGTACGCAATCTCACCGATGTGGATGACAAGACAATCAAACGGTCGAGAGAGGAAGGCAAACCGCTTCAGGAGGTAACCGAACATTGGACAGAGGTTTTTCATCGCGATTGCCAGCGATTCAACATGCTGCCGCCCCAGGTAGAGCCCAAGGCGACAGAACACATAGAAGAGCAAATCGATATGATTTCCGCTCTCCTGGAAAACGGGCATGCCTACCAGACCGATGATGGCAGCGTCTATTTCAAGGTGTCGTCATTCAACGAATACGGCAAACTGTCTCGCTTGAAGGAGCGCGAAGTGACGACCACAGCTGCCGACGAATCCCCCAACGACGCCGACGAGTACGATCGCGAGTCCTTAGCCGACTTCGCCATGTGGAAAAGCCGAAAGCCGGACGACGGCGACGTCTTCTGGAACAGTCCTTGGGGAGATGGACGCCCGGGCTGGCACCTGGAATGCTCAGCCATGGCCATGAAGTACCTCGGGAATCATCTCGATATTCATTCCGGCGGCGAGGATCTCATATTCCCTCACCATGAAAACGAGATCGCTCAAAGCGAATGCAGCTGCGACACCCATTTTTTCCGCTACTGGATACACTGCGCCCACTTGCTAGTCGAAGGAGGGAAGATGTCGAAAAGCCTGAAAAACTTCTACACGATCGACGACATTGTGGACAAAGGATTCGCCCCTGCCGTCTTGCGATACGCCCTCACGTCCGGAGCCTACCGGCAGACTATCAACTTTACAATGGATTCGCTGCGAGCCGCTCAAAGCGCCCTCGTTCGCCTGAAGCGCTTCTCAGACCAAGTCCTGGTAGCAGCGGGGCTGGAATGGAGGCCTCTCATGAAAGCGATACAAAAGGGCAATCACGCGGACGATCCTTGGGGACCTTTCCAGAAAGCTTGGGACGCCCTACGAACCGACCTAAACACCGCGGGAGCCCTCGGAAGCATTTTCACCGTAATTAAAGAGCAAGGGAGCAAGGCTGTTCCAAACTCTCAAGCTGCTTCCGAAGTCGCAGTCGCTTTCCATCAACTGATCTTCGCCCTGGGCTACGACCTCGCAGAGGTAGCCGTTGAGAAACCCAAAGTAGAAGCGCCTGAAGAAATAAGAGAACTTGCTCAAGCCCGATGGCAGGCCAAGCAATCGAAAGACTGGGCAGCCGCTGACGACTTGCGCGACCAAGTGCAAAGCAAAGGCTGGAAGATCCTGGATCGCAAAGACGGTTTCGAATTGGAAGAGCTGTAAGAGAGCCTGTAAATTCTTACGACCTAATTTTATAGGTTCACATTTCCAGGAATCCATGAAAAGACCTGCCACTAAGAGGCAACGATAAACGCTATGAAAGAGAACATGACTCCGCTCGAGGAACTCAGGCACTCGTCAGCCCACGTGCTAGCGACTGCTGTACTACGCCTATTTCCTGATGCTCAACTCGATATCGGCCCGCCCACCGATAGCGGCTTCTACTACGATTTCGACCTCGACCACAAATTCACCGCCGAAGACTTGGAGAACATCGAGGCGGAGATGAAGAAGGTGATCAAAGAGAACCAGTGATTCGAGCGGGTCGAGGTGCCTCGTGAAAAAGCCGTCGAAATGATCAAAGAGTTTGGCCAGGAAACCTACAAGCTGGGCCGACTCGACGATATCCCGGAAGGAGAGACGATTTCCTTCTACAGGAATGGCGAATTCCTCGATCTATGCGCCGGGACACACGTCAACTACACCAAGAAGATCAAGGCGGTCAAATTGCTGAGCATTGCTGGTGCCTACCATCGCGGGGATTCCAATAACAAGCAGCTCCAGCGGATTTACGGTACGGCTTTTTCAAGCAAAGAAGAACTGGCCGAGTATCTGGAGATGCTCGAAGAGGCGAAGAAACGGGATCACCGGCGTATCGGAAAAGACATGCAGTTGTTCACCTTCGACGCCGAGCAAGTCGGGCCCGGCCTACCACTCTGGCTGCCGAAAGGCACCGTTCTAGTCGAAGAACTGGAAAAACTGGCCAAGGAGACGGAATTCGATGCGGGATACGAGCGCGTACGCACACCTCATTTAGCCAAGGAATCATTGTATTTAACAAGTGGGCACTTGCCCTACTACGAGGAATCCATGTTCCCGGCCATGGAGTTCGAGGAGGAGACGGGCGGCGAAAAAGTTCGCTATTTCCTCAAGGCCATGAACTGCCCGCACCATCACAAGATTTTCGCCGCTTCGCCTCGCAGCTACCGGGATCTTCCTATTCGGCTGGCGGAGTACGGGACTTGCTACCGCTACGAGCAATCGGGCGAGCTTATGGGCTTGATGCGGGTGCGCTCCATGCAAATGAACGATGCCCATATCTATTGCACAGCCGAGCAATTCGAGGCGGAGTTCAATGCGGTCAATGAGATGTATCTGAAGTATTTCAAGCTCTTCGGGCTCGGTAAATACCTCATGCGATTCTCCACTCACGATCCAGATAAGCTGGGCAAGAAATACGTGGACAATTCCGAGCTCTGGAAAAAGACCGAAACCATGGTGCGAGATGTGCTCAAGTCATCGGGAATCAACTACGTCGAAGTCCCCGACGAGGCCGCCTTCTACGGACCGAAAATCGATGTCCAAGTTTGGAGCGCTATCGGTCGGGAATTCACTATCGCCACCAACCAAGTCGATTTCGCCGTGCCGCCGCG
>Ga0181593_10006719_pt1 | contig 10306 bp, 8 predicted proteins | sample 071ome_19_FD_133756 | JGI IMG/M metagenome (GOLD analysis project Ga0181593, IMG submission 133756) | Coastal salt marsh microbial communities from the Groves Creek Marsh, Skidaway Island, Georgia - 071413AT metaG (megahit assembly) | ecosystem: Environmental > Aquatic > Marine > Intertidal zone...
CAGAAAATCATCGATACAACACAGACCAGCCCGACTGCCATTGCTGCAGATTTAACAGATGAGGCGGCACGAAAAAAGCTGTTTGAGGATCATCCAGATATAGACATTCTGGTCAATAATGCAGGGGCTATTCAGGGCGGTAGCCTGTTTGATATGAGCCTTGATGACTGGCGGAAAAGCTGGGAATTAAAAGTATTTGGCTATATCCATATGTGCCAGCTTTATGGCCAGATGATGAAAACACGGAAAAAAGGCGTCATTGTCAATATTATCGGCATGGCAGGTCGTGCGTTAAGCGCAGATTATATTTGCGGTTCAACCGGCAATGCCGCGCTGATTGCGTTCACTCAGGCACTTGGCGCAGAATTACAAAACCATCAGGTCAGAATTTTTGGCATAAACCCCTCACCCACCGAAACAGATCGGGTTAAATCGCTCTATCAAAGACGGGCCTTATCAAAATTCGGAGATGCAGAAAAATGGCGCGATATGCTTGATGCCTCGCGCCTGCCATTTGGTCGTCTGAAACAGCCTGACGAGCTTGCTAATCTGGCAGCAATGTGCTGTTCTGATAGTGTTGGCTATCTATCTGGCACAGTAATAGATATGGATGGTGGCGGGCAATATATGTAACCAAAATATCTATTGCCTAAATGTGAAGGGGGAAAGTCAGGATGCAGGAAAATTTAGTGCTTCAGCTTGTTGCGGGCGGTGTTGCAGGCTGTTTGTTTATGGATATCTGGCAACGCATCCTTTATCTATTGTCAGGCAATCCGCCCTCAGCATGGAATATAGTAGGGCGCTGGGCATATGAGCTTGCCACCAAAGGCAGGCTGGTGAACCCGAATATTGAAAATGCCCCTGCCCTGTCTTTTGAATTGCCGCTTGGATGGGTTTTTCATTATCTGGTGGGCTGTGGCTATGCAGCTATCTATCTGGTACTGATGCAAGCAGGATATCTGACCACCTCTGTGGTTGACGGATTTATTTTCGGGGCAGCTAGCGTGGTCGTTCCATGGTTTATGTTTCTGCCATGTATGGGTAAAGGCATGCTGGCACGCAATACCCCTGTTCCGCTCAAAGTATGTACGATTGCGCTAGTAACCCATATCATATTCGGGATCGGCATTGCATTTGGCATTCAGCTGGTTGCTGCTTAACTGGCATCTGCGGTGAAATCATAATCCCGCACAACCTCAGCAACACGGATGCGGTAGTTTGAAAAAATAGATGATTTGCCTGCATTCTGGGCTTGCTGATGCTTGATATTCTCGCGCCAGTTTTTGATAGCTTCCTCACTTTCCCATGAAGAAATAGACAAATATTTCTGGCTATCATTCAGGCTTTGGAAGCGCTCAACCGCAATAAAGCCGGGCTGTTCTTCTAGAATAGGCTTTAATTCGGCCGCTAGCGTAAAATAATCATCTGCCTTGCCCTGTTTTGGATATACCTCGAAAATAATCACATGCATGTTACATCTCCTTAAATCAGTTGCTAAACATGATGGCTTGCAAGGATCATATCAGCTGCCTTTTCAGCTATCATCATGGTTGGCGCATGGGTGTTGCCCGAAGGGATAGACGGCATGATAGATGCATCTGCAATGCGCAGATTACGAACCTGCCGTACTTTCAAATCAGGGTTCACTACATGGTCTGTCTGGTTTTGTGGTCCCATCCGGCAGGTAGATACAGGGTGATAGACTGTATTACCTGTCTCTTTAATAAATGCCATTAATTCATCATCTGAAATAACGCTTAAACCTGGACGTATTTCTGCGTCAATAAAAGGTGACATGACAGATGTTTGCATCAACTCTCTTGCGATGCGTATGCCTGCCAGTAGCACCTGTCTGTCACGTTCATCTGCAAGATAATTTGGCTGGATTTCCGGCGCATCAAGCGGGTTTGCTGAGGCAATATGCACAAAGCCCCGACTATGCGGCCGAAGCTGGCATGGTCCGATAGACAGGCCGGGAAAAGGATCAAATTGCCGCTTGGCCGGATTGGCAAAGCTGGCATGGGCAATATGATATTGAATATCTGGCAAATCAGGTTCGGTATAGGGGCTGGCCACAAATCCCCCGACAATGCCAGCAGGCATGGTAAGCGCGCCTGTGCCGGTGGTGATATATCGGATCAGCTCCTGTGCTAGCCTGAGACCTGAAATCCGGCTGTTTAAACTATCATTAACCTTTAGCCTATAGCTCAGGCGGGTTAGAAAATGATCTGCCAGATGCTCGCCCACAGCAGGCAGATTGGCAACCACCTCAATCCCCAATTGCTTCAGCCTGTCAGCCTTGCCAATCCCTGATAATTCAAGCAATTGAGGTGAGCCGAACGCGCCTGCCGATAAAATGACTTCACGATGGGCTTTGATAAACTGCTCTGTGCCACCCGAAGAAAGAAACACACCATCTGCTTTTTTTGAATCTTCACTTGAAAAGCCTATTCTTAATACCTGTTTTTTCTTTATTATTTTCAAGTTTTTTCGATGCTTCACCGGTTCAATAAATGCCTGATAGCTTGAATGTCGCCTGCCATTTTTCTGGGTAAGCTGAAAATAGCTAAAGCCTGTTTGGGAATGGCCATTATAATCTGTTGGCGCGGGAAAGCCCATCTCTGCCCCTGCCTCGATAACCTTGTCTAGAATCTCATAGCGCGTAGCAGGTGCATTAATCTGCATCTCGCCGTCAAATCCATGCAGTTCAGCATCAAGCAATGCTGGCGAAATTTGAGCATGAACAGATTTTTTGAAATAAGGCAGAACATCTTTAAAAGACCAGCCTGTATTGCCTGCCTGAGCCCAGCCATCATAATCTGCTGACTGCCCTCTGACATATAGCATACCGTTAATAGAGGATGTGCCCCCCATCACCTTGCCACGCGGCATCGCCATTACCCGCCCATCTAGATGCGCTTGCGGCTGGCTAGCATATAGCCAGTTAAGTGCCGGATGGTTCATCAGATGCACAAAGCCTGCCGGCATATGGATAAAGGGGTGGGTATCTGCGCCACCTGCTTCAATCAAAATCACAGAATAGGCAGGGTTTGCACTAAGCCTGTTTGCCAGAACACAGCCAGCAGACCCTGCCCCCACAATCACAAAATCTGCTTCAAAATCCGGTGTGGCAGGCGGTATATGTTCCATCTTGATTATTGTTCTGAATGTGAAAGTGCTGTTTGCAGTGGTAAAATAAGGGCAGCCAGCAAAATAAGCACCGCAACAATGCTAATCAGGAAAAACAGATGATACATCTGAAACCCAGACTGAAGCAAGATGCCACATAATGGCAATACGCTTGCGCCAATGCTCAGATTAAGCAGAAACTTGATACTAAGTACACGGGCGCGCCACCCATCAGGTACATATCGGCTCATAATTGCATCTGTAATCGGAATTTGGCCAAACACAAAACACATCGCGGCCATCATCACAAAGAATAATGTTAAATCGGTGAACATGGCAGATAGGGCAATAAATATCACCTGACCTGTTGCCATAACAAGCAGCACATTGCGCGCCGACGCCCTGTCAATCAGCCAGCCTACCCCTACCTGAGAAAATGACGCAACTGCATAAACCACTGATGCCAGCAATCCGGTTAGCGCTACAGATGTTGTCACACCGCCCAGCGCAATATCAAAATAGCGCGGCACAAGAAAAGTCATGGCACCAAACACAAATCCGCCTGCAGAAGTCACCAGCGCCAGCGCAAATAAGGCGCGTTGCCAGCCTGCGGCAAAACCCTGTCCAATTTTTTCAATCTTTTTCTGCTGTGTTTCAAGACCATCGGTCAGGCTGAGCATAAACACACAGCCATAAACCAGACACAGGCTACCGCAAATCCAGAAGCCCCAGCGCCAGTCACCAAAAATAAGCACAATACCAATCACTAGCGGCGCAAACGCAACCCCCATATTGCCAAACACTCCGTTAATGCCAAGCCTTAAGCCTGTCTTTTTGCTGTTTTTTAATAACATGGCGATGCCGACAGGATGATAGATAGAGGCAAATACGCCTATTAGCGCAAGCCCTAGCATTAACTGGATAACTGATTGTGAAAAACCAGTTGTGATTGCTGCCACCCCGACCCCGAAATGGAAAATCACCATCATTAAAGAGCGTGAAAACCGATCTGCCAGTCGGGCGGCTATGGGTGCAACAGCGCCGAACAGCACAAATCCAAGCGTGCCATAGCTGATAATTTCGTCATATCCCAGACCAAAAAAACGGCCTGCATCATAAGCCGCCTTCGCAAAAATCAGCATGATGAAATGATCAATAAAATGGCTGATATTAATAAAAATATCATGCACTGAACGATGCTGAAGATTTGATAATAGATTTGGGGTCTGGATGGTCATGTTGCCTGCTCCGGCGGATAGATAACTGGAAACCAGTCTTGGCGTAATTTCTGGCCTTCTGTCATGTTATGTTCGGGGAATGGCGGCGATGTTCTGCCAGGACGACTGCAATAGACTGCATCATCTCCGACTAGCCGAAGCGATAATGCACGACGCCTGCTGGTGCTGTGATTACCCCTTGCGCCATGTAGAATTTTGAAATTAAAGGCCACAGCATCACCCGGCGATAATGGCCATTCGGCAATATCCAGCCCGTCCTTATCCGGATCAGGCACCTGTATATACTCATCAGCATTTGGATAGAAATTCTCGTCAGACAGCCAGCGTTTCGGCATCACAGGCTTTGGCCAAAGATGAGAGCCCCTCACGCACCGCAAAGTCGCATCGGTGACAGGTTCAACAACCGTCCAGAAGCTGATGGTCTGCATCCCTTCGACAAAATAATAGGGGCTATCCTGATGCCAGGGGGTAGCAGAAGAAGTGCCAGCTTCTTTGACCAGAATATGATCATGAAATAGCTGGGCTGTTTCAGACTGCATTAATTGCGCGGCAACCCGCCCAACCTCTGAGCTAAAAATTAGCTTTTGCAAGGCATCAATATCTTGCCAGTTACAATAATCGTCAAAAAACCTGCCTGTATCGCCTTGCCGCACATTTTCAGCCGCATATGGACCCGGATTTGCCAGATTATGTTCTATCGCCTGTTCAATTAGATCAAGCTGAGAGGCGAATAGGCCCTCAACCAGCACAACCCCATCTGTTGCGTAATCTTCAATCATTTCTGGCGTAACACTAGCAGTCATGCCAACTTTCTACCTCAGGTTAATTTACGCCATATGTTAGCGTTTAATATTAGGCAGAATGACCGCATGCAGGCAAGTCTATTGATGCACAGAATATGCAAAATATCTTACCGGCTACCAGCCTGTTTCATGAATAATTTTCTGGGCAGTTGCGCTATTTTCGGCAATCACATTTAATGGCAGCTCATCAATCTTGAATTCACCCCATAATGCTAGCTCTTCACTTAGTGGTGCTAGCGGATTTACCGGATGCTCAAAATTCACCGCCCCATAGATAGCCTGCGCCTGTTCAGAGGTAAGCCATTCTAAAAATGCACGTGCCATTGCCTTTTGCTTTGAGCCTTTGATGATACCGGCGGCTGAGATATTGACATGCTGGCCACGTCCATCCTGATTAAAAAAGGTCATTTCAAGCGCATCAGCCCATAATTTCTGTTCTGGCTCATCTTCTGAAAATTTCATCTTGCCGTAATAATAGCTATTCATCAGGGCAACATCACACTCGCCTGCGAAAATAGCCTTAGCCTGTGCCCTGTCATTGCCTTGCGGCTTGCGGGCTAAATTATCAACAAAGCCAGCCGCCCATTTTTTTGCTCCATTAACACCATGATGGGCAATTAACGATGCCAGCAATGCACGATTATAAATATGGCTTCCTTTGCGTGAACAGACCCGCCCCTTCCATGCAGGTGTAGCCAGCTCTTCGATGGTACTGATAGCGCCTGTTGCAACACGGTCTTTGGAAATGGCGATGATGCGTGCGCGTAAAGACAGGGCTGTCCACCTATCTTCGGCATCACGTAAATGCGACGGAACCTGCTGATTTAAAGTTCGCGATGCAATGGGGGCTAATAACCCTGCTTGGGCAAGCTCGACAATACGGCTAATATCTTCGGTCAGAACCAAATCGGCGCGTGTTCTGGAACCTTCTGCACGCAAGCGTTGAACCAGCCCTTTTGGGGCATAAACAGTCTGGAAAGTGACGCCTGTTTTTTCAGTATATGCTTTTAAGATAGGCTCAATTAAAAAAGGCTGGCGATGGGTATAAATACCTAATGTATCGGCCCAGCCAGACCCTAGATTTACCACTAGCCAGAACACAGAAATTAAAAACAGCCTTACCATATTCATCTATCCTTTTATTCCATCATTTTAAGAAGCCTATTAGTGACAATCTGTCTGTTTTTGTCTACGAATTACTACCCACATTTTATTTGCGAATGATTATCACTTTCATATAGATAATACCAACCATTAGAAAGTCAACCTAAAGAAGACCATTATGGTATTTTTTTCCGGCAGGCTCAAAAAAACCTCATAAAAAGCTGGTTTTGGATAAAAGGTGATACACCAAGACTGCCCCCTCTTTGCACGAGATTGCTGAGGCATATCTGAATCATATTTTGATGCAATATTTCGGATTAAGTCAGATAGTTGGTTTGCCCAATTAGCAAGCCTGCTAGGGAATCTTTCCTATTCAACCTATTTAATCCATTTCCCCTTACAGTTAGTTTTAGTAATTATTAATACTGTATTTTTTAAAATAGATTTTACTAGTGTCTACGTTCTTTTGACTTACATTTGTTTGGTATTGTTTTTTTCATATTTCTCACAAAAATACTTTGAAAACCTAATGAGGATTTACCTGTCTTCAGCCAGTTTGAGCAAAATAAAATTTTATGGAAAACAAAGCTAATTGAAAGGCAATTTACACCCATCAAGGCTTTTAAAAATGGCGACTCCGGGAGGACTCGAACCCCCAACCTGCTGATTAGAAGTCAGCTGCTCTATCCAGTTGAGCTACGGAGCCAAAATCTAGGCCATGAGGTTAACAGATGGCCTAATTCGAGCAGACCATAGAAGATCGCGCATCGTAATACAAATAAAAACAGTTATCACAGGCTAAAAACTAGTCTGACTGTCATGATACTATGATTAATGTGTCCAGCTAAATACCCTGTCTGATGCAAAATTATCAGCATAGGCTTTTGTTTTTACGTTTCTGCTACGTGCTTCAGACAGGTGATAGCTGATATTGCGGGCCTCGCAATATTCTATGGCGGCCTGTTTTGTCTGGAAAGTCAGCTTCACCTGACGCGCTGTATCTGCTGAAGACTGCCAGCCCATCAGCGGTTCTGGCGCTACTTTGCGACTACGCGGAAATTCGACAACCCATTTTTTAGATTTTCCCCTGCCAGACTGCATGGCTGTTTTAGCTGGCTGGTGAATAAGCGCTTTTACCATCTGCGTTCCTACCTGTTATCACTGTGTGACTGCCTGAATAAGGCCGACCTGTCCAGAGTTGTTTTACGCTAAAATCTGGAAAAGCTCAATCATAACTGCGCTTCCATTTCACGCCTTAACCGCCACAACACAGATTCTTCTGGCTGTTCAACCATATCGGCTGTAATTGTCTGCCCCTGTTTGACATCAACTACCAGCTTATTGCCTGCGGCCATATAATAGGGCAAAGCCCCTGTTTTAGCTATTTTTGTAGCAGCATGTAATTCTGGCGTCAGGCCTGAGATTTCATGATGATGCTGGTCTGTGATGGCCAATATCTCACCTGCCTGCCAGTCTCTTTCTGCCACTGCATGCAAATCAACATGGTGCTGTATATGCTGACTGCCAGTAGGCTGTCCAAGCAGAACAGTTGACATAATCGAGATAGGCGCTTCCAGCCCCAACAGATGCGAGGGATTATATAACAGCCCGCGGCGTCCATCGGTACTGACACAAATTCCTTTTTCGCGCAATATCTCCCAGCTTTCATCCTGCTGAGTATCGACGATCGCAAATACGCCGCCCCCGAAGCTTTGCTCATCTACCCTGCGCATGCAGTTAAATACGTCAATGACGCCTGTGCTGTCCAAAAGACCGCCATCTGCGGTTTTAGCCATCACATCAGCCAGCTCAATGGTTCTGGCATGGGGCGCATGAAAGCGCGGCGTATCAGGGCGCAATGATGTGTGGTTGCATACAATGCCCATCTCGCACAAGTCCGGCACAGTACGTTGCGGAAAGCGGTTCAGGCATTCTGCGCGCAACTGCAGGGCTTGGGCCATATGCTGAGAGCCTGACCACACCTCGTCAAACTGGTCAATTTTTTGTTTCTGCTCGCGCCAGCTTACGGTCTTGTCAGCAGGATTAAAAACAAAATCATATTCGCTTGATTTCCCTGCGGCGATAACCGTCATGCCTAATGTTTCAACCCATGATAATAGTGCGATCAGCAGGCTTGGCTGGTCGCCATGTGCCGGCGTTACCTGCAAGCCAGACGAGCGGGCCTTTTTCTGCAGATATGGCCCGATTACAATATCAGCTTCTTTGGTGATCATGGCTAGATGAAATCCGCAATCTAGCGCAGTTTCAGCGACATGTGCGGCGGCTTCGGGATTACCGGTAGCTTCCACCACACAATCCAGATTCAGACCAGCTATCAAGCTTACATCATCAGTAATGACCTTATATCCTGACGCATGCGCAGATGCCGCCTGACTGGGGCTTTGTGCAATCTTGATGTTATCAGCTGCTACCCCGCTAGCAAGAAAGGCATTTTTAGCAAGCTCAGGGTTAATATCGCAGACAAAATCAACATTGAAATTCTTGATATGGGAAGACTGGCGGATAAAGGTTGCCCCAAACTGCCCTGCCCCGATAAGGGCAACATTAACAGCACGATCCTGAAAAGGGTGAAAAAGATTATGGTAATTCATCTACTGTCCAATCCGTCTTTGTGCAGATAATCTATAGGGCGCATTTGCCGCCCCGAACCCTGAATATCCAGACTGTCTCTGGACAAACTCAAAAAATAATCTGGTATCTTCTAGATGACAATAAAAATGTAAAAATTGCCCTTTATCATCTTCATCATATAATATGTGATGCTGTTTTAGCTGGTTACAAAACGCTGTATCAAGGCTGAATTTGGCTTGAATATCATCATAGTAGTTTTCTGTTTGTGACAGAATTGAAAAGCCTGCTGATTCAATCGCTTCAGCGCTGGCAAAGATGTCAGTTGCAAAGAATGCAATATGCTGGACATTGCTGGTAGGACTTGCTTCCAGAAAATGGCTTGCACGTGTTTTGACAGCATCACTGCCATTTAGCGTTAAACATAATCCGCCTGCTTCCGCGCTTAAAACCTGACTTTTGATAATCCCGTCAGGGTCAACCACATCAGCAATAGCCGATTTCTGCAGATCAAATAATGAGGTATAAAACAATGTCCAGCTAAGCATCTGGTCATAGCGCATTGTCTGGCCGATATGGTCAATATGCTGTAATCTTTGGCCAGCCTCAACTGTGCCATCACATTGAAGGGCAATAAAATCATCCTCCCAGATAGACATATCAGGGTCAATAAAACGGATGATGCTGTCATTCACCCCTGCAATTGCCGGGAATTCTGCCTCTCCTTTTGGGGCGCTATGATGTAATCGTCTTGCACCTAGCCCGACTGCGCGCGCCAGTGCCGATGCTGCATCATCAACATGCAAGGCTATTTCACTTACCACCAGCCCTGACTGCTGAAGTGCTTCTGCACCTGCATAATGCGGGTCATAATTAAGCAGAATATTCAGCCCTGCCTGCTCAAATCTGATCACCTGTTTAGATTTATGACGCGCGATTTTGCGAAAGCCGATGGCGCAAAGAAAGGCAGCATAATAATCGAGTTTTGCTTCAGTAATTGCACATTCAATATAGCCAACGCCCCTGATAAAAATTCTAGGCGGCAATATCTGGTCTATCGGCCCATCTGGATTTCTGGAGATTATCTGGTCAATCAGATTAACAAGCGAGCGATGCCCATCTTTGGCAATCATCAAGGTATCACTTCGCCTGAACTGGTCATTGAAAATTTCCAGCGATACTGGCCCTGTATAGCCAGTAGCAATAACAGCATCCATAAAACGTGGAATATCCAGATCACCTTCGCCCGGCATGTTTCTGAAATGTCTGGATAAATATAAATAATCCATCGAAATATCAGGCGCATCTGCCAATTGCACAAAAAAGATTTTATCGCCCGGAATAGACCGGATAGATTCTGTATCAATGCCTCTGACAAGCGTATGATAGCTATCCAGAATAAGCCCGATATTGGGGTGATTGGCCCGCCTGACAATTTCCCAC
>Ga0181593_10006723_pt1 | contig 10303 bp, 3 predicted proteins | sample 071ome_19_FD_133756 | JGI IMG/M metagenome (GOLD analysis project Ga0181593, IMG submission 133756) | Coastal salt marsh microbial communities from the Groves Creek Marsh, Skidaway Island, Georgia - 071413AT metaG (megahit assembly) | ecosystem: Environmental > Aquatic > Marine > Intertidal zone...
CTTACTGGCCCTGTCCAAAACACTCTTGGAGGTATTTCGGACACCCCGGATATCCCTGAGTTTGCAAAAGTTTGAGAGGACTTCATCGCAGGCAAGCCTTACCAAGTAGTGGCGAAAGGAGGGCATGCCCAGTTTGTGTCTGAGGATTTCGCAACGAAGATTGCGTTCCCCTATTTCAATGCGTTTGCGAATGTCCTGAGGTCTTGCATCTTGAGGAAGACCTTGCAGGGCAAAATCCCTTGCAAGTGCAAGAACAGAGGATTCTTTGAGAATCTGGTCGATGTGTTCAAGTTAAAGGGCCAGAACCTCAAAACCACAGTTCCCTTGCACTGGTGTTAATGCTGGACAAAGCCAGCTTTGAATTGCTTGTTTACCAATCGTTTTGCTCATAATTTTAGTGGTCACCAAAATTATAAGCATCATTTTTGGGACGAACAGAGGAAAACACCCTCTTTCGTCCCTTTTTTATGGCCGTTGAAGCCAATGACTACAACGGATCAAGCCGATTGGGACAGGCTCCAGGTAACTGCTGGAATACCGTTTGCAGGCGGTCTTTATACACTTTTCCAGCCTTGGCCGGTGAGTAATTGTCCCGGATAAACTTCTGACCAGCATCTGCAATTTTCCTGGCTTCCCCTGGGCATCCATGGATCCTGCGGAGGAAGCCCGCGGCCGCGGGGACATCCGGTTCCTGCCAAACCATCCCCCCGGCAAATGGGTACTCCCCATGTGCCACGGTAACTGGGCTGGAGGGCACAGGGTATCCAGTGCCATCATCCAGGAAATCCGCATTTCCGGTCGCTCCTGTGGCAATCACAGGAAGACGGTACAGCATGGCCTCAGCCATAGTCCTCCCGAAACCTTCAGACCGGTGCAGGGACAAGTAACAATCAGAGCTGGCATAAAGGTTCGCCAAGTCTTCCCGCCCCATTGTCCCCACGAGCAACTGGATCCTTGGATCCTCCCCGCAAGTTTCGACCAACTGTTCCCAAGCTGGGTTGCCAGGATCGCCCCGAGTGGCCTTCAAGACTAACCGCACATCCGCCACATCTTCCCCAAATGCCTCCTGGAAGGCTTGTACTGCAGCCATGGGATTTTTCCTTCCCAAGTACGAATTCACGTCAAAGACGTACAATACGACATAGCAAACTCCTGGCAGCCCGAACTCCTCCCTCTGGCAGCTTGCCTGGCCTGCCACTTCCACCGGCAAAGGCATATGGTGGACTGGTTTGCCAGGAAGGTCCTTGAAAGCCCTGAGCGTATATTGGGACGAAGCCCAAATTTCATCTACAAAATCGAGCACACCTTTCCAGGCTCCCGGCCACTGGGAAAATTCCCAAGGCAAAAAGCCAATGTTGTAAAACCCCTCGAAAATCCCCTCCCCATGGGATAAATAAACCCCGGCCAAATCAAAACCGGACAGACAAAAAATATTGATGGCGTAGGGCTGGGAGTTGGAAATGGAAGCTTCCAAACGAACGTCTTCCTGGCGGATACCCGGCCCAGTCGGGATGTTGACGATGGTGAAAGGAATCCCGGCGGATTCCAGCGCGCGCGCCACCATCCGGGCATCTTCACCAATACCGAACTCCCCCTTGGCAAAACCAATGATATTTACGCCGGGAATACGGGCAGTTGGAGGAGTATCACGGTCGTCCCACATCCCGGTATCCACATCCCCTGAACCGGACAGTGCTTTTCGATAAACTTCCAACTCCGGAGCCGCATCCGCTTGGAACCAATGGGCAAAACCGTCCCGCCCCCCAGGGGTTGATAAGTCGAAAGCTGCCTGCAAATCCCCCCGGGCCTTCCAAAGCATCCCCATCAACCGGTTGCCCCCCCCCCTGCCGCCAGGGCATGCAGACAACCAACCGCGCACAGAACCAGCCAATGTGTCGGCCAACCCATGTTCCACCAACCCGGAGACAAATACCCAATCCAACAACGCTTCCTTGTTTTCCGGGGAATGGAGCGGGAATTGATCCTGCAAATCCTCACGGGCCTTGTAGAGGAAGGAGACAATCCGGGGCAAACCATTTTCCTGCCCAGTTTCCCAGAGTACCTCCTTCAGGGCGTCACCCAAGTAAGCATGCAAAGGATACTCTTTCCTCCCAAAAACTGCCCACCAACAAAGGAAATCCATTTGGATCCCTGGATCCCCAGGATCCATGCCCCTACGCACATCCACCCGCAGAAGGAAGGCGTACCACATGGCTGTGGTAAATGCCGGTGGCTTGCCAGGACAAGCAATCGTCACCTCGTCCGGCCTTCGTTGGAACCATAAAGCATGTAATGTTGGAACCCGGAGGCAAGCTGGCCATTCTCCACCGCATCGGCGACATCTGGGTTAATCTTCAGGTAACGCCCTTCATCCCACTCGCCGTCAAAAGCCAGCAAGGGGTCGATGTCGGCAATCATCCGCCGGAGCCCGATGTCTGTGGCCATACCGGAAATATCCACCACGAGAGCCTCATCCAAAGCCAGCCTGGCCAACCCGAATTCCACCCCATCCGATGAGATTTCCACATGGAACAACCCTTCTTCCTCTAACGCAATCGGCTCCAGTTCCAATTCCACATAAACCGGCATCGCTTCCTCCCCTTCCGGAGCCTCGAAACGGCTTTCCCCGCCCCTGCAGGAGATATGGACGCTACCAGAGCCTTTCGTAAAGATGGCCATCCGCAGCAACAACTTTGCCCCCAACAGTTCCCCTTCAATCTTGAGCCATAAATTGGCCTCCCCACCGGCAGCCCAAAGCACATGGTCCTCCCAGCCCTGCCAGCCTAATCCCAAATAAGGGAGGACCTTTCCAGGCACGCCGGCATCAATGGTCAAACCAGCAGGCAAAATCACACCATTGGCAATCGGAGCCATCAACGGGCCATCCACTTTGCGGACTTGCAAACCACGGAGTGAAAACACGAACGGGCGATCAGGCCTACCGACTGAAAGGGTACGGGGGGAACGGGGTGCGGACCCGGCAAAACTGACCAACAGGGGTTGGCTCTTTTTGAGGATACTCGAAGGAACCCGCAAAGAGACCCTGGAAGGCACGGAGGCAGTGAAATGGTAATGCCCCAAACCCACTCCGTTCACATGGAATACCCCCCCGACAGGGTTCACCTGCGAGGCCACTGGAACAATCTCCATTTCCACGGAGACCTCCCCCTCGATCATCCGGGGGTCACCAAGGCCGATGGACAACAATGGCCATCCATCCACAGGAACGTAGCCCCAATTCTCTAGAAACCTCCCGGCTACAGGGAAAACCTGCTGCTGAATCTGCCCGGTTTCCATGAACTCCAAGGTCTCGCCCAATTGGATATGGAATGGATCCCGGACAGAAGGGAACCCGCAGACGGGGTCGTCCAGGGGCGCACTGATCGGATCGGCCAACCGGAAATGCTTTAACCGAATCCCCAGGATACGCCGGTCTTCCGATTCTTTTTTGATGTGGGCGGGGCTGATCGGATTCTGGATGTAGAAACCGATGCGGATTTCCTCTCCAGGTTCTGCGTCCTCCAATGAAAGGGAATAGAGTCTCGTTTCCTCCGAAACCACAGACCAGACCGTGGCAAATTCCCCGTTCACACTTACCTTGACCAACTGGGGGGCCGAGTTATGGCGCCGCAAGCTGGCAATGTCGGCTTCGAACTTGAGCGGCCCACAGGTGTAACCCGCAGGCCGGAACCTCAATTCAGCATAGTTCCCGCTACTCCAACACCCCTCGCCCTCAGAAGGATACCAACCAGGCCCCTGGAATGGTGTGAACACCCTCGCATCCGAACCTTTTACCACCATCCCCACCGGCAATTCGCGCAAAAGGCCAGCCGGATTCGCACGGCAGGCCTCCAGGATCCCAATCATCTCCACGCCTGTTCCGGACCACTTGGGTTTTTCATACTCTTTGGCGATCCGTTCTTCCATCTCCTCCCTTGAACTCCGCGAGCCTGCATAAAAGGCAACAGAGTCCGCCCAAGCCTGGGCATCCATGGGATCGAGCAAAGGCAAAAGCCCAGGGGCAATTTCGCGCACCGAGCCAATGTCCGATGCCAGGCACAGTTTCCCGGCACCCAGGGATTCGGCCACCGGCAAGCCCCAGCCTTCATACAACGACGGGAAAACGGTGAACAAACAGTTCCCGTACAACCAATCCAACTCTTCGTCCGACACCCCTTCCAGGATATGGAGGTACGGCCTGAGGCGGGTGTCGCCCTGGATCACATTGCGGACATCCTTGGTGTTCCAAGCGTAGCCACCGACCAACACTAGCATCGGTGGTTCTTTCCCTCCCCGGGCAAAACGATCCAATAACCGGTTCCAGGCATGGTATAACAAGATCTGGTTTTTGCGGAAATGGATTGCCCCCACACACAAGACAAAGGCCTTCCCTTCCAGCATTGCATGAAGGTCTTCCCCCATGCCCGCTTCCTCCCCGTTGAAGGGCAAATCCAAGCTATCCGAACCCAACACAATGGTGGAAACCGGTTTCTCCTGATACATGGATTCACGGAGGAATTTTTCCACATCCAATTTTGTGGTTTCCGAGATGGCGTAGACATGGGAGGCCACCCCAAGGATAGAACGTAACCCGGCTTCGAAGACCTGGCTGTAACGGGGCGGCATCCAACCAGGGTGGATGACCGGGATGATGTCCGGAATACCGAAAACCAGCTCCAAAGCATGGCTGGAAACTGCCTGGACGAGGGACTCGACATAGCGGGGGTTTTGCATCCATGCGCTCCCTTGCACAACCAGACATGCCCCTTCCTCAAAATCGACCAGGTCGTTGGGAGCCAACCCCAGGTCCCACCCCGCAAATGACGTGCGGGAACATTGGCGGCAATCCCCGGTTGCCAAGAAAGTAAGGGCTTCCGGGGTAAGCTCCTCAAGCGGAGGGGCAGGCAAAAAGCCACAGACAGTGGAATTCCAGACTACAAAACGTAGGTCGATCCCAGAAGTATCCGCCATAGCCTGGGCGATCTGCCACTCCATCCTGGCAATGCCAGTCCACCTCCCCCTCTTATGGCCAATCGTGGACAAATCGTAGTACACAACCCCAACTCCACCCCGGGATTCCAAGACAGGCGGGGCAGGCGGGCGATAGCCGTCCAAAGCTTGCTGGTACACTCTACTGGTACTGGCCACATGTTTTCGCCAGCTATACTCCTCCCGGACAAAGTCTTGTAATGCTTTTTTCGCTTTTTTCCCGAGGGGTTTCTTCCACGCCCGAAGGATTTGCCCACGGATTCCCTCTACATCCGCAGGGTCACAGAAACGCGCATGGCCATCAAAATATTCCTGCTCACTGGAAGCAGAGGAGAGCACCATATTGCAACCCGAGGCCGCCGCCTCCAAAACAGACAATGAAGCCCCCTCCGCCCAGCTGGGCAAAGTGTATACCCGGCAGGCCGCATAAGCGGAAGCCAACAGGGGGCTTTGCGGGGGTAAACGGTCGATATGGAGCAAATCCCCGCCCCCCGCCTTGATGACTAAATCATAGTACCTGGCATCCCCCACATGCCCAACGAGGACAAGTTTCAAACCAGTTCCCCGCAACGCATGGGCGAGCATCAGCTGGTTTTTCCTGGGCTCGATCCTTGCCACACACAGCACAAAGTCGTCCAGACCGTAGGTTTTCCTGAACAGTCCAGGGTTCCCGCCCGCAAAGAGGGAGGCATCCACTGGGTTCTTCACGATGCTGTACTTTCCAGGCAATGCACCGATAGCTGACAAGGCGTCGGCCTCCCGTTGGCTGAGCAAGATGGCATGATCAGCCAGGCCGATGGCCTCCCTAGCCTTCGCAAAATAGCCTGGCACGGGTTCCCTCACCTCCCCGGATGCCTTGTCCTCAGCTACCTCGTCCCTAAAGTTTGCCAACCTTTCCTCCAAGGTGTCAGGGTCATCGTGGTAGGTTATGAACAGATCCGGGAGGACGATGTTGTAAAAACGCTGTTGGGACAGGTCCAGGAAAATCGGGGAAAAAACCAACGGTACACCTGCGCGTTTGGTAGCCTTGGCTAAGGCCAAAGATGTATTTGGCCCCCAAAGATTAAAGCTATGGACAAGGGTTTCCGCTTCCGGCCAATCCACAGGGAATTGCTTGGTCCTGGCACTGCCACCCAGCTCCCTCAACTCCAGTGCCGTTCGGTCACAACGGTAGGACGGCCCTCCCTTGGAAGCCCCCTCATTACCATGCATGAAAATCTGAATCCCCACCTCCGGCACCTGTGCTTTCTTACCCGGGCGCGGCCCCCCTTGCCCCTTCAGCCCAGGAACCATCTTTTCAAAAACCTCCTGGTTCCCCCTGGCCCAACGTTCCCAGGATTGGCAAAGGGCGGCCTCCCTCATCTCCAAACGTTCGCGGACCAATCCACGGAGTTTCGCGCGCAAGTCCCCGGCATCCCCGGTTTTGTATTCGACATGAGGGAAATCGGTGACCCAACCAATCGGCGGCGCAATGACAGGTGTCCCCGAAGCCAACGACTCTATCACACACATCGGACCGCCCTCATACAAGGCTGGCACGAGGATATAGTCCATATCCCGGTAAAATTGGGGCAAACCGGAATCCGGTAGGTGGAGACCTTCTTTGGGCCACCCATCCCCAGTGAAATACCAGTCAATGTGGGGTTCATCCATTAAACTGGAAACCAGGGCCTCCCCTTTGCGGCCAGTGTGGTAGGCACGGCCAACAACCCCAATTTTCAACCTTACCTCGTATTTATCCACATCCACACCCGGTGGCACGGTGGTTACATGGTCAACGCCGGATTCCCGCAAGAGATCCTCATACCGCTGGCACATGGTGATGCAGTGCCCCACCGACCGTGCCACATTGAAAAACTTTTCATAAGCCTCGCCCTCCGGCTCCAGGTGGGCAAAAAAAGCCATCTCATATTCAGCCAGCTTCCTCCGCCAAGTGGAGTAAGTCATGTAGTACTGGAGGTCGGCTTCCGGCCTGGGGGATAGGGAATAGGTAACGTAAGGAACCCTTTCGGCGATTTCCTTGGCAAGGCGTTGCAAGATCCAACCTTCGTCGGACAGGACTATATGGACTCCAGGCATTTTGCGGGATTGGTGCGGTTACGTGGTCAGGCTTCCAGACGGGCCAAAGACTGTTGGAGGTAACGGGATTTGAATTCACGGTTCAAGTCCCCGGACTGGACTTTCAGCCGGGGTTCGAACCCAGAGGGCAAGGCTGGGGATTGGGGGTGCCCAAAGTAGTCATGGATTTTGCGCATGCTCCCCTGGGGATCCTTCACTAATTCTTCATAAACCACATAGGAATACCCAACATCCAGGACTTCAAATAAATATCGGAAAATGCGATTGGACTTGGCATTTGCAGAGATCACTGATTCAATAGTACTGTAATCGTAGTGAACTTGCTCCTTCTCTCTTCTTTGGAAAATTGTCCATTGTTTGGTTTGGTTCGCAATGACGTAGGAGATAGCCTGGTTGATATAGTTAAGACGCTCAATGTAGACGATTTTCAACCCTGAGAACATCCCAAGGACGTTCCATTCACGAAGCATCAGAAACTGATCCCAGGAGGACTTAATAAAAAAGTATCTACCTTCTTCCTTATGCGTCCTGGTTATATGCTCAAAATATTCAGGAAAAGTCTGGATATCATTTCGTTCGCATACATGTTTAACGGTTTCATAGTTTAATGACTCCTGAAAGCCACAAAACAATTTCGTCGCGGCCAAGTACTCGGCCAACAAGTTCGAGCCACTGCGATTCGTAAATGCCAATAGACAGAGGGGAAAATCAAATGTTGGAGATTCCTTCTGATAATGCACATTGCCATTGAGTTGTGTGTGTATGGCAGCTTGGTGGTTTCTTTTGGTCTTTTTGATTTCCTCAATCATGAAATTGTAGTTTGTGAACGCCATGCCAGGATGCGGTCATTCACCTCGGTTACAGAAAGATTCCACGGAAGAATCAATGATAATTTTCTATTCTGAAGTCGTTCTGGAAACGCACCAAGATCTGGAGCAACAATGGGATAGCCTCCAGCAATGGCTTGGCTTAAAGTGTAGGAATAAGTTTCAGGGCATCGAGCAGGAAACCAAATGACATCTGAATTATACTGTTTCAGTAGATCTAAAACGTCTCGATGATGGTATCTTCCCGATACCTTAAGTTTTGCTTTGGGTCTGGATTGTAGAGTTCGGTACCCATACCCAACCAGTGTAAAATTTATGGGTAGCTTTCTGGCTGCAGCATCAACTGCGGCAGCCTCCAAATAATCTGCTCCCTTCTCAATGCTTAATGCCCCCAGGACTGCGACTGTAAGTTCAGTACCTGCATTCTGCGTCCATTTAGGTTCCACCACTAATAATTCAGGATTTGTTTCTTGGTGTGGAACGACTTCAAATTCTAGATCTGGAAATACTTTTGTGAAAAAACCCTGTGCTGACTTTGAGGGTGTGTGAATTTTATCTGCCCCAGTTAGAAACTTCTGTGTTTTTTGCCTCCAGGTTTGAACAGAATCGATATATTGCACAGGTGAGTTTTTCAGGCACTGTTCACATTCTTCCAGGGATGGAAGTCCACAAAAAGTTCCTTTCTTGGTAACCATGACGATTTGTGGACAAAAGGTAAAATAGTCATGGGCGATGAAACTGTATGGTATGCTAGTTTTGCTCGGGAGATTCATAATCTCAGGCGTTTGGTCGGCAAGTTGGTGGTATTCCAATAAAGCAATGCCCCATTGTTTACAGTAATCTGGTAGATCAAAAATAGATATACCCCCTGCAGAATAATTTACTTTCTCATTTCCAGGTAATAGGTAGAGATGGTAAAGATCTGGATTTTCTTTTCTGGAACCAAGGAGAAGTCGGCCTTGATTAGGTTTTTGCTGCGCCAATTCGATGATATTCTGTAGAGTGCCCCCGCTGCGACTATTGGAAATACAAAGAATACGTTCAGTAGGCAACTTGTCCAGCCGGGCCATGTCTATCGACAATCGATTTTCCCTGGCAGGATCCGTAACAAGGAATTTCTGAATATCATAATTATAGCCGGGAAACATATTGTTTATAAGAACAATAGCCTGGTCGATTCGAGGAGATTTGGTTTCCTGAAAGCTGACTGATCCTTTGTGATACACAAATGTGTCGCAGAGATGGAGGTTCTTCCAACCTTCGAGAATTGCTCGTTGGCAATAGTCATTTTCCTCTCCGTAGCCTTTTCCAAAAAGCTCTTCGTCAAAATACCCGATGTCATGGAGACATTTGCGGTTCATCGCCATGCAGAATCCCACACCAGTCGGGATCTCATGGGTTACCCCGGAATTAAGTTCTCGGCAAAGTTGGTCCAAGGCGGCTGGTGTCGTGTTGAAAGGAATGGAGTTGTCCTCTGCAATGGTCGGGTAACTACAGATTGTGGCATTGTTGGAAAAGGGAGTCACCGTTGCGATTTTAGATTGGCTGAGTAGAGGTTGCAGTAATCGATCCGCCCAGTCATGAAAGACTTCCGTATCGTTGTTCAAGAGGATGACATGGCGTTGCGGATGGAAGCATAGGCCTCGATTTACTGTCGCCACGAAACCTTGGTTTCCCTCGTTGTGAAAGAGGATGATCTTTCCCTGGTCAGCTTCCTTTTCCAGATAACGGACAAGATCCTTTTCTGGAGACGCATCGTTAATGACAATAATGTCAAACTGCGTCTGGTTTTCCGGGATGGATTGATAAATACTGTCCAGACACTTGCGGGTTTCCTCAAGTCCTTTGTAAACAGGAATGATCACATCGACCTGAGCCTTCTCCCCTCCCTTCCCGGAATGCTCTGCGCATTGCTTGCGATATTGGGAAAGAAGTACCTGATTTCTAAGCTTATGCCGTTTGCGATTTACCCGTTTGAGGGATTTCGAGAGTCGGGATGTCGTCCAATACAAACGTCGGCAAAGTAGACACTGTGTCCCATCCTCCCACTCTGCAAATAACTGAAGGAGCTTGATCCCTTTTCCAAGTCGAAAGCTGCCCTCAAACCCTGTCCTAACATCCAACTCCGGAACTTCCTCATTCTTATCGAGTACATCCTGTCGTGGTAATCTGGCCGGGAGGGGAATGGTACGGTCCCCCACTTTCACGAAGACCTTGTGGGGAGGCTGCCCGTTCTCGTTGTAAATCCAGCCAGCCATACGCACTGGATTCTTCACTTTCGATATTGCACTCCCCAGAGGTGCGTCCAAGTGCCAATAAATCCTCGGGATGTTCCCCCGGTGGATAATCCGGAGCCATAATCTGCTCAAAACTCGCAGAGGGAGCCCCAATGCCTTGGCTCTCATGAA
>Ga0181593_10006724_pt1 | contig 10302 bp, 8 predicted proteins | sample 071ome_19_FD_133756 | JGI IMG/M metagenome (GOLD analysis project Ga0181593, IMG submission 133756) | Coastal salt marsh microbial communities from the Groves Creek Marsh, Skidaway Island, Georgia - 071413AT metaG (megahit assembly) | ecosystem: Environmental > Aquatic > Marine > Intertidal zone...
ACATCGGCAGCAACGACGGGACTAGCCTTGCAGCCTACCCTGATCACCTCACGCGAGTGGGTATCGACCCGGTAGGTGTTAAATTCCGGAGCTACTATCCTTCAAGTGTAACTCTGATTCCTGCACTCTTCTCTGCTGAGCTCGTGGCCAAGCAGTTCCCGGCAAGGAAGGCCAAAGTCATCACATCGTTCTCGATGATGTACGATCTAGAGGATCCTCAACATTTCGTACGCGAGATTGCCAGCCTCCTTGATCCGGAATATGGCCTTTGGGTGTTTGAGCAGAGCTATCTGCCACTGATGCTGGAGCGGATGGGGTTCGATACCATTTGCCACGAGCACATCGAATATTACGGACTCAGGCAGATAGAGTGGCTTCTTGATCGAGCTGGCATGAGAATCGTCGATGTTGAGTTCAATGATGTCAACGGTGGCAGTTTCTCAGCCACCGTTGCTCATCGGGCTGCGCTCTATCCTGAAGCGCTTGGGATTGTGGACGAAGCTCTTCGTCGTGAGGAAGCATTTGGCCTCGATAGAATGGATACGTACGCCAATTTCAGGGCCAGAATCGAAAGAGCATGCGACGATCTCAAGTCTTTTCTCGCAAGAGCGAAAGCAGAGGGCAAGCGCGTCTGCGGGATCGGTGCCTCCACCAAAGGCAATGTCCTTTTGCAGCATTGCAAGCTAACGGCCAATGACATCGAAGTTATCGGAGAAGTTAATCCAGATAAGTTCGGAGCGGTAACGCCTGGCACATGGATTCCGATCGAAGACGAGAAAAAAGTTTTGGCCAGCAGGCCCGACTACCTCATTGTCCTTCCTTGGCATTTTCGAGACGACTTCCTCAGCAATCCCGCATATAGGGGGCACCGACTCATATTTCCACTTCCTAAGCTGGAGGTCGTTGTCCCTAGAGTGGAGTTCGAAAGGAGTGCGACCGCACTGCAATCATCGTCGGCAGTAGTGGCCAGGACGGACGCCATCTGAACGATCTTCTGCGAAAGAAAAATTATCATGTTGTTGGAGTATCCCGCAGCGATATCGACATAACTCATGCTGCTTCAGTCAGAGATCTGATGTGCGACTACCGTCCTGATGAAATTTACCTTTTAGCGGCTTGCCACCATTCAGCCGAAGCCTCCGTAGAGTCTGACGACGAACTGTTCGAAAAAAGCCATGCGGTACATACGACGGCCACGGTTCACTTTCTTGAAACTATATCCGTCCATACGCCGAACTCGCGACTCTTTTTCGCATCCTCATCACACATATTCCCCGATGGGGGGCTAGATCTGCTCGATGAAAGCACCCCCAAGATACCGGATAGTATCTATGCGATTACAAAATATGGGGGAATGCTTGCCTGTCGCTACTATCGCGAACGAAGAGATGTATTCGCCAGTTGCGGTATTCTCTTTAACCACGAATCGAGCTTGCGCGCACCACATTTTCTCTCGCGAAAGATTGTGACCAGTGCGGTGCGAATAGCTGGCGGAATGGATTACGTACTTGAGCTCGGGAATCTCGATGCTGTAGTTGACTGGGGATATGCCCCAGACTATGTCCAAGCAATGTGGTTAATGCTTCAAGCCGAAGTTCCAGGCGACTATGTAGTTGCAACTGGTATCCCACACACGGTTAGGGAATTTGTGGAAATTGCCTTTAGATGCGTTGGATTGGACTATCGGCCTTATGTTAGCGTGCGGCCCGGTCTTCTCACCAAGAGCGTGGAAACGCGCCTCGGTAATTCAGGAGAATTGCGTCGGCGCACCGGATGGTCGCCGTCGACTGATTTCGAGAAAATGATCGAGGGCATGGTCCGCCACGAACTTTTCACTCAGTGTATGTTGAAAGAAGATCCCCCTCAGTGAAGGTGAAATCGGAAAGTATTACACGCAATGTCATAGCCAATTATTTTGGGCGGGGTTGGGCGGCGTTGATGGCACTTGCTTTTTTGCCAATCTATGTTGCTTCTTTGGGTTTTGAAGCTTATGGCCTGATTGGCTTCTTCGCGGTATTGCAATCAATGCTTGCAGTCTTCGATTTCGGGATCACTGAAACGCTAATGCGTGAGTCTGCTCGTCATCGTACTGGCGTGCGTTCGATCCAATCATTGCGCGATCTCGTGCGGTCATCCGAACTAATCGGGGCCGTTTCGAATACGATTCTTGTCTTAAGCGTGTGGGCCTTGGCAGAGCGATTGGCAAACGACTGGGTAAATGTTCACCAAATGAAACTTGAGTCTGTAGCTATCTCGATCGCTCTCATGGGAGTCGTAATTGCTACCCGACTCCAAGAGGGTATTTACCGAGGCGTTCTGCTTGGACTTGGCAGACAGGTAATCATCAATGTTGCTTTCGCATTATTTGCTACAGCAAGGTACGTGGGTGCGATAGCAATATTGCACTACGGCTCGGCAAGTATTGTTGCGTTTTTTGCGTGGCAGGTTCTGATGTCGGTGGTAAGCCTTATCGTGCTGGGCACTTTCGCTAATCGATATCTTCCTACCTCCGATCGCAAGCCACGCTTTTCCCTAGAGTCTCTAGTATCGGTTTGGCGCTTCTCGGCAGGTATGGCGGTAGTGGCGGGCCTCTCAATAGCCATGGTAAATCTCGATAAACTGATTTTATCCGGTGTGCTAGCGCTTGACGAATTTGGACGTTACGCATTAGCCGCGGCAGCAGCAGGGGTTCTCTATCTTTTTGTTGTTCCGATCACGCAAGGCTTTTATCCTGAAATGGTGGGGACGTATGCCGCTGGTGATCGTGAAGCGCTAATTCGTCTTCACCATGCGAGTAGCCAACTCGTTGCCGCTTTTGCTGGTTCCATGGCTATCGTCCTCTCGCTATTTTCAGAACCGATTCTTTACGTCTGGTCGGGAAATACCGAACTTGCCAGTGTGATTTCCCCCATACTTGCTATTCTGGCCGCTGTAGCATTGGTTAATTGCCTAGGTTATATCGGCCACAACCTCCATGTTGTCAGCGGCACCCCAAGTATCCTCGCCGTCACGGGTGCTGGTGCGGTATTGCTGACACTGGTTGTGTTGCCGACGGTAACTAATAAATATGGTTTGCCAGGCGGTGCCTTTGCTTGGTTTGGTATCGCTGTTCTACAGGCAGGCATCCTTCTGGGCTTGGCGCATAGAGGAACTCTGCGAGGCGAGGGTTTCCGTTGGCTAACAATAGACACGGCCCTGCCATTATTGGGCGCAGGCGTAATCGCGTGGCTGCTCTCTTGCTTCACGCCAGAACCTGAAGTCGGGGGACGCTTTTTACTGGCAATATATTTGGTTGTAACGGCTTTGGTGACTATCGCGACTGCCACTTTGATCGCACCTGATCTTCGCGTTCAAGTGATATCCTTCCTTCATCGTCGGAGGGCAACATATTGATCCGTTCAATTATCAGCACAATATCTTTTGCTCAATTGCGGTGGCTTATTTTGCTTGCGTTTCCGGTCGCTTTCGTTTCTGCTTACCAAATCACGGGTAGTGCAGAGCCGGCATATTCCTTTGGGGCAGCTATGTTTGCTTGCGCGTGGCTGCTCTACCGACTGGACTCGATGAAACCCGAATTGATCGCAGTATGGTTGGTAGTGGTGGTCTTCCTTGCCTTTTACTTTTTGCGTTATCCCGTTCTACTCTTCGATCCGGCTAAGGTTGCCATCATGAATCCGGACTCAATCTACATGATATTTCTCAATAACCCCTCAGGCCTGACTGAGGCGTTGAAACTTGCCAGCTTTGTTTTCGTCGTTTTCTGTGTTACTGCAGGTATCCAGTTGCGTAACGGTTTAGCCAAATCGGACTCTAGTCCTACGATTTTGCCCCATAAAAATCCTCAGATCCTGCTTTGGTTGCTTGTTCTCGTACCACTGCTGATACTCGCTCTTGGTTACGTCACCTTTATCTATCGGATAGGGCAGATGGGCGTTGATCCTGGTGAGCCACTGCCATTCAGACTAAAAGGAGTCGTTTTTTACGCGAGACACGTCCTCATCCCATTGTTGATCCTCGCAATCGTTTTCCGGGCGACGCTTGTTAGCGATACTCGTTCAGTCTTAGTGGCTCTGATTCTTCTTGCCATGCACGGCGTCAGCGATGCCATTTTGCGCGGGAGCAAGAGCAGCCTGCTTTTGTGCTTACTCCTTGTCGTATTTCTTGCTACCTCTGAAGGAATGAGGATCAGACGCAAGGGGTTGGTGATTATTGGGGTGCTTACGGTCAGCGGAATCCTTTTAATGCCGAGCATTGCTCAGTATCGTGCCCTCCGATTTCACTACGATGCTGGTTTGTTACAGCTATTTTTCAGCGCGTTAAGTGCAGCGAATAAAGATTTTATCGGCTTACTAAATATGAGCTTCAAAGAGCTCTATTTCCGCATACCGGGCATAGAGACTTCTTGGGCTATAAATTATTTGATTGAAGAGCCACTTGGACGTGGCCTATTTGAAACAATGCGTAACCAGTTTGGCGTCACAGGATATCTGAACTTTGAGATCTATCAGGTTCCCGCTGAGGCTTACACGCTTTACGCCCCAGGATTTGTTGGTTGGCTTTATATTGCTGGGGGCTGGCAGGGACTAACGATTGGCGGCATCGTGCTTGCCCTGCTGTGTGTCAGGATACCTCGCTGGTTCTATGGCGGACGTCTGCGCTGGTCACCGGTAGCGAATACATTTTTCCTGTGGGTGCTCTTCGTCAGTTTGACTGATGGAACACTTGACGGTAACTTCCTTCTGATTGCTGCTGGAGTCACTACGCTTTTCGGATTGGAGTTTATCGACCGCCTAATAAATTACCGCGAGTCTTTCCGATTCAATTAATGCGCATTTTATTTGTGCTGCCGAGTTTTCCGTTCCCTCCTGGCGATGGTGGAAGTGCAAAGGTGTTTAATATTCTTAAATTTCTCTCTGAGCGGCACGAATGCGACCTGATTTGCTTCGGTGAGAGTGGCCGTGTAGATCTTGCTGGACTCCGCCGTGCTTTGCCTTTGGTCGGCAAAGTATGGATTGTGCGACCGCCCTCGTGGATTTCTAGACTACTAGGCGCATGCGCAAACTTGATGTGCTTGCGCCCTCCCTCATTCGCTGGGTACTCGAGCAACGAGATGGCCAATCGCATTGACGCCGAAACTCGTCACAGAGGTTACGATGCGGTTCATCTCGATATTATCAACATGGCTCCGTATCAACGGTACTGTCGGGGGTTACCCTCAGTTCATTCACCTAATGACGCAACCTCCCTGTTGTATTTGCGCCTCTCGGACGATGCGTCATCTATGGCAACTAGATTGCGTTTGCGGGCCGCATCCTTTTTGCTCGCGCGCTTCGAGCGCAAGAACTATGCAGGTTTCAGCAAGATCCATGTCGTTTCAGATCAGGATCGTGACTACCTTTCCGGTCTTCGGGCAGACGCAGACATCGAGGTAGTGCCGATTACTAGCGGTTACTCGAAAGACATCGCCACGACTGTTCCGGTTCGAGCAGCATCCAGCAACCTAGTCGTCACGGTCTGCGGCAACCTTGGAGATGCCGTAATCGCTGAAGGTTTCCGTGACTTCCTGAACTATACATTGCCGGCAGTTTCCGCCGTTAAAAAAGGTCTGCAAGTGCGCGTTCTTGGTCGCCGCGTTGGAGCTTCGTTGCTACGTGAACTGCGGAAACATCTGAACGTCGAATATTTTGCTTGGGTTGATGACTTCAAGGAGTTCCTTCTAGCATCCGACGTCCTCTTATTACCGGATCGCGCGGGTGCTCCGGGTCCGAAAACCCGAACTGTGCAAGCGATGGCGCTTGGTCGATCCGTACTCGGCTCGACGACTGCTTTTGATGGGATTCCGATGATTAATGGCTATCACGGAGCTTGCTACACGACCCAAGAAGAATGCCGTGACCTGTTGCTCCGTTTGCTGGACGACTCTGTACTAAGAGTTTCGATGGGTATTGCTGCCGCAAAGCTGGCTGGCGACGAATACTCAATTGAAAGTGTTGGTCCGCAATATGAGGCGCTATACATGCGAGCAATTAAAAGCCATTTGGCTCGGGAACATTCTTCAGTTTTTCCACGAAGAGGCATCCAGAGTTAATACGGACTTTGGTATTATCATGACGCCAGCCTTTGGACTTGATGCTAATGTTGCTCCTGCACCCTTAAGCGCGATGCTATCGCTCGTGATGGTGGCCGGAGTAGATGCGCTAGGTCTTCTTGTCCTGCGATATCTTCCTCTGAGAGTCGGAAGTATAGAGCCTTGGCTCAGATACCAGGCACCGCTTGTAGGTGCCGCACTTCTTGCAGCTGTGACGTTCCCTCTTGCGTTAGCCGGGATTTTTCCGCGCACGTTGGCCATTATTTGTGCGCTATTGCTTGTTGGCTGGGGTAGCTTTCACGGATTGCACGTTCTCCGGCAGACGCGAACCTGTTGGTGCCAAGCAGATGGAATCAATAGTCTTTCTATACCCGGTTTGGCGCTGGGAGTCTTTGCAATCGGCTATGGATTGCTCGCACTCGGACCTGTTACTGAATCCGATTCGCTCGACTATCATGTCGGCGTCGCGCTGGAGATATTGAATTCTGGGGCATTCCCGGTTCGCCCAGAGTGGTTCCATAGTCGCCTCGCCGGAAGCGGGGAAGTACTGATTGCCATCGGATTGTCGATCGGCGCTGAGCAGTTCGGCGCACTCATGCAGTTGCTAGGGGTGTTGGCAATCGTATCGCTTTTTCTAACTATTCCAGGTGGGTCAAGCACGGAGGGTAAGTGGATTGCGCTGGCTGTCGTGTCCTGCCCGGCTCTCATCGCCTGGGTTGCATCACCTAAGCCAATGTTATTACCAGGCGCCATGACAACGGCTGCGTTACTCTTGATCTACTGTCATCTGCGGGAGTTACATGACAAGAAGCTGGCGAGCGAAGTACGCAACGCTTTCATCCTAGTATGCATGCTGACGATGATCGCGGCTACTATGAAGCTGAATTTCATGCTAAGTGGTGGCGTGGTTGGAGGGCTTGCCGTGTTGTTACTTGCGCGCTCAAGGTTTTGGGCTATTCCTATTATGGTCGGAATGCCAATGCTCTGCATCCTACTGCTGCCATTTACTTTCTGGAAAAGCCAATATTTTGGGGGGGGAGGGCTTGCAGCCCTTGTTCATGCTTTTCCCGGAAATTGGCCTGGCACCGACAAGTTCGATTCGATGCTAAGAGCGCACCGGGACACGACCGTTATCTTCCCGATTTCGCTCCTTGTTCCTTCTGGGATAGGTACTTTGACCACCATACTCGGCGTTGGTCTCCTACTTTTGATATCGTCCGTGCGGCGGACTATGCCTAATGGACGAGCGATCATTGCCGCAGCACTGATAGTATCGATAGGTGGTGTGATTTTCGGGCAGCGGAATGCCCGATTTTTTCTTGAGCCGTTTTACTGGTTTCTAATTGCATACCATCTCGGCTGCACATCTGCTCCGTCATTTTCAATTTTGACCGGGCGCGCTATCAAGTTTCTGATTACCATGCAGGCTGGGGCTGTCTATGTGATGCTAACCTTCGGCGTGGTCACCGTCCTGCCTGGCGCATTGATGCCTTCCTGGCGTGAAAAAGTGATGAACCGGTCAGCTAACGGCTACGCTGCGATGCGATGGGCAAATGAGGTTTTGCCTGTTGGAGTGACCATGATTTCAGCGATCAGGTCTGTCGCTCTAGCACCGCGATTTGTTATACCCAACGACTGGAAGAGATATGTTTTAGAAGGGTCTCCAGGTGCGAAGGTGTATGCATCCATCGTTGCAGAGAAAAATCCAGAATATTTGCTCGTTTCGACAGGCCAAGGAGCGCCTGCGCCAGGCTTCCCATGCGCCACAAATGTTTACGCAGGACCATTCTCTGCTAAAGTGGCAACGCGTAACCCTTTCAATTCCGGCTCTCGATACGATACATGGCTACTGAAGGTGGATCCAAAATGCTTGAGAGATGAGGCTGACAAATGAGCACGAAGTACCATGTATAGTGACTAAAACCACATACATAACACTAAGTGCATTAGCCGGGAGCTAACAATGCGGGTAGCAAATAGAAAAAGAGTGCTAGTCACTGGTGGAGCTGGATTTCTCGGGTCGCATCTTTGTGAGAAATTGTTACATGATAAGTGCGATGTGCTTTGCGTCGACAACTTCTACAGCGGGACCAAGGACAATGTGGCTCACTTGATGAGTGACCCACATTTTGAGTTGATGCGGCATGACGTTACGTTCCCGTTGTATGTCGAAGTCGATGAAATCTACAACCTTGCTTGCCCAGCATCACCAATCCATTACCAATGGGATCCAGTGCAGACTACCAAGACTAGCATTCATGGTGCGATCAATATGCTGGGCTTGGCAAAGCGTAAAAAAGCGAGAATTTTGCAAGCATCGACCAGTGAGGTCTATGGTGATCCGGAAATTCATCCTCAGAGTGAGGACTACTGGGGCCGTGTTAATCCAATCGGGATCCGATCCTGCTATGACGAGGGAAAACGCTGTGCAGAAACCCTTTTCTTCGACTATCACCGGCAGCACCAATTGCAAATCAAGGTCGTTCGAATTTTTAATACTTACGGCCCTAGAATGCATCCGAACGACGGGCGCGTCTTCAGTAATTTTATCGTCCAAGGGGGAGGACATCACTATTTATGGTCGTGGATTACAGACCCGCAGTTTCTGTTATGTGCAGGACCTAATTGAGGGCCTCGTGCGCATGATGGCCTCGCCCACGGAGATCACGGGACCAATCAATTTGGGAAATCCAACCGAATTTACTATCAGAGATTTGGCAGAAACAATACTTCAAATGGTAAAAGGTCGATCGAAGCTTGTCTTCAAGCCCTTACCCCAAGACGACCCGAGGCAACGGCAGCCTGATATCACAATTGCTACGGAGAAACTGTCTTGGAAGCCGATACCAGAGCTCGAGGAAGGACTGCGCAAGACGATCTCCTTCTTCAGAGGTTTTCTCGAACTATGAGTGATCTCCCATATAGCCTAATTGTCGTAACCCCGGTGTTCGAGGATGCCGAGGCAGCCGAGCACCTTTTTCGGGAACTGGCCACTCAGTTTTCCGACCAGATTTATGTTGTTGCAGTGGATGATGGATCTGTCCGAGAGCCGCTTGAGTGTTCCAGCTTCAATGCAGCGGGTATTGATGGGGTTGTTCTGAAACTGAGGAGAAACGTTGGACATCAGCGCGCGATAGCGATCGGTCTTGCTTATGTATCTGAGCGAATGACTGACAGGCAATTCATTGTTGTCATGGATTCTGACGGGGAGGATCTTCCTACAACGATTCCTGCCCTCCTGTCACAACTCGAGTCCACTGATGTCGACGTCGTCGTAGCCCAACGTAAAAGCCGGATGGAATCGTTGGGCTTTAAAATTTTCTACCAGATATACAAGGGTATCTTTCGTTTAATGACTGGAAAGAAAATCAGTTTCGGTAACTTCATGGCGCTGAAGCTAAACGCAGTGCGTCGTCTTGCTGCAATGCAAGAACTGGCAATTCACGTGGCAGGGACGGTTTTGGCTTCTCGTCTGCGTACCGGCATTTGTCCGAGTGATCGTGGTTCGCGTTATGCGGGGCAGTCCAAGATGAGTTTCGTCGCCCTAGCCCTGCACGGGTTTAAGGCGCTCATGGTATTTGCAGAGGACGTTCTTGTGCGCGCAGGAATTGCCTGCGTGGTGATTTCGGTGTTTTCGGGTGGGGGAATCATCGCTGCAATTGTCTTGAAGATGTTCGGGTTCGCCACGCCAGGCTGGTTTTCTGTTGCACTTGGCATACTCGTCTTGATGTTGCTTCAGACTGGAGCACTTGCGTTGATGACGCTGATGCTCACCGGAGTCGTACGCGGGGGAACCGTCACCTCGTCAGTTGCATACCGCGAATTTATCGAGGCCGAACTGCCTGCCAATGAAGCAAGGATGAACCAGAATTGAATTTGCGACTGACCGAGGTGTTCCGTTACGGGATCAACGGGATCGTGGCGACCGCAATACATTTCGTGGTGCTGACAGTCAATCTGGAATTTCTCGAGCTAAATTCGGCTGGCCTTGCCAGCATGTTTGCGGCGATCGTTGGTATTACCATTTCATTCCTCGGGAGCCGCTATTTCGTATTCAAAAGTACCGGCGAGCAGATTACCTCCCAATTCATGAAATTTAGTGGAATGTATGGTGCTATTGCTCTGTTGCACGGCGTAGTTCTAACAGTTTGGACTGACTGGAACGGGCTTGACTATCGAATTGGTTTCATCTCCGCCACGGTATTGCAGGTTAC
>Ga0181593_10006727_pt1 | contig 10299 bp, 5 predicted proteins | sample 071ome_19_FD_133756 | JGI IMG/M metagenome (GOLD analysis project Ga0181593, IMG submission 133756) | Coastal salt marsh microbial communities from the Groves Creek Marsh, Skidaway Island, Georgia - 071413AT metaG (megahit assembly) | ecosystem: Environmental > Aquatic > Marine > Intertidal zone...
GAGAAGTACAAAAACTACTCCTCCAAATTCTGGGTCAAAGCCCTGGCATGGATCTTCCTGGGAGGTGGAGATAAGAAGGAATCCTGGGAGGACTTCTTGCAAAAGAAAATCGGCAACCCCGTGAGACCTCTGGGAATTGTTTTTGTGGTCCTGTGTGCAGGCCTACTCTATTGCCTGAGTTTGTTCTTCAAAGGCCCCATCCTCACTGCAGCGTTACAAAGTGGGTTAGAACGAGCCAATGGAGCCACGGTTGAGGTCAGGAACGCAGAGATCGACTTCAAGCAAAACCGCCTTACTGTGACTGGCCTAGCGGTTACAGACCCTACCAATCTGAGCATTGATTTGATTCGAGCTGAAAAACTGGAAGCCGATATCGACACCACGGATTTACTTCGCAAACGGGTTCGCCTCGACAAAGTGCATGTGGTGGACGCCACACATGGAGAAAAGCGTAAATACCCTGGAGTTCACATCGGGCCTCCACCGGAGGTATCCGATCCTCCGCCGGCCAAAGACCCCAACCAAAAGACTATTGATGATTACATCAAGCAAGCCGCTGAATGGAAAGAGAAGTTAGCCAAGCTCAAGGAATGGGTTGAAAACGCCTCTGGAACTAAGGAAGAAATTGAAGAGAAAGTATCCAAGATCCCAGGACGCGACAAAGAGGGGAAAGTGGCCAAAGCCAAACCTGACTACTATTTTGAACGGGCACTCCACCTCCTTGAAGAAAGCCCCACCTTTACCGTGGGCGAACTGTTGGCGGAAAAAGTCAAAGTGCCCTTTCTCGAAGAGGAAACCCTGAAAATCCAATGCAAGAACCTCTCCTCCCACCCCAAACTCGTCAAGGAAGACAAAGACATTGTCCTTACCTCCAGCAAAGACACTTTTGGCGGCCGCATTTTCTTGGGCGGCCCTTCTGCCAAAGAGGACGATTCCTATGGTTTTGCCTTTCACTACAAAGGGTTGCCTGCCGACGACGCTCTGGGAGGCATTAAGCTGGGAGGCAGTCAACCCCTCCAAGGCGGTACCATCGACATCACCACCGACGGAGGCTGGAAAAACCAACAAGGCGAAATGTACGTCAGCCTGCCCGTTACGGTTACCTTGAAAGATTCAACTATCAATATTCCCGGTGGTGGCCAATCCAAGCTTGCCGCACTGGAACTGCCCATCGAACTCAATGGACCACTTGACAACCCAAGGGTCAACGTGGACACCAAAGCCTTTACCGATGTTCTGCTTGAAGCAGGCAAAGGTATCATCAAAGACAAAATCACTTCCGAGATCCAAAAACAAATCGGCGACAATTTACCCGAAGGAATTCTGGATGGAGGACTCAAAGGAATACTCCCTGGGTCTGACAATACCGGTAAAAACCCTTCCAACAACCCCGGTGGTCTCCTGGAAGGCTTACTCCCTGGGACGAATCAACCCAAAGAAAACCAGAATGAAAACAAGCCTGACGTAGGAGGGCTTCTTCAAGGCTTGATTCCTGGCCAAACACCTGCCCCGGAAAAGAAGGAAGAAAGCACGGAGGAGAAAAAAGAAGAAGAGAAGAAACCAAAGCCCGAAGATGCAGCCAAAAATCTCCTCAACAATTTTTTAAATCGGTAATTGAAACACCGTACTGAGGAGTGTCGCACTTACTTTAGAGGGCATTCAAATTTTATTTTCTTCCCGTTTCTCCAGAGGGTCATGGGGAGTTTGTCGCCGGGTTTGTAGTTGAGCTTGATGTGGTAATTGAGTTCGCGGTGATCCATGGTGATGGGCTTGCCTTCAACCGCGATGATGAAGTCTCCAGTACGTAGACCTGCTTGTCTCGCGGCCTGAGCCGTGGGCACACTGTGGTTGATCCACTTCACCTGCATGGCTTTCTCTCCTGAAGCAAGCCCAAGGCGTTTGAGATCACGGTCTTCAGCAAACGGCATCCAGATCCCCATTTTCGGCTTCATATTCCACAAGGAACCTCGCCAACTGAAGTCCGTCTTCTTCCAATCCTGTTTCGTAATGAGGTTAACCTTCTTCACCACTCCATTTCGGACCACATCCAAGCGAATTCTTTCCGGCCCGTTAGAGAGGTTGTGAAAAACCCACTGTATGTCGGCGATCGAAGTGATGGCCTGGCCATTGATAACGACAATCTGGTCACCGGATTGTAACCCCGCCAGCGAGGCAGCACTTCCCGTTTTCACGTTCTTGATGAGTTGGCCGTCATCCCGATCGATCACCAGACCTACATTCTCCGGCAGTGGATAACGCCAGTGAAAATCCTTGGTAATTTGCCCTTTGGCATAAGCATCATTGTACTCGGCGTCATGAATATTGTGGCAGTGGATGCAGTTGGAGCGTTCAGTCTGTTGCTGATACTTTCGCTTGTTGGGCAAGCCTGGCATTTCGATGGCAGTTTTGTAGGGTTTGGGCTTTCCTTTTTTATCTGCCAGGAACGCTTTGTTGTTTGGGTAGTTTTCGTGAAGTTGGAGAACCCTCTGCATGGTTTTTTCCAGAGAATCAACCGAGTTATAGGCATCGGCTCCTTCGGCGGATTGTGTGCCGTATCTTCCATATACCGTTCCATCCGCATTGATAAACATGGCGGCCCAGTTCAGATCATAATCAAATTGAAATTGAGACAGATCCACACCCTTCATTTCCACTTGCCGCAAGGACACAAACTTCTCGGTCGCCAGCCTGGTAATGCGGTCACTTCCCTTGGCAACTTCTGCATCAAACCCCTTGCAGGCATGGCAAGGCACACAGCGAAACGTCACAAAGATGGGCTGATTCAAACGTTTCGCTTCGGCTTTGGCCTTGGACAAATCGTTATAAATCCAATGAGAGACTCCTCGGGCATGCTCATCATTGAGTCGATTCAGCAAAGCCGGGTCTGCATGGATTTGGCAAAGAAAGGAACTTGCGATGAAGCAGGACAAGGAGCAAAGAAGACTTTTCATGATGGATAAAGAGCTTTCGGATTAGGTTGGAAATGTTTTGTATCCTATATCCGATGTGCTGAACGAGACTTTTTCTGCTATTAATATCCAATGTTTTCTCGAAAGTTTATTATCGGAATCCTTGCCATCCAGGTATTCTGCAACTCCGCACAAGCCGAACCAATGGCCATTCTTCGGGACAATTGCCTACGTTGTCACACCAAGGAAAAACGAAAAGGCGGACTGTTGCTCAGTACTCGCCAAGGGGCAATGACTGGCGGCGATTCAGGGGAAGCCATCAATCTGGAAGAACCCGAGAAAAGCCTGCTTCTGGAATTGCTGCAGGAAGATGCCGATCCGCACATGCCTCCGAAAAAGCAGTTGAAAAAGGAGGAGATTGCGACTCTCCAAAAATGGATTCAGGACGGAGCCAAATGGGATGCCGCTATCCTGGAAAACATTCCCGAACGTCAGGAGGTCACATTAAGAGATTTGCCGCCATCCCGCATTCCCACTAACACCGTCGAAATGGCTCCGAATGGCTCCACCTACGCCATGGCCTTTGGGAAAGAAGTAGAGGTCAACAAGTTGGGCGAAACGACCATTGAGCACCAAAGGCAATTAACCGGACATTCCTCCAGCATCCACTCTCTGGCCTGGTCGCAGGACGGAAAGCTCCTGGCCGGAGGGAGTTTTCGTCAAGTCATCATCTGGGATGTTGAAACCGGAAAAGCCGTACAAACTCTGGAAAAGGAACTCCAGGGCCGCATCACAGCGATTACCTTTATGAACAATGGCCAGAGACTGGTAGTGGCGGACAGTCTACCCACCGAAGTTGGTCAACTGCATGTTTATCGCACCATGGAGTGGACACCGATCCAATCCATTCGGGCTCACACCGACTCCATCTTTTCCCTCACCGTCAGCCCAGACGGCAAACTCCTCGCCAGCACCAGTGCTGACAAACTGGCCCGCCTTTGGTCGACCGACACCCTTCAACCCGCTGGCAACCTCGAAGGGCACACAGGCTACGTTCACGCAGCCGCCTTCAGCCCGGACAGTAAGCGCATTGCCACATCCAGTGCGGACCGTTCCACCAAAGTCTGGAATTCCAAAACGTTAAACGAAGACCTCAACTTCGCTCCCCGAAAAGCTCGTTACGATGTCAATGACCTCTTTTGGATTTATGATCCTGCCAAAGAAAAACCTACGGAAAAAGACAACTGGATCGTAACCGTCTCCAATGACAACATTCCCAAAACCTACACTGCGTTGAATGATCACGCCGGAGCTCAGACCAACACCGGAGCCAAAGAACGAGCCTTTCCTGCAATTGGTGAAAACGGTCACACTTCTGTAGCCTGGTCCCCGACTCACCAACGCATTCTCATTACCGATGGTGCCGGGCAAATCCACATCATGGATTCCAAGGGCAAACCCTGGGCTCCAGAACTGCCCAAAGAGGAAAAAACCGAAACCGAAGCCGAACCACCCGCACCAATTACGACTGGTCCACACCCCACCATCAGCTTCCGAAACGACATTCTTCCAGTCCTGTCTCGTGCTGGTTGCGACGAAGGAAGTTGCCATGCCAAATCGGGCGGACAAAACGGGTTTCAGCTCTCCATCTTTGCCTACGACCCCAAAGCGGATCACCATGCCTTGGCCTACGCATCCAGAGGCCGACGCACCTTCCCGGCGGCACCAGATCACAGCCTAATTCTCAGAAAAGCCACCGAAACCATCCCTCATGAAGGTGGACAACGATTCAAGAAAGACTCCGAGTTCTACACCCTCATTCGCGATTGGATAAAGGAAGGCACCCCTTACCAAATCCCTGATGAACCCAAACTGTCCTTCCTCACCATCACCCCCAAGCATGGACAATACAAGAAAGGTGCCAAACAAGCCCTGAAAGTCATTGCCCATTATTCTGACGACTCCACCAGGGAGGTGACACACCTGGCCCACTACCAAAGCAATGAGTCCGCCATCGCTACCGTTGATGAAGAAGGCCACCTCACCATGGGCAAACATCCAGGCGAAGGTGTCATTATCGTACGCTACATGGATCAGGTCGATGTTGCCCGCGTCACCATTCCTACCGACAACATTCTTCCCGACTCAGCCTATGCGGACCTTCCCATCTACAATGAAATCGATCGATTGAACTACGCCCGGCATAAGGAAATGGGACTCCTCATTTCCGATGAATGCTCCGACAGTGAATTCCTCCGCAGAGCTACTCTCGATACAACTGGTAAGCTCCCAAGAGTAGACGTTGCCCGAAAGTTTCTTCAGGACAATTCACCAGACAAAAGAAAGAAGTACATTGATCAACTTCTCAACGACCCCGAATGGGCCGATTACTGGGCCACCGTGTTTAATGACCTCCTTCGACCCAATACGCAACGGGTGGGCGTCAAACCCGTCTATCTGCTCGATCACTGGATTCGTCGCAAATTCCGCCAGAATACACCATGGGATCAATTTGTATCCGAACTGTTAACCGCCACTGGAAGTACCCACAAATATGGCCCGGTTGCCTTCTTTCGTGACAAACGGGAACCTCATACCGCCGGTGCCTTCACCAGTCGCATCTTTCTCGGTGTTCGTCTTGAGTGTGCACAATGCCATCATCACCCCAACGAAAAGTGGGGCCAGGATGACTATTACCAGCTGGCTGCCTTCTTTGGCTCCATGAAACGCAAGGGCCAGGGCATTTCACCTCCAATTTCTGGAGAACCGGAGTACTGGTGGTTTCAGCCAGGAGGCGAAGTCAAGCACCCGGTAACCAGTGAAGTCATGCAACCCAAAGCCCCAGACGGGCCATTTGCTGAAATCCCGGAAGGTGAAGACCCAAGAAAAGTTCTCATCCGCTGGATGCTGGAGAAAGACAACCCCTATTTTGCCCAAGCCATCGTCAACCGCATTTGGAAGAACTTCTTTGGAACAGGCATTGTTGAGCCCGTAGATGACTTCCGGGATTCCAACCCACCAACAAATGGCCCCCTCCTGGATTGGCTGGCCAAAGACTTTGTTGCTCACAATTACGACCTCAAACATCTGATGCGACGTATCCTTTCTTCCCGCACTTACCAAACCTCCAGCCTTCCCAATGATACCAATGCCGCCGATCATCGTAATTTCTCTCGATCCATGAGACGCCGACTTTCTGCCGAAGTCATGGCCGATGCAGTCACCCGAGTGACCGACATTGCAGCAGACTACCAGGGACTCCCACAACGAGCCAAAGCCATGCAAGTCTGGAATACCAAAATGCCCTCCACCTTTCTCGACACCTTCGGCCGCCCAGATGCGAGTGCCGAGTGTCCTTGTGAACGCGACCCTGCCCCCACCATTACCCAAACTCTTCACCTCGCCAACAACCGCAAATTGGTAAACCGAATCACCCTACCCGCAAGCCGGGCCTCTCAGCTCGCCAAATCCGATCTCCCCCCCGAAAAGGTCGCAGAAGAACTCTACCTCTCCGCCTTCTCAAGATTACCTTCCGAAGAGGAACTCAAAATCGCCACTGCCATCTTCTCCCAAGAAGGAGCCTCCCGCCAAACCGCCGCAGAAGACCTCCTCTGGGCTCTTCTCAACTCCGCAGAGTTTGTTCTCAATCATTGAGGCGAAATCTTGCTAATGTGATCCTTAATCCAACCTGGCTCCCGGCGACAATCCACCACTGCCCAAACCACGACCGAGTCCCAATCACATGTGTAGAAAATTGCGTAGGGAACAACCCGACTCAGGGCTCTATAAATCAGCTATCGCATCATCAGAAATGATAACTGATTTCATCGCGTCCCAAGACTTCCCTTTACTTCATCCCAATTCCGAAGATTTGTCTCTCCAGAGGCTACCCTTTTCTTACGTTCATCTAACAGGTTTCTGTGTTCAACTGGTAGTGGGCAATCTTCAACAATTTCCTTTAGGTCATCCCAGATGATTTCCATGGCTTGGAGCTTTTCTGTTAAAGACATATCTTTGATTTCCGCTACGTTCATGGTGTGTTTAAGAATGGACATAATGTTCTGTTAATCAAATGCCAGAAGAAGAATGCGAAAACTTTTATCTTTCTCCACACACAATTCGTCGTAATCTTACGTGCATCCCTTAATACTTACAAAAGGAACTTTGATATGAAACAAAGATGTGACGGAACTTCGCGGCGAGACTTTCTCCAGGTGGGATTGTCTTCGCTAGGTGGCTTAACTCTTCCCCAAATGCTTCAATTACGGGCAGAAGCCTCCGGCCAGAAAAAGGCTAACAATACTCGATGTATCCTGATTTGGCTGGATGGAGGGCCCACGCATTACGAAACGTTCGATCCCAAGCCGAATGCTCCAGACACGGTCCGTGGAGAGTTTGGCACAATTAAGACCTCAGTTCCCGGTATCCATTTTTCCGAGCATATTCCCAACTTGGCCAAATCTTTAGATAAATACACCGTCATCCGTTCCATTGCTCACAAGCAAAATAATCACGGTGCAGGCAACCATTACCTAATGACTGGCAAGCCCACTCCAGTTCCTGTCGGTTGTGGTGCAAACGTTACTTTCCACCCATCTTTCGGTTCGGTTGTTTCCAAAGAACGTAATCTTCGCAATGGACTCCCCGGCTATGTTTCCATGCCAAGGATGTCACGTTCCGGTGGCCCCAACTTTCTGGGTGCTCCTTACGCCCCATTTGTACTTACCGAAGACCCCAACAATAGCTCTTTCCGGGTCAGGGATGTCAGTATACCGGATGTATTGACGGATGCCCGGGCAGAAAACCGTCGCAAACTACGTGCATCCCTCGACAACCTGGAGCGGATTCAGGACAAAGCGGCCGCAGACCCCGCAGTGAGCATTGATGATTTCTACCGCCAAAGTTACGAGTTGGTCTACTCCAAACCGGCTCAAGACGCTTTTGATATATCATTGGAATCTGAGAAAACCCGAGAGAAATATGGACGCCATGATTTTGGCCAGCGTCTTCTTCTTGCACGTCGCATGACGGAAGTTGGTGTGCCCTTTGTCACTGTTTATTACGGAGGCTGGGATCACCATACCAATATTTTCCCATCGCTTAAGGACAAGTACCTGCCTAAACTCGACCAAGGATTAGCCGCCCTGGTTGAGGATCTTCATGAACGTGGATCCATTGAAAATACAATGGTCATTTGCCTGGGTGAATTTGGTCGCACTCCAAAGGTCAATACACGTGGAGGTCGAGACCACTGGTCATTCGCCATGAGCGTCATGATGGCAGGAGCAGGTATACCTGGTGGCCAGATTGTTGGGGCCACAGATGTCAAAGGCTACTACGCCAACGACAATGTCTATGCTCCAGAAGACTTCGCAGCATCCTTGTATACCAAAATGGGAGTCGACCATAGCCAGGTTCTGTACACGCCCTCAGGTCGACCCAACCAACTCGTGAATAACGGTCGCCTGATCAAGGAGCTATTTGTTTAAGTCCACTTTGACCACCGGCTCCATCTTGTCTACCAAGTCCTCCATCCTTCTGGGGCTTACCCTCCTGGCATTATCTGCTAAGGCTGCCATTCATCCTCCCGGAGGACAAATCGGCACGACAGTTGAAGCTCAGGTAATTGGCACAAATGAAATTTGGCCTCCTACCTTTTGGTGCTCCGAAAGTACACTCAAGTTCGAAGCCCTTGAGAAGAAAGGCAAAATCAAAATCACAATTCCCCAAGACCTGAAACCGGGGCCTGTGTTGGTTCGAACCATCAATAAAAAGTCGGTTTCCTCAGTCCACATCTTTGTCGTCTCAGATCAGAAGGAAATCCAGGAGGCGGAGCCCAATAACCACTTGAAGGAAGCTCAGGAAATCAAAGAGATTCCGGCCATTCTCAACGGCCGTCTTCAGAAAAGTGGAGACACGGACTTCTACCACATCCATTTGAAGGAAGGCCAAACCCTCTCTGCCAAGCTGGATGCCTACAGCCTCTTTTCCCCTATCGATTCCTTCATCCACATAATGGATTCCAAGGGTTTTGAATTAGCCGTTTCCAGTGACACTCTAAACCTCGATCCACATCTGCAATACCAAGCCCAATCCAGTGGACGACACACCTTACAGATTCTCGCCATTCCCTCCAAAGCCAGCACCAGTGTTCAATATGCTGGCACAGAAGAATCCGTTTACCGCCTCTCTCTCTTCCTTACCGAAAACTCCATACCTCCACCTGAAGCCAACATCGTAGAGGATGATGCACCCGAAGTGTTACCAATCCCGTCATCTTTGGCCGGAACTTTTCAACAACCTAATGAGGTCGATACCTTCAAATTTGAAGCAAAGAAAGGGGAACAGATTCTCATAGGAGTCGAAGCCTATTCTCTTCAATACCCAACAGATCCCGTCATCAAAATCTGCTACAATGATGGAAAATTGATCAAGGAAGTGGATGATAGCACTCGCAACAAACCCGACGCGGAATACCAACTGCGAGTCCCTAAAGATGACACCTATCAAATCCAAATTCAGGACCGCTATGGACACTCAGGGAAACAATATCACTACAGACTCAATGTCGGGAAACCGACCCCAAGCTTTCAGCCTGTTCTCGACAAAGACCTACTCACCGGAACTCACGGAAAGGAAGCCTCCGTCAAGGTTACCCTGAATCGAAAAAACGGCCACAAGGAACCTCTCTACGCAATGATACACGGCTTACCCAATGACATTTTTGTCAAAGGGGTGGACATTGCTGAGAGTGCCAAGGATGCCACCATCACGTTCTCCATTCCGGAAAATGCCAAACCTGGTAATCACAGGTGCCGTGTCGTTCTTCTCGATAAAGCCGAGCCGCCCAAGACCTCTCAACAGGCAAACTTTTCCTTCCAAACCACCACCAGCCGGGGTGACTACTTGATCAACGACACCCCATACTTCTGGTTGACAATTCCGGAAAAAGAAAAGCCGGAAGAGAAGGAAGAAAAAGACAAAAAATAATCTGCCTGCCAACTACTCCGCAATCACACCAATCTCCGCAGCGGAAGCCCAAGGGCCATCAATGCAGGAGTTGTGGACACGAATCAGAACATAGCGGGCCAAGCCGGATGTTCTTAAATTCATGGATTGCACTGCTTTGTTTTTCTTGAATTCAATTGTGGCCAATGCAGCTCCGAATTGATCGGGTTCGGTACTCAAGTGAAAGGTCGTCTTTCCGAAGGCTCCATTCCACCCATTATCCTGACGAGCAAGATAGCGAAAGCCTTTGATCCGGCGGGTTTTGCCAAGATCAATGAACAACTCGTGTGGTGGCTGGACCAATTTGGGAGCAAATTGACTATGCCATACTGTTCTTGGGTTTCCATCAAAGGCGTATGCAGCCTTTCGATCATTGTGGGAA
>Ga0181593_10006742_pt1 | contig 10290 bp, 8 predicted proteins | sample 071ome_19_FD_133756 | JGI IMG/M metagenome (GOLD analysis project Ga0181593, IMG submission 133756) | Coastal salt marsh microbial communities from the Groves Creek Marsh, Skidaway Island, Georgia - 071413AT metaG (megahit assembly) | ecosystem: Environmental > Aquatic > Marine > Intertidal zone...
AAGGGCTTCCATATCGATCAGGCCAACTTTGGCGTTTTTCCGTGCCTCGGCAAGTTCAGCCAAGAGCCGGTCGATAGTCTCGAGTTCATCCTTGATCGTCAGCGCTTCAACAATCGAGAGGGGCGTGCGGCCGGTAAACTGCCAGACGGCTGCGAGTTCGTTGATTTCGTAGGACGTGCCGAGTTGGTCGATCAGCTTCAGCACCGCAGCTGCCAGTGACGGATGGCTGCTTTCGACGGCGTACCAGAAGCGTTCGAGTCGCCGAATCTGTTCGCTTGTTACAGCCTCTGTGAACGCATTGGCCAGTCGACGCGGTGGGACGATCTCCGCAGCAGTTCGATGGAAGGCCTGCCGTGCCCGCTGCTGGACGGAATCGGCCTCGTAGGTCGAGAGGATTTTCTGCTTGCGTTCCTCCAGCCGCGCCCGCAGGGCATCGAGCGAAGGACCAAGGCCGCGAATCTGCTCTGGGTCGAGCACGACGGCCTCTGCGAGTTGTTCGTCGGTCAGGTCATCGAGGCCACCGGTGGCCAGCATGTGTTCCACCGCCGGGGTGGCCAGATCGGTTGCTGCTGGTCGCGGAGGGGGAATTCGGACCGGGTCGTACCGTTGGTACGAGTGCACGATTCCTCCGAGTGATTCACGGCTGGGCATTGGGGACTCTACCGAAAGCCTTCTGTGTCGTAGAGAGTGCGGCCATGGAGTTCCAGCCGCGAAATTCGCTCCGTGGCATGGAGGCCAGCGAGTACAAACTCGATGCAGGCAGCCCGCACGGCAGGATCGCTGGAGGGATTCACCTCAAAGGCCTTGTCCCAGACGGCAGGGATCTCGCTGACGATTGCCTCATAGGCACGTGATGGAACAGCGTCTCCGACTTCAATCTTGATTCCATCCTGGAAGGCCGCGGCAATTTCATCGAGCCCATGTTGCTCAACATACTCGGTGAAGACGGTGGCAATGGCATCGGCCATGATGCCTTCAAGCACCTGCTGCTCGGTCATCTGGTGGCTTCCCATGAGGTCGAGTTCGAGCTTGCCAAGGCTTGAAGTGACCAGGTGGGCAAGGTCGCTGACCCTGGGCACCGCCGGCTTTTCTCCCAACCGCACGGCCCGTTGGCGGGCACTTGCCACCATCGTCTGGTAGTTGGCAATCGAGAGCCGGGCGCTAACCCCTGATTGCTGGTCAAGAAAGCGACTGCTGCGGGCCGTGATGGTGATCTGCTCAATCAGTTCCTTCATGAAAGGAGGAATCAGCACGGGCCAATCGCCACCAAGGTCGACCGCCGCCTCCTGCTCGGCAACGGCAATCCCGAGTTGCCGATCTCGCGGGTAGTGGGTGTGAATGACTGCCCCGATGCGATCCTTTAACTGGGGGATGACCTTGCCCGAGCGGTTGTAGGTCGATGGATTGGCCGAGAACAGCAGCATGACGTCAAGTTCGAAGCTGATTGGGTAGCCACGGATTTGCACGTCCCGCTCTTCGAGGATGTTGAACATGCCGACCTGCACCAGTTCGTCGAGTTCGGGCAGTTCGTTCATGGCAAAGATGCCACGGTGCAGCCGGGGAATCAGTCCAAAGTGGAGGGCATCTTCCGAGCCCATGCTGCTGCCAGCGGCCAGCTTGGCGGGGTCAATTTCACCAATGATGTCGGCGAATTTGGTGCCGGGCGCAAGCCGCTCGGCATACCGCTGTTCGCGGGGCCACCAGGCGATGGGGACTTCTGCAGGTGGTCGATCAGCCACCAGACGGCGGCCACGAGTCGAGATCGGCCGCTCAGGATCGTCATGGAAGGGTATGGCGGGATCATCCAGATAGGGCAGGAATGGGTCGAGGAATCTTGGGAGCAGCCGCATCAGCCGACTTTTTGCCTGGCCTTTTTCTCCCAGAAAGAGCATGTCGTGGCCGGCCAGCAGGGCGATGCTGATTTCCGGGATGACGGTGTCGTCGTACCCGACGATGCCGGGGAAGAGTTCTTCGCCGGTAGCCAGCATCCGCAGAAGGTTTTCTCGTACCTCATCCTTGACGGATCGGCTCTGCCAGCCAGAACGCCGCAGGTCTGCGAGGGTGCGGGGCAGGGAAGCAGCGGATGGTGTGGCACTGGCCATGGAGCATCTCCTGGGGGATCCTCCAGATTGTAGGCCGTTCCTCGTCGCTGCCGATTTTTTCAGCCAGCGGCGGCCGCCGGTCGCAGAGCCGGCAGGCGGATGGTGATGCCAGTTCCCTTGCCCGGGGTGCTCTTAACCGCGATCCGGGCCGAGTGCAGTTCGAGAATCTCCAGGCAGGCTGAAAGCCCGAGGCCATTCCCGCCTTTGCCCGTTTCATCGGGGCCTGCTTTTGTCGAAAAGTTGGGATCAAACATCTTTTTCATGACATCGGTGGTCATGCCGCAGCCGGTGTCTCGGATCAAGAGGTTGACCGACTGCCGGTGAGCTGTCGTATCGATTCTCAGAATCAGCCTTCCCCCGTCGGGCATGGCCTGCCTGGCGTTCACCATCAGGTTCAGCAGAACCTGCTGGATTTGGCCGGGGTTGGCCATGATGCGGGGGACGTCAGAAAATTCACGTTCGACCTGAACCCGGTATTTCATCATTTCGCGTTCCAGCAGCACCAGCACCTCCTCGGTGAGGGCGACCAGATCGACGGGTTCCATCCGGGTTGACGACCGCTGGTTACGAGACATGGAGAGGATGCTGGCGGTGATCTTCGCCGCTCGGGTGCCGGCCGAGAGAATCCGCTCAAGGGCCTTGGTGCGGGTTGGTTTGTCCTCGTGCCGCAGGCCCATTTTGGCGTAGTTGAGGATGGTGGTCAGGGCGTTATTGAACTCGTGGGTGGTGGTGCCAACGAGTTCCCCAAGCGTGGCCTGCTTGCGGGCCTCACGGAGCTGGTTACGGACCTCGTGGAGTTCGTTATTTTTCTTACTGAGTTCCGCTTTGAGCGAAGCGACTTCGTCAGCCACGGTGCTCTTTGCCTGTCGTAGGAGCGGGAATGCAGCCCCCTCCGGCCGTGCGGCAGTGGCATCGTGCTGTGGGCCGGTTGGCTGCATGAGGTTTCCAAGGACGATAATCAGGAGGGGGAAGCAGGGCATTTTTTGCCCTAAACGCTCTCTTCTGGTATTCGGCGACTGGGGGGGATGCCTCCAGCCGGACTGGTCGCGAACATTTTCGGCAACTTGACCGTTGAACTCCCTGCGAGGCCGTCAGGTTTATCCGGCCCGCACCAGTCGTCCTGCTTACTCAGTCGCGCCCCTGACTGACTGGCAGGATATGATGGCTGGTGTGGTCAGGGTGACCTGCGGCCTCGCAGAGTCGTCCCGTTTGCCACCAATTTTCTCTGGGAAATGCCTGCCCATGAAACGCTCCGCTTTTACGCTGATTGAACTGCTTGTGGTGATCGCGATCATCGGCTTGATGGTCGGCCTGCTGCTGCCGGCCGTGCAGAACTCGCGTGAGGCTGCCCGGCGGATTGCCTGCCAGTCGAATTTCAAGCAACTCGGTATCGCCTTCAACCTGTATCTCGACCGGGTAACCCGGGGAAAGTTTCCGGTTGCAGCCCAGATGCCGAGCCTTGAGCCGACGTTCTATATCAGTGGGAGTCGGCCGCTCTATCCCACCATTGTCTCCCAGCTCGCGCCCTATACCGAAGACCAGCAGAGCGTCTTTCGCTGTGCTTCTGATCTCACCTATTTTGAACGAGACCCAACATCTCAGGCAGTGATTGATGCCCAGAATGCGTTGGCAGCAATTCCTGATGCTGCCCGTCCAGACGAATTCAAAACGGCTAACCTGTCGCTAGAGGGAACGAGCTATGAGTATCCCCAGCGTCGCCTGACCACCACTGATCTGACATCGCCCTACAAAATGCGTGGCAAGACACGTGAAGAGGCGCTTGTGTCAAGAAGAGTCAGCGGTGGATTGGCCTCTTCAAAACTGTGGATCCTCTATGAATTCGCGCCATTCCATGGTGGTGGAATGGCATCCCTGTTTGGCGGGAACGTTGTGGATTACAACGACCCCGACGATGGACAAAACTGGGATGTGCCCGATGGCGCCCGGAATTTTCTCTATCTCGATGGCCATGTTCAAAACCTGTAGGCACTTATGAAGAAATCAACTTCGACTGTTGGTTCTGGCTCTGGCTTTGCGAAGACTGCATTCCTGCGACGTCGGTGGCCGCTTTTGGTCGCCTTGGGCGTGGTTGCAGGTTTGGTGTTTTGGTGGTGGCAGCCACGTGACTTCTCGAACGATCCCCAGCTCGTCGAGATTCGCGAGTTGCAGGAACGCGTTCAGAGTCGCTTTTCCACCAACGGTGGGCCGGCAAACCTGGCTGAAGCCAAGGAATATGTCGCAACTGTTGACGACCTTCGCCAGCGGGTTGAGGCCTTACCACCACATCTGCGTCGGGCGGCCTTTTCCGGAGGCCAGAATTTTTTCTTTTCATCAATGCGGCAGCGGATCGACGACTACTACTCGGCTCCACCGAGCCAGCGGCAGCAGGTGCTCGACCGGCAGATTCGCCAAACTGATCTGATGCGGAAAGCCTTTGAGGAGGCGAGAGAGGCGCGTGAGGCCGCCGCTGCTTCATCAGGTGACGCTCCGCAGCAGGGTTCCGAGCGTCGCGGTCCACCCTGGGCCAATCGTTCGCAGGATGAACGGAACGACTGGTTTCGCGATCGTATCCTCAACCGCACCAGCCCCGAGCAGCGGGCCAAATACGTCGAATACCGGCGGGCGGCCTCAGCGCGACGGGAGCAGTTGGGGTTGCCTGAAGGCTGGCCGTGAGCCACTGGCCTGATCGTTGTGAGTCAGACTCTGTTAAGTTGTCTTTTATAAGGCCTGTCGTTACGAGGCCTTTTGCAGCGAGGCAGGCTTTGCGAGCCACGGCTTGTCTTTCATCAATCGGCAGTGTGCCGCGTATTTTTTGTTTGCCGTCGAGCCGACTGCCGCTACTACGCCATGGATGACACCCTCGGACTTCTCGCTGAATCGTTGCAGTTGGCGCGTGATCTGGGTTATGAGGTGCGGGATGAGCCGCTGGGAGAAACGCCCGGAGGCCTCTGCCGAGTCGGTGGGGTCGCGCAGATTCTGCTCAACATTGGGCAGGCTCCTGCTGAACGGCTTGAGCAACTCCTGGAAATTCTCTCCGCTGATCCGCGATGGGCTGATGTGCCCGTGAGCCGCCTCTTGGCTCAGCGGCTTCAGTCGCGATAGAGCTGGCGGCTTTCGATGAGCCGTTCGACTGCTCGTGGCGTGCGAAAACGAATGCTCTGGCCAGCCGCCACGGCCAGGCGGATCTGGCTGGCGCGGATGTCAATGGCTGGGACACGAACCCGATCAGCCAAGATTTGGTGCCGCTGTTTGTCGGTGAGCAGACTTTCAAGGGCCGGCGCACTGAGAACAGCAGCGAGGTCATCGGTGCCCTGACGCTCAAGTGCCAGGATGCCGGTCAGCGTGAGGAGACGTGCCGGCTCTCGCCAAGTTGGAAGGCCAGCCAGAGCGTCTGGCCCAAGTATCAGCCAGAACTCATCTTCAGCAGCCTGCTGGCGAAGGGCGGCGACAGTGTCGACGGTGTAGCTCGTGCCGCCACGATCGCACTCAATGCCGCAGGCCGAGAAGTTGTCATGCCCGCCGATGGCCAGCCGCAGCATCTCCAATCTCACGTCACAGGGAGCAAGCTGTTCGTGCTGCTTATGCGGAGGAATGGCAGCAGGCACGAACAAAATCTGGTCGAGTTGAGCCTGCCCGAGGCAGCATTCGGCCATGATCAAGTGCCCGAGGTGGACTGGATTGAAACTTCCGCCGAAGATGCCGATCCGCTGTGCCATTGGTTCGTCTGTTTCTCGGGGGTTCGCTACCATCAGGGAACGTGGCGGTCTGCCCGCTCGTTCTCCTCATCGTTCTAGCCGATCCATGTCATCTTATCCTTGCCCCCAACCGAATCCTGGTTCGCAGCCTAGTCTTGGCTCGCAGGGCGAACTCTTCGCCAGCCGTCCAGCGTGGGAGGAGGATGATGCCCGTGAGGGAACGGTCGCCACTGTGGTGTTGCCGGAGGGTGTCGACAAGCCACTCGACTACCTGGTGCCGCCAGAACTGGTCGCCAGCGTCGAGCCCGGGCGGCGGGTGCAGGTGCCGCTGGGCCGAGGGAACCGGCGTCGGCTCGCCTATTGTGTGGCTGTACGTACGGGTGAACTGCCCCAGCATCCGCTGAAAAAAGTGGCGGCCGTCGAGGACGACAAGCCGCTGCTTTCACCCCGAATGCTCGAACTGACCGCCTGGATGGCTGAACGCTGGCTGGCTCGGCGGGGTGAGGTTCTTGAGGCAGTATTGCCTGCTGGCGTCCGGTTGCGGCGGCGGGTCAAGCAGGTGCCGGTGTTGGTCGCAACTGGCGTGCAGCCTGCCCGTCGCCCCACACCAGCCCAGCAAAAGGTGTTGGCCTGTGCCACCACCCCGGTTCCGCTGGATGAATTGCTGAAGCGATCAGCCGCCAATCGAGGTGTTGTCAGCCGGCTGGTCAAGGCTGGCCTGCTGGCCGAGCAGGGAGTCATCAGCCGTGAGCCAGAGCCTGAGCCGGTCCAACCGCTTCCCTCAGGGATCACGCTGCCAACTCTGTCGACTGCCCAGCAGCAAGCCCTGACGGCTATCCTCGCCCCCCTGCGAACGGGTCGGCATGAGACCATTGCCTTGTTCGGTGTGACTGGCAGTGGCAAAACGGAAGTCTATCTGCAGGCAGTTGCTGAAACCCTCGCACACGGGCGTCAGGCCATCGTGCTGGTGCCTGAGATCAGCCTTACGCCTCAGACGTGCGATCGTTTTCGATCGAGGTTTGGTCAGGTTGCGGTGCTCCATAGCCACCTGACCCCGGCAGAGAGGCATGCCCACTGGCGGGAAATTGCTGCGGGACGGGTCAATGTGATTGTGGGGGCCCGCAGCGCAATCTTCGCCCCGGCCCCGCGACTGGGGCTGATTGTGATCGACGAGGAGCACGAAAGTTCATTCAAGCAGGCGACGGCTCCCCGCTATCACGCCCGTGATGTCGCCGAGTGGATTGCCCGACGGGAACAGGTGCCCCTCGTGCTCGGCTCGGCAACACCGTCGCTGGAAACATTCGCCCGCTGCCTCCGTGGTGACTGGCGGATGTGCCGGATGCCCGAGCGGGTTGGTGGCTCGCAGTTGCCTGCGGTGATCACCGTCGACCTGCGGGACCGTAAGGCACGGGCCAAGGGAGCGATCAGCCCCCGTCTGGCCGCAGGGATTGAGTGGGCAATCAACGCTGGTGGGCAGGTGATGTTGTTGCTGAACCGGCGTGGCTTTGCCACTCATGTGCAGTGTCGCAGCTGTGGACATGCCATCCATTGTCCGCAGTGTGACCTAGGCCTGACACTCCATCAGCCAGGGAGTCGGGGCATCTGCCATGGCTGTGGTCTGGTCAGCAAGTTGCCTGCCTCTTGTCCCGAATGTGGTGCTGGCGATCTGGTGCATCGTGGCACTGGGACACAGCGGCTGGAGGATCAGGTGCGGGCCCAGTTTCGAGGGATTCGCGTGGCGCGGATGGACACCGATACGATGCGGTCTCGTGGGAGCCATGAGCGAACGCTGACGGCCTTTCGTGAACATGAGATCGATCTCCTCGTTGGCACGCAGATGATCGCCAAAGGACTTGATTTCCCAAATGTGATGCTCGTGGGAGTAATCAACGCCGATGCAGCCCTGCATCTGGCAGATTTTCGGGCCTCGGAGCGAACCTGCCAGCTGGTTACGCAGGTCGCCGGTCGGAGCGGCCGTGGTCCTCGTGGAGGGCGAGTTGTGGTGCAGACGAGCACGCCAGAGCATCCGGCCATGCGGGCTGCTGCAGCTCATGACTACGAGGCGTTTGTGCAGAGTGAGTTGCCGATTCGCGAGGCGTTGCTCTATCCACCCTTTGGCAGTGTGGTGCGGCTGGTGGTTCGCAGTCTGCAGGATCAGGCCGCTGCCGACTGGGCCGAGCATCTCACGGATCGGCTGCGGAAGGCGGCGGGAGATGATCCGGCCATTCGTATCCTTGGCCCGGCACCAGCGCCCATTTCTCGAATCCGCGACCGTTTCCGCTGGCACCTGCAGGTTCATGGGCCAGATGGAGCGGGCCTGCGAGAACTGGTCCAGCGGGCGACTGCTGGCCTCAAGACGCCCGCAGATGTTGCCTGGATTGTCGATGTTGATCCAGTAGAAATGCTCTAGAAGCCTTGGTTGTTTGCTGAAAGGCTAGGCCTGGTTTCCGACTTTCCCGGCAGAGGTAGGGCCACCGCGCGGTGCCTGTTGCCAGTCTGCTGTCGGTTCGGCTCGCTCCCATTCGTTGCTTCCGGGTAGGATGCGGCCTTAAGGGATGCAGCATGGCCTACAAGTCATTCAAAGAAATTCTTGGTGAAACGAGTCTGGAGCGGAAATTCCGCTTTCTGTTTGGCCTCTGTCTGCTGCTGCTGATCACGGGGAGTTTTTGGTGGTACGGACAGCGGACGGAGGACCTTGTATTCACCACCACCCGTAGTACCGGCCGGCACCTTGTCGATGCCGTGATGATCAACCATCACTGGAAGAACCTCGAGGCGGACAAAAAGTACACCAATCCGATCGAGACGCTCGGCAAGATGCTGCAGAATCAGCCCTACAGCTGGCGGATCCTGTCACCAGATGCAACGGCAGAAGAACTTTCCAGTTACACCCGACTCGATGTGGCGGTGCTTGACTACTACGCCGTCAGGCCAGCGCCAGAGCCAGGTGAAACAGACGCCATGACCGGGGGGCTTTTGTCCGCCGGGAATGAATACCGCGAATACCGGACCGTCGATCGCTTTGACCGCAAGGAGTATCACTACTATCAGCCAATCCGGGTTCAGCAGTCGTGTCTCATTTGCCATGAATATCATGGTCACGCCGGAGGCGGTGGGGGAGGAGGCGAGGCTCCGCCTGACCGCCCCAAGTATGCTGTTGGTGATCTGATGGCCATCGTCAAGGTGATCATGCCTGATGAGATTACCCAGCGGGCCATCAACTGGAACCGGGCCATCCTCTTGGCGACCGCGATCATTACGGTTTTTCTGGCGATGCTGGCCGCCTATCTGATTGTGCGGTACGTCATCGTCAAGCCGCTTGAGCATCTGCGGGAAGTGAGCGACGAAGTCCGCCGGGGGAATGTCGAGGCGCGGGCAGACATTCACACCGCTGATGAGTTCGAGGAGCTCGGCGTGGCTTTCAACAGGATGCTCCGTGGCTTGGTCGAATCACAGGAAGAGCTGCGCAAGGCGAACGAAAGCCTCGATGATAAGGTCGACGAATTGGCCAATGCCAACATGCATCTCTACGAGATGAATCGGCTCAAGGGTGACTTCCTGGCCACGATGAGCCATGAACTCCGCACGCCTTTGAACAGCATCCTTGGTTTTTCTGATGTGCTCGGTTCAACCGGGGCGCTGAATGAGAAGCAGGGTCGGTACGTCCAGAACATCCGCACCTCCGGTCGGATGCTGCTGGAGATGATCAACGACATTCTTGATCTTGCGAAGATGGAGGCCGGCAAGATGGATGTCCGGGTCGGTCGGTTCAGCCCTGAGGCGGTGATATCCGCACAGTGCGACATGATTCGTCCACTGGCTGAAAAGAAACAGATCGACCTCTCGTACAATATTGAACCTGGGCTCGTCGAAGTGGAGCAGGATCAATCGAAGGTTCAGCAGATCTTGCAGAATTTGCTCTCCAACGCGGTGAAGTTCACGCCCGAAGGGGGGCGGGTTCGTGTTGAAGGCCGCCTCGCCGATGGCGGCGAGACGATGCTGGTAAGGATTACCGATACCGGCGTTGGTATTGCCGCTGAAGAACAGCAGGCAATCTTCGAAAAGTTTCGGCAGAGCCGCATCTTTCAGGCAGGGGACGATGCCATGACCCGAGAGATTTCCGGGACTGGGCTCGGCCTGTCAATCGTGCGGGAGCTCTGTCGGCTGCTGGGTGGAGATGTGGCTGTCGAAAGCCAACTCGGGCATGGCAGCAGTTTCACGGTGCGACTCCCAAGGCGACTGGCCAGTCATTCGGCAGCACCAGCCGTCAGCCACGCCGAGTCGGTCTAACGTTGGCTGAAATGAAAGCCCCCGGTGGCAACCGGGGGATCGCGTGAGTGCGGGCGCAGCGGCTTCCTGCTGATGTAGCCTTTGCAGTGTCCCTGTCCGCTCGCTTCCGCTCGCGGCTTTCTGGGTGGAGGGGTGATCCTTTTCGGGATCGGGGGTTTCCAGTAAGACTGTCTCTCGAAAGACCAAGCCTGAGTGCGTCAGCC
>Ga0181593_10006743_pt1 | contig 10290 bp, 13 predicted proteins | sample 071ome_19_FD_133756 | JGI IMG/M metagenome (GOLD analysis project Ga0181593, IMG submission 133756) | Coastal salt marsh microbial communities from the Groves Creek Marsh, Skidaway Island, Georgia - 071413AT metaG (megahit assembly) | ecosystem: Environmental > Aquatic > Marine > Intertidal...
CGCCGCGGCGTGGAATGACCATGACATCGACCGCATCATGGCGATGATGACCGACGACTGTGTGTTCCTCGCCGGCGGCGGTCGCGACGCCTGCGGCGAGCGTTTCGCAGGCACGTCCGTGGTTCGCGCACGCTTCATCGAGGTGTGGACCTACTTCCCCGACGCGCACTGGTCACAACCCACCCATGTCGCCTGCGGCGATCACGGGTACTCGTCGTGGCTGTTCACGGGGACCGATCCCGACGGTCGCCGGGTCGAGGTCAACGGTTGCGACCTGTTCACCTTTCGTGACCGCCTGATCGCCGTCAAGGACACCTACCTGAAGTCCCGGACCTGAAAATCCGCCAACTCAACCGATCGCCGAGGCCCCCGATGTCCAACATGCTCGAGTCGCGCAACCCTTCCAACGGCGAGGTGGTCGGTACGCTGCCGATCACGTCGGCCGACACCATCCCAGCGATCGTGGCCCGTGCCCACGCGGCATCGCGAGCCTGGCGCGAGATCCCGCTGGCCGAGCGCGTCGAGCTGGTGGCCGCGGCAGGGCCAAGGCTCGAGGAACGGGCCGAGGAACTCGGCGAACTGCTCAGTCGCGAGATGGGCAAGCCGCGCAAGTACGGCATCGGCGAGGTGCGCTTCTGCGGCAGCGCCCTCGCGGATAAGGCATCGCATGTCGCGGCGGCACTGGAGCCCGAGACGATCAGTTCCGGCCCGGTCGAATCGATCGTCTACCACGACCCGCTCGGGGTCTGCGCGGTGATCAGCCCGTGGAACTACCCGATGGCGATGCCGCAGTGGATGGTGGTGCCGGCGCTGGTCGCCGGCAATGCCGTGGTCCTCAAGCCGTCGGAAGAGACCCCCCTGATCGCGCAGGCCTACGCCGACGTACTCAACGAATCGCTGCCTGACGACGTGCTCCAGGTGATCCACGGGGCGGACGCACAGGGCAAGGCGCTGGTCCAGTCCGACGTGCAGATGGTCGCGTTCACCGGGTCACGCCAGGCGGGCATCAGCATCATGGGGGCCGCGGCCGGTGGCCTCAAACGGCTGGTGCTGGAACTCGGTGGCAAGGATCCGTTGCTGGTCCTCGACGACGCCGACATCGAACAGGCCGCGGCGATGGCGGTCGAGAACAGCTTCGAGAATTCGGGCCAGATGTGCGTCTCCGTCGAGCGCATCTACGTCGCCGATGCGATCGCCGAGGCCTTCGAGAAGCGGGTTGCCGAGCTCGCGTCGGAGATCACCATCGGCCGCTGGGACGACGATGAAGCGGAACTCGGGCCGATGATCAACGCCCGTCAGCGTGACCACGTCATCTCGCAGATCGACGACGCGGTGACACGCGGTGCCAGGGTGCTCGCCGGCGGTTCGGGTCACCCGCCCGGGTTCGTCGTGCCCACCGTCCTCGCAGACGTCACCGAGGCGATGTCGATCATGCAGGAGGAGACCTTCGGTCCGGTCGCCTGCATCAGTCGTTTCCACGATCTCGACGAGGCCATCGAGCACGCCAATCGCGGTGTCTACGGACTCGGCGCCGCGGTGTTCGGGGCCGACGAGGGGCGTGCCTACGCGGTGGCCCGGCGTCTCGACGCCGGCATGGTCGGGGTCAACAAGAGCTGTTTCGCGAGCGGCGATGCGCCGTGGGTCGGGGCCAAGCAGAGCGGCTACGGCTTTCACGGCTCGTCGGCTGGGCACCGGCAGTTCGCCCAGACCCGCGTGGTTTCACGACCAGGCGATCGGGATTGACGCGAACGGGAGGTCCGGCGATCGCTCCTCGCCGACTCAATCGACCGAGCGCTCGGCCCCGGTGCGTTTGAGTCGCTCCAGCACGTTCATGCGGGCGTCGTCGCTCAGCGACCCCCACGCCACGATCTCATCGAGCGTGCGCTTGCAGCCGATGCAGACCTGCTGATCGTCCAGCACGCAGACCTTGATGCATGGGGACTCGACAGCAGCCACGACCCTCTCCGTTGGTGCGACCCGATCGAGCGGGTGCGATGCAGATGACATTGCACTCGATTATCGGCGACCAGGACAGATTCGAACCTGAGCTTGCGCAATTGAATCGTCCAGCGCTTCAGTCAGGGAACAGCATGGCCATGAACTGTTGACGGGTCTCCGTCGACAGTTCGCGGTACAAGCGGAATCGCACCGGTTCATCGGCCGTGTCGGGGATCTCGATACCCCAGATCGGCTGCACTCCGTTCGGCAGGCTGGCGTAGCGGATGTCGCCCAGCGTTCCTGGCCGTCCGGGCGCGCGTGCGACGTAACCGTCAGAAAAGAGATCGAACCGCCGCAGGTCGTTTCGCAGGCGCGTACCCGGGACTGCCTCGACCAGTGCATCCACATGCGCGAAGCGCTCCACGGAGGTGCCCTCGAAGACACGCGCCTCCGAGAACCAGCCGACGCGTAGCGCGTCGACGTGAAACCGCCCCCCGGACTCGTAAACCGACCGCCACAGCAGCAGGTTGCCCAGCGTTGGCTTGACCAGCCCCCGCTCAACGGCGTGGCCACGCGACGCGGCGAGTTCGGCCGCAACCTCCGCCGCGCGCTGGTGCTGCACCAGGCCAAGCGCAAGGTATGCGCAGCCGAACAGCAACCCGAGCCGGGCCACACGGGCCGAGCGCTTGCGCAGGGCCACCACCAGCGCCAGCAACAGCCCGAGCGTGAACAGCGGGTCGACGATCGAGATCACGCTCCATGCGACCCGCGTGTCGGAGAAGGGCCAGAACAGGTGCGTACCGTAGCTGGTGCATGCGTCGAGCACCCCGCTGAGGCTGTAACCCAGCAGCGTGAAGAGGTAGAGACGCATGAAGCTCATGCGCCTGCGCAGTATCGGCCAGAGCAGAAGCGCGGCTAGCAGCGCTCCGACGGGGACGAACAGCAGCGCATGGGTGAAGTGACGGTGGTACTCGAGGTACAGCAACGGATCGCTGTCGGAGCGGATCAGCGCGTCGGCGTCGGCCAGCAGACCCGCCCCGAACCCGACCGCGGCCGCGAGACGGCTCTCGGTAGGGCGCGCTGCGGCATGGGCCAGCAACGCCCCGGTGATGCCCTGGGTCAGGAGGTCCAAACGGTCGCGACCGACGCTGAAGCCTCTGGACAGAGGCCGAGGTGGGTCACTCGAGTTTCAGACCGGATCCGCCCCCCTGGTTCCCGTTGTCCGTCCCGGTCTCGGTCTGGGCCTGGGCCTGCTGTTCGCTGACACCCGCCTGCTGTGCCTCCATCGCCGCCATCGCCTCCTGCAGCTCCTTTTCCTCCTGCGCGGCCTTCTTCTCCGCGGCGACCTCCTCCTCGGTCTTCTCGAGACTCAGGTTCATGCCGCCGCCGGGCTTGTCGGCGGGGCCCGTGCCCTCCTCGCCCGAGAGCTTGACCTTGAGCTTGAGGTTGTTTGGTGAATCGGCGTTCTTCAGCGCCTCGTCGATGTCGATCTTGCCGTCCTTCCAGAGGTTCAGCAGTGCGGTATCGAAGTCCTGCATGCCGGCGTTGCCCGACTTCTGCATCACCTCCTTGAGCTTCTCGACCTCGCCGCGCTTGATCAGCTCCTGCACCGTCGAGGTGCCGATCAGGATCTCGATCGCCGCGGCACGCTTGCCGTCCACGGTCTTGATCAGGCGCTGGGAGACGAACGCACGCAGGTTCAGCGACAGGTCCTGGAGCAGCTGGGGCCGACGCTCCTCGGGGAAGAAGTTGACGATGCGGTCGAGCGCCTGGTTGGCGTTGTTGGCATGCAGCGTCGAGATCGCGAGGTGGCCGGTCTCGGCGAACGCGAGCGCATGCTCCATGGTCTCCTGGTCGCGGATCTCGCCGATCAGGATCACGTCGGGCGCCTGGCGCAGGGTGTTCTTGAGCGCCTTGGCGAAGCTGCGCGTGTCCATGCCGACCTCGCGCTGGTTGACGATCGACTTCTTGTGCTGGTGTACGAACTCGATCGGGTCCTCGATGGTGATGATGTGACCGCTGCTGTTGGAATTGCGGTAATCGATCAACGCCGCGAGCGAGGTCGACTTGCCCGAGCCGGTGCCGCCGACGAACAGGATCAGGCCGCGCTTGGCCATGATCACCTCGGTCAGGACATGCGGCAGGCCGAGATCGGCGAAGTGCGGCAGGTCGGTCTTGATGTTGCGGATCACCATCGAGACCTGGTTGCGCTGCTTGAAGACGTTGACACGGAACCGGCCGATCCCGGGCTCTGAGATGGCGAGGTTGAGCTCGAGCTCCCCCTCGAACTCCCGCTGCTGCCCCTCGTCCATCAAGCCGTAGGCGAGCTCCTTGACCTCCCCCGGCTGCAGGCGCTCCTTCTGGATCGGCTTGAGGGTGCCGTGGAACTTCGCCGCGGGGGGCGCCCCGGTGGTGAGGTAGAGATCCGAGCCGTCGTTGGAGGCCAGGAGTTTGAGGTATTCGCGCATTTTCATCGATCGGTCTCCCTTGACCCGCTGATCTGCACGGTAGCCGTCGGCAGGCATGCACAGGCGGATCTCGCCGGCAGATATGCATACCAGTGTAGGTTAGCCCAAATGACCCGGGTCAAATGTTGGAGGTCACGTGTTTGACCCAGGTCAGATGGAGAGACACGCGGTGACCCGGGATACGGATCGGGAGGCCGCCCTAACGGCAGAAGACCGCCGTGACGACGCCACAGGCATTCAACCTGTAGGCATCAGCGCACCCGTCACGAGCCGGGGCCGGAGCGGCATAGACGTCGATCTCGTAGTCGGGGCCCAGGGTAACCATCATTGGCCGACCGAGTCTGAAGCTGGGCGAACCGAGACCGGCCATCAGGTCCTTCTCGGTGTGGCCGACCCAGGCCGGGTCACCCGGTGGGTGAGCATGATCGGAAACGGTCGGATCGAGACAACCCGCATGTCCCGGCAGCGCGATCGCAAGCATGGAAACGAGCGGAACCCAGCGGAGGGTTCTGAAGAGCGGCTTCGCCCAATGAATCATTGCCACCCCCCCGGCAGGCCATCCCTGCCACGCGGTGGTCGTGTGACTAATGATAGTCGCGATGAATAAGGATTTCCTGGCGACGGGAGAGGGGCGAAAGGGAGCGGCCGGGTGAAGGGCGATTCAATCAGCCCAGGTTCTTATCTCTGGCGTCCTTGGCCGCTGCAAGGTAATCGCTGGCCTGCGTACGGAATTCTTTAAGGGCCGGATCACTGGTGCTGAGGTTCAGCATCTCAGTCGCACAAACCACCGCCTTCTCGAAATCACCACTCTGCCAAGCGTCGCTGTAGCCACCTATTGCCTTGAGATAACCCGCCCTGCCCGCGTCAGTCAGTTCTTGCTCGAATTCGGCAATGAGATCGGTCTCCTCGCTCATCTGGTGCACCCGCTTGATATGCGATGGACTAGGGTACATCAGACGCAAGGATCCAACAGGCTCGCCGCATACGCCCAGCGGTCACGAGGCTGCGTCTCATGCCCCACCCGGGTTCTCCCATGCACCGTGAGATCAACGCCAAGCCCACAACACCGTCCTCGAAGTCACTATCAGGTCATTCCAAGGTGCACAGGGAAACAGGGCCCAACCCGGCGATGGGATGCTGTTTGATCTGGCTTTGGATCATCCGCATTCGATGACATGCCATTTCCTCAAAACATATGATTTTTATTGCGCGCCAGCGTACTGATTAGGCGTCTTGGAGATTCCCCCTGCGCGGCATCCTAGTGCAAGCGGTTTCCATCGCATGCACGCCGTCAATTACAGGCCCACCCCACGAGCCTGTGCCCGCCGATGCTGTTCACATGGAAATCATCGCCCACACCCGCGAAGCCATCCCCGAGAGCCGCGTGACCGAGATGGCCTCCGACTGCGGCGTGACGCTGCATGAGGTACTGCCGCAGGAGATGCTGTACGGCTATATCCCACACCGGATCGTGGCCTATGGTGAACCTGAAGCGCTCCACGCCTTCACGCAGGCGCTGACCTACTCGGAGTTGAGGATCGGGCAGATCAACGTCTGGGATGGCTAGTAAAGAATCACTCAATGTCTCGGTGCGGATAGCCAATCACCCGCCTGTTTTGGCCAAGGGAATCTTTGCTCGCAACTCCGGTCCATGTGTCACAGTCAAAGCATGGCATTAGGGAAGCATATGAACGTGGCGGGTCGTCGAATCCTGGTCGCATTGTCCATCTTGGCCCTGTTAATGCTGGGAGGCTGGTTGCTCATGCCCAAACCGATCAGCACCGATCTGTCACAGGTTGGCCAAGGCAGGCCAGCCGTCGTGCTCGCCTACGAGAATTTTTCACCCACCGGTGGCGAGGCCCTTGCTCGGCTGAATAACCTTCGAGGTGAGTACGAGGGGCGGATGGTGTTCGCGCTCGCCGACCTCGGCACCCCCCAAGGGCGTGCGTTCGCCAACCGGTATGCGCTCCACGACGGTCTCGCCGTGATCCTTACCGCTGACGGCAAGGTGCATGCTTCAGGCGCTGTGCCCGTCGATCCTCAAGCGCTACGTGCACGTCTCGACGGCGTGCTCGTCTCAGCGACCGGTCGCAGCTGAGACCCCAATCCAGACGCAGCCCCAGTCAGGCCTGAGGGTCGGGCAAAACAGGGGGTGGGATGGCGTTCGAAGAGCGTTGAGGCGGTGGGGGCAGAACGCCCTCAGCCCCCTGAGCCGCAAGTCACCGGCGGAGATCGCCACGACCAGCAGATCAGCCTCGAGCATGGCCCTCCCGCTCAGAGATTGATGCACTGCTCAGAGGCTAAACGCGCCTTGAAAGGAAGAGTCTGTCGTAAGGCGTCAACAGCATTGTGAGCTGCCGCGTGGCTCCGGAAGTTGGATATTGACCATCGGCGAGCCGCTGGACGGCACTTTTCCAACCTGCACACCGGCAACTTCAAATACGAAAAATTCGTGGGGCATAAAAAAGGCGGCCAGCTTGCGCTAACCGCCTGTTTTATTGGCGTCCCCAAGGGGATTCGAACCCCTGTTGCCGGCGTGAGAGGCCGGTGTCCTAGGCCAACTAGACGATGGGGACGTTTTCTATCGGCGTCCCGCCGTCGGCCGACGGCGGGACGCCCTGTTTGGTGGAGCTAGGCGGGATCGAACCGCCGACCTCTTGCATGCCATGCAAGCGCTCTCCCAGCTGAGCTATAGCCCCGGAAAGGCGGGAAATCTACGTGATCACCCCGGAACTGTCAAGGCCGAGACTGAGGCCGAAACGGCGCTGGAAATTGGCCGTGGTCGCCTCGGCGACCTCTTCGACCGGAATATCACGCAGCCCTGCGATGCACTCGGCAACGTGCCGCACGTACCCGGGCTGATTGCTCCTTCCCCGGTGCGGCACCGGTGCCAGGTACGGAGAGTCGGTCTCGACCAGCATCCGGTCCAGTGGCACCTTGCTCGCAGCCTCGCGGATGTCGCGCGCGCTGTTGAACGTGACGATGCCCGAGAACGAGATGTCGAATCCGAGATCGAGCACCCGTTGCGCCTCGCTCCAGTTTCCGGTGAAGCAGTGCATGACCCCACCGGCATCGGCTGCGTTCTCATCCCGGAGGATGCGCACGGTGTCCGTGAAAGCATCACGGTTGTGGACGATCAGCGGTTTGCGCGCCTCGCGCGCGGCGGCGATATGCCGGCGGAAACGCTCGCGCTGCCACTCGGGCCGCCCCTCGACGCGAAAGTAGTCCAGGCCGGTCTCACCGATCGCGACGACCTTGGGCATCTGCGACATGCGCACCAGGTCGTCGACCTCGGGCTCGACGCCGTGCTGTTCGTTGGGATGCACGCCGACCGAGGTCGAGACGTCGGGATAGGGCTCCACGAGGCGCTGCATGGCCGGGAGCGCGTCCATGCCGACCGAGACGCACAGCATGTGACAGACGCCCTGGCGCCGCGCAAAGTCGAGCACGGGCCCGAGATCGCCGCCGTGCGGCTCGAGATCGAGCATGTCGAGGTGGCAGTGGGAATCGACCAGTTTCATGGCGTGAGAGGTGAGCATGCGCCTGGCAGGCGCCGGGGTTACATGGTGTGCGTGGCGCGGTCGCCGCTGAGCATGCCGGCGAGGTAGTTCTCGATCTTGTTGCGGGCCGCACCCTGGTCCTGGTCGCTGAACTGCACGCCGATGCCGGTGGCGCGGTTGCCCTCGGCGCCGCGCGGGGTGATCCAGACCACCTTGCCCGCGACCGGCAGCTTCTCGGCCTCGTCCATCAGGGTGATCAACATGAACACCTCGTCGCCGAGCTTGTAGCTCTTCTTGGTCGGCACGAACAGGCCGCCACCCTTCACGAACGACATGTAGGCGGCGTAGAGCGCGTGCTTGTCCTTGATCGTCAGGGACAGGATGCCCTGACGCATCGGCGAACCCTTGCCATCCTCCATCGTCGTCTCCGCTTCAGTGACCTGGACCCGGTCGCCAGCCGAGCAGCAGCTCCTCGCACAACAGCTGGGTGTTGACCTGGGTCGTAACCAGCCTGCGCGCCCGCTGCAGCTCGTCGAACCGTGCGAACAGCTCATTCAATTCTATATGCTCGACAAGCCCTTGCATACGGTCGCCCAGATCGAGGTTGTCGAGCAGCGACATCCCGGGCGCCTGCTTGATGCGGATCATGTCCACCAGCCAGCCGCCGAGCCATCCGAGCAGGCGTGGGGTGTCGGCACCCGACCAGGCCGCAGCGACGGTGACCGGGTCCTCGCGCCCGCTGGCCACGGCAAGAAAGCTGTCGAACGCCTTGTGGCGGGCCTTCGCCGCGCCCTCCTCCGCCAGCTGCATGGCCTGCAACGGTGCGCCGTCGGCCATCGCCAGCAGCGCCTCGCCATCTGCGATCTTCCGTTCGTCCAGCCACGCGCGTGCCGCATCGCGCGCCGGCACCTTCAGCGTCACGGTCTGGCATCGGCTGCGGATGGTCGCGAGCAGTCGCCGTGGATGGGTCACGACCAGCACCAGCAAGGTCCTCGGGGTCGGTTCCTCGAGGGTCTTGAGCAATGCGTTGGCCGCCGCGGGCATCATCTGGTCGGCGGGATCGATCAGCGCCACCTTCCAGCCGCCGTGCTGGGCGCTCATCCCCAGCGCCGTGCCGAGTTCACGCACCTGGTCGATCAGGATCTGGGTGGCGTCGCTGTCGCGTTTCTTGCCGCCCACGGACTCGCCTTTGAGCAGCAGGCGCACATGGCGGAAGTCGGGATGGCTCCCGGATGCGAACTGGCGGCACGCGGGGCACTCGCCGCAGGCATCACCGGTTCCGGCGTCGGGTTGACGGCATAGCAGCGCGCCGGCGATTCGCCGCGCGAAGGCGTGCCGACCGATGCCGGGCGGACCGTCGAGCAGCAGTGCGTGCGGCAACCGACCCTGAGCATGGCGCGCATGCAGGGCCTGCCAGGCCTCGGCATGCCAGGGGTAGGTTTCAACCACCCCAGGCATCGAGCACCTCGGCGAGCGACGCGGTCACCTCCTCGAGTGGCTGACCGGCATCGACGACGCGAAAGCGTTGCGGCTCGCTGGCCGCGCGCTCGCGGTAGGTGGAGCGCACCCGCTCGAAGAAGGCCGCAGCCTCGCTCTCGAAACGGTCCGGGGCCTCGGCCCGACCCGCGGCACGCGCGAGACCGGTGGTGACCGGCAGATCAAGGAGCAGCGTCAGGTCGGGACGCAGGTCGCCCTGCACCAGCCGTTCGAGCGCCGCGATGCGCTCCATGTCGAGACCGCGTCCGCCTCCCTGGTAGGCGTAGGTCGCGTCGGTGAAGCGGTCGCTCAGCACCCACTCGCCGCGCGCCAGGGCTGGACGAATGACCCGCGAGAGGTGATCGGCGCGGGCCGCGAACACCAGCAGCAGCTCGCAGTCGTCGGCCATGCCGTCGGTATGGTGGCCGAGCAGCAGGTCGCGGATGCGCTCGGCCAGCGGCGTGCCACCCGGCTCGCGGGTCACCACGACGCGGCGTCCACTGGCCTCGAGATGGGCACGGATGAACTCGAGACAGGTCGACTTTCCGGCCCCCTCGCCGCCCTCGACCGTGATGAAGCGCCCACGCGTCACGTCGTCATCCCCGCCGTCCCTTCAGCTGGTAGCGACGCACGTTGGCCTCGTGCTCGGCGAGGGTCTCGGCGAACACGTGGCGGCCGTCCCCGGTGGCGACGAAGTAGAGCGCCTTGCCGACGGCCGGGTTGAGCGCGGCCTCGATGGCGCCACGTCCGCTCAGCGCGATCGGTGTCGGCGGCAGGCCATGGCGGGTGTATGTGTTGTAGGGCGTGTCGGCACGCAGGTCGCGCCGACGCAGATTGCCATCGAAAGCATCACCCATGCCGTAGATCACCGTCGGATCGGCCTGCAGACGCATGCCCTTGTGCAGCCG
>Ga0181593_10006747_pt1 | contig 10287 bp, 6 predicted proteins | sample 071ome_19_FD_133756 | JGI IMG/M metagenome (GOLD analysis project Ga0181593, IMG submission 133756) | Coastal salt marsh microbial communities from the Groves Creek Marsh, Skidaway Island, Georgia - 071413AT metaG (megahit assembly) | ecosystem: Environmental > Aquatic > Marine > Intertidal zone...
AACAAGGCTGGCAACAAACTGAGTCAGCCAGCCAGAAACGGCCTTGAAAACAGGGGGGCGGGGCACGCTCATATCCGATCCTTTCCGGCTAGAGGGGGACTTTGCTTGCTCTTTATACTGCCACAGCCTGTATTTCGGATTTTTGCAGAAGCAAACCAGACTCTAAATCAGATACATCAATGATAATCTGATCACCATCAGCAAATTCACCGGCCAGCATTTTTTCCGCCAGCGGATTTTGTATCTGGCGTTGCAAGACGCGCTTTAGCGGCCGCGCCCCATAATGTGGATCATAGCCTTCATCTGCCAGCCAGTGACGGGCCGCCTCGGTCAGGCTGAGGGTCATTTGCCGCTCGGCCAGCCGATCCTGCAGGCGCACCAGCTGAATATCCACAATGCGGGCCATATCGCGCCGATCCAGGCGCTGGAACAGCAACACCGATTCCAGCCGGTTCAAAAATTCCGGCCGGAAGGCGGCCTGCACCTCCTCCATCACTTTGTCGCGCACCGTATCCACCTGTTTGCCCTCCGGCACTGACAGCAGCGTTTCAGCCCCCAGATTAGAGGTCAGCAGGATCAGCGTATTGCGGAAATCCACCGTCCGGCCATGGCCGTCTGTCAGCTGGCCCTCATCCAGCAGCTGCAAGAGCACATTGAAAATATCGGGATGCGCCTTTTCAATCTCATCAAACAGGATGATCTGATAGGGCCGCCGCCGCACAGCCTCGGTCAGGCTGCCACCTTCCTCATAGCCAACATAGCCCGGCGGTGCCCCGATCAGTCGAGAAACGGCGTGTTTTTCCATATATTCCGACATATCAAGACGCAGGATCGCATCATCCTTGTCAAACAGGAATTCCGCCAGCGCCTTGGCCAATTCAGTCTTGCCAACGCCGGTTGGGCCGAGCATCAAAAAGCTGCCCAGCGGCTGGTTGGGATCATTCAGCCCGGCCCTGGCCCGCCGCGTGGCATTGGCAATGGCGGTTATCGCCTCTGTCTGGCCGATGACCCGCTGGCCCAGCCGGGTTTCCATACCAAGCAGCTTTTCTTGTTCGCCCGACAGCATTTTGGCAACCGGTATGCCCGTCCATTGATGGATTATCTGGGCAATATGACGGCTTTCAACCTGCTGGCCGATCTGGTCATTTTCGGCGAGGGCCTTTTTTGCTGCCTCCACCTCCTGCTCGAGGCCGGGGATGATGGCATAGGACAGCTCAGCTGCCTTTTCCAGCTCACTCTGCCGTTGCGAGACTTCCAGCTTATGGCGGGCTTCTTCCAGGCGCAGCTGCAAGCCTTTGACCTCAGCAGACAGGTTTTTCACCTGCTCCCAGCCTTTTGTCTGCTCGGCTGAATGTGCTTCCAATTCGGCCAGCTCCTCGGCCAGCTTGTCCAGCCGCTTGGCAGAGGCCGGGTTGTCCTTCTCGCGGGTCAGCGCGGCCTGCTCAATTTTCAGCTGCAAAATCTGCCTGTCCAGACTGTCCAGCTCTTCGGGCTTGGAATCGGACTGCATCCGCAAATGGCTGGCCGCCTCATCCATCACATCTATTGCCTTGTCGGGCAAAAACCGCTCATTGATATAGCGGTTGGAAAGCTGGGCAGCCGCGACCAGCGCCTCATCGGTAATGCGCACACCGTGATGGGTCTCGTATTTTTCCTTCAGCCCGCGCAGGATAAAGATCGTATCCTCAACACTTGGCTCGCCGATATAGACCGGCTGAAAGCGGCGGGCGAGGGCGGAATCCTTTTCCACATATTTGCGGTATTCATCCAGCGTCGTGGCCCCAATACAATGCAGCTCACCACGGGCCAGCGCAGGTTTCAGCAGATTGGACGCATCCATGGCCCCATCGGTTTTGCCTGCCCCAACCAGCTGGTGCATCTCATCAATGAACAGCACCACCTCGCCGCCGCGCTCCTCAATCTCTTTCAGAACCGCCTTCAGCCTTTCCTCAAACTCGCCGCGATATTTGGCCCCGGCAACCAGCGCGCCCATATCGAGGGCCAGAATGGATTTGTCTTTCAGCGCTTCTGGCACATCACCGGCTACGATACGCTGGGCCAGCCCTTCGGCAATAGCGGTCTTGCCCACCCCCGGCGCGCCGATCAGAACCGGGTTGTTCTTGGTCCGGCGAGAAAGAATTTGCACCGTCCGGCGTACCTCTTCATCGCGGCCAATGACTGGGTCCAGCGCGCCCTTGGCTGCTGCTGCGGTCAGGTCGCGCGCATATTTTTCAAGTGTTTCAAAAAGTTCATCCCCGACATCGGAGTCAATCTGCCGGCCGCCGCGCATCTCATCTATCGCGGCTGCCAATTTCTTGACATCAAGCCCCTGTTTTTTCAATAGCTTTCCGGCTGCCTCCCCTTTTTCAGCCAGTGCCAGAAGCACCGCATCTGCGGCGATGAAACTGTCGCCGCGCTGTTTGGCCCAGCTTTCTGCCTCTGCCAGAATCCGGGCGAGGGTCGGGCTCATATGCAGCTGTGCCGCCGCGCCGCTTACCTCTGGCAGTTTTGCCAATTCTGTATTCAATTCAGCAGACAGGCCGGCCACATCCGCCCCGCTGCGGACCAGCAATTTGGTCAGCGTCACAATCTCCGCATCCAGCAAACCATACAGCAGGTGCAGATCGGTCAGATTTTGGTGAGAGGCAGCCAGCGCTTTGTTCTGGGCAGCACTTAACGCGCCGCGCATCACCGAGGTAAAATTTTGTGCATCCATTGTCTCATGCCTTTCATTTCCGGCCTGAACCTCAATTTAAGCAGCGTTCAGCCCTGTCATCGAAAAACTATCCCGGCCTGCCCTGATTGCGGCACAGCCCGGCTTTCGGCCATTGGAAAACCCGCCTGCTGCGGCATTTTCCGGCCTGATCTTCATGTGGGAAGCCGCAGCTGGTTTATCAAGGGTTGCCGCTCCAGCAGGCCGCAGCGGCCGCTGTCATCAGATAAAAACACATTGCAAAACAGACTGGATTCAGGGCATTGTTTTGTCTGCAAATCTGCGGCCAGTGGACAGAAAGAGGCATTTTGGGAAAGCGCATGACAAACGCACGCCGGGGTGGCCAGCTGCTGGTGGCCTGTCTGGAAAAAATGGGGATTGAGCGCTGTTTTGGTGTGCCGGGGGAATCCTATCTTGAGGTTCTGGATGGGCTGGTGGATTCTGCCATCGAATTTGTGAATTGCCGACATGAGAGCGCGGCCGGCTTTGCCGCTTCTGCTGCTGGTAAGCTGACCGGCCAGCCTGGCATTTGTTTTGTTACCCGCGGGCCCGGGGCAACCAACGCCTCTATCGGTGTCCACGATGCGATGCAGAACAGCAGCCCGATGATCCTGTTTGTTGGCCAGATAGCGACCAGCCGTATCGATCGCGAGGCATTTCAGGAACTGGATTATCGCCGTTTCTTTAGCCCGCTGGCCAAATGGGTAACCCAGATAGACAAGGTGGAGCGGATACCTGAAACCCTCAGCCGGGCTTTTGCCACCGCGCTCAGCGGGCGGCCCGGGCCGGTGGTCATCGCCCTGCCGGAGGATATGCTGGCTCAGGAGACACAAGCCGAACCGGTCAGCCTGCCCAGCCTGGCGCGGGCTGCAGCAGACCCGGCCCTGCTGGCGGCGGCGTTGGATAAGCTGCTGGCGGCGGATCGCCCGCTGATCATTGCAGGCGGCAGCGGCTGGGATACAGCCGGGCAGGATCATCTGCAAAAATTTGTCGAAACGCATCAAATTCCGGTGCTGGGCGGGCATCGCCGCCAGGATGTGCTGGATAATTTCAGCCCGGTCTATGTTGGAGATACATCTGTGGGCCTGTTGCCCCATACAGCTGATCTGATCCGCCAGGCTGATGTGATCTGGGCAATGAATATCCGCTTTGGGGAGGTCACAACGGCAGACTGGCAGCTGAAAGCGGTGCCGAAAATGGACAGTTTTTTGATCCACAGCCATGCCGGGCCGGAGGAGCTGAACAAAATCTATCAGGCAGATATCGCCTTTAATGCAGATCCGAACCTGCTGGCTAATCAGCTGGCCAATCAGCTGGCCCAGCCAGCGGCCGGGCTGGCAAAACCGCACGCCGAAAGGCTGGACTGGCTGGCGGCGGCGCGCACGGACCATGCAGCTGCTTCTGTTCCGCCACCACAGGACAGCCCGGTGGATATGGGCTTTGTGATGGGCTGGCTGCAGGACAATCTGGACAAGGATGCCATCCTGACCAACGGGGCTGGCAATTTTGCTCTTTGGCCGAGCAAATATTTTCGCTATTCCAAAGGGCAACGCCTGCTCGGCCCGCAATCCGGGGCGATGGGCTATGGAATACCGGCGGCACTGGCTGCCAGCCTGCAATATCCGGGCCGTCAGGTGATTTGCTTTGCCGGTGATGGGGATATGCAGATGTCGCTGGCGGAGCTGGCCAGCATACGCCAGAGCGGGGCGCGGGTGCTGATCCTGATTTTGAATAATGCCAGCTATGGCACAATTCGGATGCATCAAGAAACCCATTTCCCGGCCCGCAAATCGGCAACTGACCTGATCAATCCTGATTTTGCTGCGGTCGCCAGAGCTTGCGGCCTGTTTGGTGAGCAGGTGGCAAGCACCGATGATTTCCCCGCCGCCTTCCAGCGCTTGCAGGCCTCAGAAACCGGCGGCGTGCTGGAACTTGCCATTGCAACAGAGGCTATTGCACCTTTGAAAACACTCAGCAATCTGGGCAATAAAGGAATAAAAGGAAAAGCGCGATGACAGAGTCTCTTGCAGGTATCAAGGTGCTGGATTTGAGCCGCGTGCTGGCCGGGCCGTGGGCCACCCAGTCGCTGGGGGATTTGGGGGCTGAAATCTGGAAGATAGAACGGCCGGGCAGCGGCGATGATACGCGCAGCTGGGGCCCGCCCTGGATATTAGAGCCGAAAGACGGCAAGGCTGGCATTTCAGCTTATTTTGCCTCAGCCAATCGCAATAAAAAATCGCTGGCGATTGACTTTACCAGCGCGGCAGGCAGTGATCTGGTGCGCCAGCTGGCAGCTGAGGCAGATATTCTGATTGAGAATTTCAAGCTGGGCGGGCTGGCCAAATTCGGGCTTGATTATGAGAGCCTCAGCACAGTCAACCCGCAGCTGGTCTATTGCTCGCTGACCGGCTTTGGCCAGAGCGGGCCGGATGCCGGGCGGGCGGGCTATGATTTTATGATTCAAGGCATGGCCGGGTTGATGAGCGTCACTGGCGAGGCTGATGGTATGCCAGTCAAGGTCGGGGTGGCACTGGTCGATATTCTGACCGGCTTGAACGCGACTATCGCTATTCTGGCGGCATTGCGGCACCGCGAGCAGACTGGTATCGGCCAGCATATTGATATGGCCCTGTTTGATGTGGCGGTTGCCAGTATGGCCAATCAGGCGCTTAATTATCTGGCCAGCGGCACGCCGCCGGGCCTGATGGGCAACGCGCACCCCAATATCGTTCCCTATCAGGCTTTTGCGACCCTTGATGGGCATATTATCCTGACCATTGGCAATGACAGCCAATTTACCCGCTTTTGTGAGCTGGCAGGCTGTGGGGAATTGGCAACGGACCCGGCCTATCAAACGAATGAGGCGCGGGTGAAAAATCGCGATAAGCTGTGCCCGATACTGGCCGGAATACTGCTCACCCGCAGCAGTGCAGATTGGCTGGCAGCCTGTGAGGAGCATAAGATTCCTGCCGGGCCAGTCAATCGTCTGGATCAGGTTTTCGCCTCTGCCCAGGCCCAGGCCCGCGCCCTTTCCGGGGACATAGACGGGGCAGGCGGCCTGTCTATTCCCACTGTCGCCAGCCCGCTGCGCCTGTCCAAAACGCCGCCGCAAACCAAATTGCCGCCGCCGCTGCTGGGGGCGGATACGGCCAGCTTATTGGCGCGGCTGGGATTGCCGGAAAAAGAGATTGCAAAGCTGGCAGAAGAGGGTGTGATAGAGCTGGGGCCGACACGGGAATGACTGCCGCGCTCAGCCAGTGAAAAAGCCGCCACCCTCAACCAGAAAATACCACAGATAGGCGATGAGAAGGGCAGGCACCGCCGAATAGAGAGTCGCCAGAATCGCTGCTTTCGGTGCCAGGGCCAGGGCCGGAAACAGCGCATCCCCATCATTGCTGATAGCATTGCCCAGCTGGGCTGATAGCGGGATAAGCCCGGCCAGATAAAGCGAGGTTATCACCACCTGCGGGCCGCATCCGGGCAGAAAACCGACAAGCACAGCCAGCAGCGGCGTGATCAGCACAAAGCCGCTGAACAGGCTTTGCAAATCAAGGTCAAACAGAAAGATAGTGACCTCAAACATCAAAAAGGCAGCCACCACCCAAGTGGTGACAAAATTGGTATCGGTGATGGTCTGGGCCAATATGCCGCCCTGATCCGGCCGCTGCGGCAGCGTTGCCAGACGCGGCAGCAGGAACATGACAAGGCATAATGAGCCAGCTACAAAGCCCAGAAAACTGGCCGGGCGGCTCCATTCCCCAAACGCCATCAGCTGGTTAACATCTATCTGAAAAGCGGTCAGAACCCCGATCATCAGCCCGGGCAGAAAGAGCAGCAGCCAGCATTTCTCCAATAGCGGATGCGACCAGGTGAGATGGCGGGGATCCTGCGGCAGCGGGTCAGGAAGCTGGGTCTTTTTAGGCCGCATGAAATCTGGCCCATGCAGCCAATCCACAAAAACCCCGGTCAGCGTGCCCACAACGAAGCCCAGCACAAACACAAAAAGCCCGGTCAACGGCTCCTTGGCCAGCAGCAAAAAGGCCGCATCCCCCATAGTCGCCGTCAAAGTCGCCAGAACCGAGCCAAAACTGAGCCGGCCAGACACAAAGCGGGTCACCACAATAATAGCCCCGCCACAGCCGGGCAGAGCCCCCAGCAAGGCGGCCAGCGGCACTTGCCAGCGACCGGCCGCCGCCAGCTTTTCGGTTAAATCCAGATGAAAGGCCCGCTCTATGCCATAAAACAGGAACAGGGTCGCGCCGACAAAGGTAGAGACCTGAATATAGGCATCTGAAATCGCCAGAGCGATAACTTCTGCCAGCCCTTCTTGCGGCCACCAAATAAACAAAATCGCCAGCAGAACCAGCCCGGCTGTTGACCCGGCCGGAAAGCGGCGGGCAACCGTCTGGTGCATGGCAGATCTGTTATTCATCACTCAATAATCCAGTCCAGTAGAAATTCATTTCAGGAAAAATTAATTTGATTAAATATTCTATAAGGGGCGCTGTTTTTCGGATCGGTCCGCTGCCTTTTTTGTGGTTACGACTTTTTTGTTTAACAGATACGCTGTTTAGAATAGCGTGCTTATGAAGTTAGTCAAGGCTAAATTGCTCTGGGATCCGGCAGGCAGCCTGAAAATACCGGCCTGTTAGCGGGGGAACGGGCAGCTGAACCAGCGGTTGGTTTCGCTGATATTCTGGCTGTTATTCGGGCCGTGACTCTGGCCTTTATTCGGGCCGTGACCTGGCCGTAACTCTGGCCTTTATTCGGGCCGTTAATCGGGCCTGCAATCAGGTCAGCCAGTCCGGGATATGCCGCGAAGGGGGGCGCGCGATCACTCTGCCAATTTAGCCAGCTCGGCTTGCAGCAGCCGGGCCGCCTGCCCGTCTGCCGGCATTCCGGCCAGCAGCTTTTGCCAAATCTGGCGGGCCGCCTGAGTCTCGCCGGACAGACGCAGGATATGGCCTTTGAAAAATAGCCCTTCCAGCCGGTCCGGGGCTTGTGTGAGCAGCTGGTCTGCCAGCTGCCCGGCAAGGACCAGCTGATCCGGGTCAGGGGTAATTATCAGCAGCTTTTCCAGTGCCATAATGGCAAGGCCAGTCTCCTCAGGGGCGGATTTGGCGGCTCCAGCCAGCGCCTCAAAAGCCTGTTCCGGCCGCTCCAGCACCTCCAGAGAGCGGGCCAGACGCAGCCAGCCTTCGGTATCTTCCGGCGTATCCCGCAGCCTTTCGGCCAGCCCAGCGACCATCTGCTCAATCATCTCAGCCTGTTCTGCAGCATCTGGCAAATCCAGTGCGATACCGGCCCGGTCAGCAGCCATCTGCAGGTTTTCGCGCACCCGGCCACGCCAAGGAGCGCCGGGCGGGGCCGCTTGCAGAACCTGCTGCCAAATCTCGGCAGCTTTGGCAAAATCCTCATCCTGCCAGGCGGCCATGCCAGTCAGGAACAGCGCCCGCGGCTCATCCGGGTCCAGTTTCAGGGCGCGGGCTATTATCTGGCGTGCCGGGGCAGTAATCTGGCCATCTGCGGCGCGGCTCAACGCTTCGGCCTGCATGGCCAGTATCGCCGCGTTCGGCCCGGTCAGCTGCAGGGCCTTGGCGAGTGCGTCCATTTCAATATCAGCTTTGCCAGCGGCGGCCGCCGCCATCGCCAGATCCAGCCAGCTGGTCACCGCTTGCGGATTTGCTTTTGCAGCAGCTTCAGCCTGTTCCAGCTGGGCCCCGAAATTCGCCTGCATCTGGCGGGCCTCAATGGCTGCCTGTTCACGCTCAGCCTGCCGCGCTGCAAAGGGGCTATCCGGCAAATCCGGTCTGCCGAGCGTGGCATAAATCAGCCCGGCCAGCCCCAGCCCACCTGCCAGCATCAGGCTGAACAGCAGCGGCGCGCCAAAGCGGGCCGGGCGCCCGGTGGTCTGTGCGCCAAGGTCAGAACGGGCGGCATCCGGGTCTGCGCGCTGCGGGTTTGGCCCGGTCTTGTCAGGCGGTCGCCAATTATAGCGGGCCAGCAATCCGGCAAGCAGCAGTATCACCAGCGGGGCTAGCCACAGCGCATAGGTCGCCGGGCGCAGCGGCGGGGAGAGCAGAATATAATCGCCATATCTTTGTTGCAGCCTGTCCAGCACTTCGCCATCAGACAGCCCGCCGCCCAGCAGCTGGCGCACCTCAAGGCGCAAATCGTGGGCCAGCGGGGCATCTGAATCATCAATCGACTGGTTCTGGCAGACCAGACAGCGCAGCTCCTTGGACAGGGCACGGGCGCGTTCTTCCAGCTGCGGGTCCGAGAGGATTTCCTCCGGGCTCAGCGCCTGCAGCGGGGCCGCCTGCCAGAGCATCAGGCTGAACAGCAGCACAGCCAGCCCCCTTGTCAGGCCAGTCACCGTTGCAAAGCCTGCCCGTTTCATCTGCCGGTCTCCAGCCTGGCCTCTATATCCTCCAGCAAGGCCCGGTCCACCGGCCCGGCATGGCGCAGGACAACACGCCCGTCCGGGGCCAGCAAAAAGCTCTCCGGAACGCCGTAAATGGCCCAATCCAGCCCCGCCTTGCCATCCAGATCAACACCGATGCGCCGATAGGGATTGCCAAATTGGTTGAGGAATTTTTGCGTATCAAGAGGCTTGTCCTTATAGGCAATGCCGATGATCGTCATTTTTTCCGACAGGCTGGCCAGCGCTGGGGCCTCCGCCCGGCAGGGCGCACACCAGCTGGCAAAGAAATTGACCAGCAGCCAGTCGCCGCGGCTTGCGTCCAGCAATCGGCGCGGCGGCTCAGCATTGAGGCCGGGCAGGGGCCGATCAGGCGGCAGCTGGCCAACCAGCATGGAGGGCAGCTGATCCGGCTGGCGGCTACCCGATAGCTGGGTATAGAGACCAGCCGCAAAAAGCAGCAGCAGCAAGGCAAAGCCAGCCAGCGGCAGCACAAAGAGAGGCCGCATCATCCGGCCTCCGGTAGCTTCTGGCGACCGCTCAAGGCCAGCAGACCCCCGAGGGCCATCAGCAGGCTGCCAAACCAAATCCAGCCCACCAGCGGCTTGCGATAGAGGCGCAGGATATAGCCGCGCTCCTCGCTTCCTTCGCCCAGAACTGCATAATCATCCCCGCTGACCGAACTGTGAATAGCTGCCTCAGTCGTGCTTTGCTGGCTGGCCGGATAAAAGCGGATTTGCGGGCGCATCTGTCTGGCCGGGCCAGCTGGGTCGGCCTGCACACTCAGCCGGGCGGTGCGCGCGGTCCAGTTCGGGCCATTGGTCTGGACAACCTGGTCAAATTGCCAGAGCCGTCCGGCCAGCTGCACCGTATCTCCGGGGGTCAGGCGGGCGATTTTCTCTGAGCCGAACAGCCCTTCTCCCAGCGCCCCGGCCAGAAAAACCACCATGCCGAAATGCGCCAGCCACATACCGGACAATGCCCGTCTGGCGCGTCCCTTTGGCCAGCTGCCAGCCCGCCAGCGCAGCCCTATATCGGCAAGGATAGACCCGCCCAGCCACAGCATCAGGGCAATGCCGGCCAGCCCGGCCGGGCTGATCTTATGGCCAATTTGCAGGCCGGGCAGCAGATTAGACAACAGGAAAAAACCTGT
>Ga0181593_10006753_pt1 | contig 10281 bp, 12 predicted proteins | sample 071ome_19_FD_133756 | JGI IMG/M metagenome (GOLD analysis project Ga0181593, IMG submission 133756) | Coastal salt marsh microbial communities from the Groves Creek Marsh, Skidaway Island, Georgia - 071413AT metaG (megahit assembly) | ecosystem: Environmental > Aquatic > Marine > Intertidal...
ATGGCGAACAAATACATCACGACAACACTTCCATACGTAAACGCTGATCCGCATATTGGGGCAGCGTATGAGCTCGTGGAGGCTGACGCAATCGCGCGGTACTGGAGACTCATGGGGCATGAGGTGTTTTTCAATACTGGAACTGATGAGCATGGACAAAAGATTGCTCGAAAAGCCGATGAAAAAGGACAGTCGAGGCAAGAATACGTCGATTACTACGCAGGTGAATTTGAGAGGCTCAAAGATGCGCTCAATCTCTCATATGACAACTTCATACGCACCACAGACCCACATCACATAGAAGCAGCTCAAGAGATTTGGCGAGTATGTGACGCAAAAGGAGATATTTATAAAAAAAAGTACAGGGGTCTTTATTGCGTGGGGTGTGAATCCTTTAAGACTGAGTCAGACCTTGTTGACGGAAAGTGCCCTGACCACAATGTTGAGCCAGAAAAAGTTGAGGAAGAAAATTATTTCTTTAAACTCTCAAACTATCAAACATATCTCGAGGAATATCTTTCACAAGATGGAATTATTCTTCCAGAGTGGCGTCGCCAAGAAGCGCTCAACTTCGTAAAGAAGGGGCTCGAAGACTTTAGTATTTCACGCGAGAAGTCTCGGCTCGATTGGGGTGTCCCTGTACCAGGAGATGAGAGTCAGGTGATGTATGTCTGGTTTGACGCGCTTACGAACTACATCTCAACACTTGGTTGGCCAGAAGAAGGAGGGAGCTTTGAAAAGTTTTGGAATAACGGAGAAGTTGTTCAGGTGGCAGGGAAGGACCAAGTACGATTCCAGTCAATCATGTGGCAGGCAATGCTTCGCTCTGCTGGAATAAAAGCCGGAGACAAATTCGTGTACCACGGCTTCATTAACAGTGGTGGACAAAAGATGAGTAAGAGTATCGGAAACACAATCAGCCCCTATGAGCTTGTAGAGAAGTATGGCACTGAGGCAACTCGCTATCTTTTACTTCGTCACGTGCATCCATTTGATGATACAGACATTACGTGGGAACGACTCGATGAGTGGTATACCGCAAATCTCGTAAATGGGATTGGAAATCTAGTGTCACGTGTAATGAAAATGGCGGAAACGCATCTTGACACTCCCGTTAAAGTTGTCGATGAGCCACTCGAAGAATCATTTATTAAGTTGCTTGAAGCATATCGTTTTGACCAAGCGCTCGATACTATTTTTCTTCATGTCGGAAAAGGAGATGAATACATTCAACAAACAGAACCATTCAAGCTCATTAAGTCAGACTCAGACGAAGATGTTACAAAGGCGAAAGAAATTATTGAAAATCTAGTAACGCATGTATATCGACTTACTGGTTACCTTAAACCGTTCATGCCAGAAACTTCTAAAGCCATCCAGGAAGCAGTGAAAGAAAAGAAAAAACCTGAAAACCTATTTAATCGATTAGAATCATAACTATGAAACAACTACTCATTCTTGGAGGTGGAAGCAGTAGAAATATCGAATGGGGTGAGTCGTGCAAAGAGCAGTTTGGTGAGCTTTTTCATGAGGTGCATTTTATGCATTATGACAGTTGGGAGAGTGGTGAAGAAAACATTGATTTCAGGAGAGAGCTTGAGAAACTGAAAGACCTTGCGAGTGAAATGAGTGAAGGCGAGCTCTATATCTTTGCAAAATCAATAGGCACCATACTGACACTCAAAGCAGTGGTCGGGGATATAATCAATCCGGTGAAATGCGTTTTCTTCGGCATGCCGTTTAGTGTTTATGAAGGAGATCTCTCTGAGCTATCTGGCTTTAATGTTCCATCAATAGCATTCCACAACATGCAAGATCCACTTGCTATATATAGTGATACTAAGCGTGAACTTGAAACGCACTTTAGTATCATCACTCTCATTTCTAAAGAAGGTGACACACACAAGTACAACAACTTTGAAGATTTTACTGATGAAATTAATGGTTTTCTTGCATAGCTATGGATGATGTAAAAACAATTTTAGAGAGGAATGCAAGGGTAGAACTTGATAAAGCGTGGGAAACAAGTTTTACACGGCGGGTAATTATCACCCTTTTTACGTATATTGTTGCTACGACTTGGCTTTTTATCATTGAGAATGAGAAACCGTTCCTCAATGCACTCGTACCAGTTTGTGGGTATATTCTTTCAACATGGTCTATGCCATTTGTTAAAGTGTGGTGGATAAAGAAAAACAATCATGAGTAATTTTAAATATATAGACGTACATACACACGTAAACCTTGCGGCATACAACGAGGACAGAGATGAGATTGCGCAAGCAACCCTCGATGAGGGAGTGGCGCATATAAATGTAGGTACCATGAAAGACACGTCAGCCCTCGCCGTTGGCCTAGCGGAAAAGTATGAGGGTGTATACGCGAGCATTGGCCTTCATCCAGTCCATACCAGTATGAGCTACCATGACAAAAACGAGTTTACCGACATGGATAAAGGATTTACCTCTCGAGGTGAAGTGTTTGATAAAGATTTGTACCGACTGTTTTGTGATAGCAAAAAGGTGGTTGCGATAGGTGAATGTGGTTTTGATTATTTTCGAGTTGATAAAGACATGAAGGAGCTTCAAGAAAAGGCGTTTATTGAGCAAATCGAACTTGCAAATGAAATGAACTTGCCACTTATGCTCCATGTCAGGCCAAGCGAAGGGAGTATGGATGCGTATGACGATGCGCTTGTCGTGCTTAAAGAACATGCAAAAGTGCTTGGGAACGTCCATTTTTTTGCTGGGACGTATGAGGTCGCTAAGAAGTTTTGGGAAATAGGATATACGACATCGTTCACAGGCGTCATTACCTTTGCAGACCAGTATGATGAGGTGGTGAAGAATGCACCGCTTGATATGCTCCACGGGGAAACTGACGCTCCCTATGTAACTCCCAAGCCACATCGAGGGAAACGAAACGAACCACTCCATGTGCGAGAGGTGTATAAACGAATTGCAGAGCTACGGGGAGAGGATGAGGAAAAGGTTCGAATGCAACTTCTTCAAAATGCGAAGAGGTTGTTTGGTGTAGAAATTTAAGGTAGCATCAACATGAGTTCTTGGAAAATTTGGAGGGTCATAAGATGAAAAAATATACGTGTGATGTTCCAGCTAACAATTCTGTTGTTTCGTCACGAACCAGATTAGGTGTAAGTAATTGTATTTGTTTGCTTCCTGCCGGACATGACGGTTTTCATATCACGAAAAATGAGAAAGGTCTCTATGTAGCGTACACGGACAACATTAATTGTGAATGCTCAAAGTGCGCAAATCTGGATACGGATTGGATCTGCCAAAAGTCATATAGAATCGACCAAAAATCTGCTGAACAGAAAGTCAATGCTACCTGACATGTATTCATGAATAATAAAAACCCCCGACAATACGAGGGGTTTTTTAGTCAAAGATAGAGATTAGGTACTCATCAATCTTGCGCTGATCAAGGTCGTAGAAGTATTTGTCATTTCTATCGAGGTATCGAGCGAGATCTCGTCCCACAAAACGCCAGTGCCATGGCTCATAGACATAGTATGCGTTTCCTTCAGGGTAGGAGAGTACAAAGCCATATTTGTACGCATTCTCGAGGAGCCAATCATACGCTTCGGTATTTTCGAATCCATCAATAGCGCCGTTTAGTGAATCGGTGGTGAAGTCAATCGTGGTGCCAAGCTGGTGCTCTGAGTATCCTTGGTCAGCTGAGAATGTGTTAGCGCCTGTGCCATACCAAACTGTATACGCGCCCTTAAGGGAACCTTGTTCATCATGTGAACGAAAAGCCGATGCAACGTACAAGCTTATATCGTCATCCTTTGCGTCCTCAAGCAAGTCTTCAAGAAATGGTGCTATATTTGCATCGACATGCTCCACCTCTCCTTCGTCTGAACCCCATACATATCGGTCAGGTATTTCATCAAATCGTGATGGAGCGTAGTGTTCATTAAGGAAGAACACCTTTGAGTACTTCATGAGGAGTTCAGGGTCTGTTTTAGCGAGTTTGTCGAGGTCACCAACAACGCCAGAAATATCTTTAATTTGGTCCTCAAAATCTTCATTTCTATCTTGTTCATCCTGGAGACGCTCAAGGAGTTCAGCACTATTTTCTTCTGAAAGTGCATATTTTTGATTGAGTTCAGCAAGTACCACACTCATGCTTTCCATTTCACGCTCTTTTTCATCCAGTTTGACCTGTGTTTCGTAGAGCGATGCCTGTAGCGCAGCGTGAGCTTTTGAGAGGTTTGAGAGTGCATAGTATGCATATCCAACTGCAAAAACGAGCACAATGATGATGCCCCAGAGCAATTTTGGTGATGTGTAAATGTGTTGTTTGCTCATCGTAAAATGATTTTACCACGGTATTGTAAATAGGGCATACCTATGGTACCGTAACGCCACATTATTAGGTTAATGTCATAAAAATGGCTGAAACAACAATGCCAGCAACTGAGGTACAAGAAAGCTCATACGATGAACGATTGAGCTACGAATGTGCCTTCCACGTACTTCCAACAGTTGCTGAAGGGGAAGTCGCAGGTGTATTTGATAACATCAAAGCACTCATTACTAAAACAGGGGAAATCTTCGACGAAGAATCCCCAGAACGACTCGATCTTGCGTACCCAATCGTTATGTCGATTGATGGCAAGAACCGAAAGTTCACGAGCGCATATTTTGGTTGGGTTCGATTTAAAGCAGACGCAAGCGAAGTTGCAGAGCTTATGGAAGAACTCGATGCTATGCCAGAAGTGCTTCGACGTCTCATCATTAAGCTTACCGCTGAAGAAGAGGCACATCCTTTCAAGTTCCACGAAAACCGAAAGAAGTCAGAGAAGATGGTTGAAGTGGTAGATGAAGAGAGCACACTCGAAGAAGTACAAACAGAAGAGGAAGAGAGTGCAGAGGTTTCAGATGAGGAACTCGATGAATCTCTCGAAAAAATCACTGGAGACGAGGTGAACGGCGGAGCCGGAGAGGGTCCCCTGGGGGATGATGAAGAAACTGACAGTGATAAAGAAGTGTCTCCTGAAGATACTAAAGACGAAGAGAAGGCGTAAACGAAGAGTAGAGCAATTAGTCAACTAATTCAAAACAATTATGTACCTTAATAAAGCAATGGTGTACGGAAATCTCACACGAGACCCTGAACTCAAGAGTCTCCCGAGTGGTATCCAAGTATGCTCATTTTCAATTGCAACTAATCGCGTATACAAAGACCGAGATGGTAATCGACAAGAACAGGCTGATTATCACAACATAGTGGTATTTGGTCGCCAAGCTGAAACATCAGCGCAATATCTCAAGAAGGGCTCAAGTGCTTTTGTTGAAGGACGACTGCAAACTCGAAGTTGGGACGGCGACGGAGGTGTAAAACAATACCGAACCGAAATAGTTGCAGATAGGGTACAGTTTGGTCCTCGAACTGGAGGAGGTGGAGCACCGACAGGCGATTCGCCAGCAGGAAGCGCACCTTCAAAAGATGGTGAGCAAGATACAGGGAAGATGCCAGATTATCCTGAAGAGGAAATTAATCCTGAGGACATCCCATTTTAGAGTCTGATATTACTCAATCTACTTCGTTAGACTGCAGTAATTTGAAACTCGTCGTATATTAAATACGCCTCGTTTCAAATTCTTTGTCTGCCGTGTATCTTGAGCAATCCATTCCTCTAAAATTACAATGAAACAAATAATTAATATGTCAGAAGAAACAAAAAAGACAACAGCAACACACTTTGATTACAAAGATGTGACACGACTCAAGGCCCACTTAAACCCGCATGCACGTATGCATTCACGCAAGCGAACAGGTCTCTCTGCTACAGAGCAGCGAAACTTCGCTCAAGCGACAAAACGAGCACGGTTTATGGCGCTTATACCATTTGTGTCTCACTAGAAGCACATACAAAAACCGCGAGGCCTTTGGCCTCGCGGTTTTTGTATATTTTCAATTATGCTTTTTCGACTCGCTCCGAGTATTCTCCTGTATCGGTATTGATACTTACGATGTCGCCTTCGTTTATAAACATTGGCACCATGAGCTTTGCGCCTGTTTCAAGTGTTACCTCCTTGGTTGCACCTTGAGAAGTGTTGCCCTTAACTGCGGGCATAGCTTCTTTGACTGCAAGCTCAACTTTAATAGGCATTTTGATACCGATTACCTTTTCATCAAACATAACGGCGTCGATGATTGATTTAGGTTTGAGAAATCGAATTTCATCGCCAACGATGTCGTCAGTAAGTGAAAATCGTTCTCCTGGTTTACCTTCCGGGTGGAACCAGTGCTCACCATTGTTTGAGTAAATGTATTCAACTGGACGTGATTCAATATCGGCTTCTTCAGCATTTTCGTTTTGATGAAAGGTTTGCTCAATCACTTTTCCACTTATAAGGCTCTTGAGCTTGGTAATGTTTACCGGCTTTCGCTGTTGTTTCCTAAAGACGTGTGAGGAAACTACGAGACATGGTTCACCATTGTAAATAATGACCTTTTTGAGCGTTATTTCGTTGTATGAGAGGACTGACATATGCGTGAGTAACTATTTTAGTGTATGATACGTTTTATTAAACGAGGCAATAGTACCACTATATGTTCGGATTGACCACAGACGAAAACATACGAAATAAATCAGATGAGGATATCCTAAGGCGAGTGCAGGCAGAACCATGGCTTTTTACCGCGCTTCTTGAACGGTACCAAGAGCCATTTCTTAGGAAGGCAAAGACTATTATTTTCAACGAGCAAGATGCTGAAGAGGTGGTGCAAGACGCATTCACAAAGATTTACATGAACGCAGACCGGTTTGAGGTGAGAGAAGGTGCCAAGTTTTCATCTTGGGCATATACTATTTTAATAAACACTGCGCTGACGCGGTACCAGAAGTGTGTTAAAGAAGGGAAACGCACCATGCTCCTTGATGACGAGTACATGCAACTTATTGGAGAATCAAAAGGGCACAGTGCATTTGAACAGGACAGAGATGCTATTGAACGAATTCTCGAGAAGCTTCCTGGACATTTTGCGAGAGTACTACGACTGCACTACCTGGAGCGATGGAGTCACAAAGATATTGCAGCAGATGAAGGTGAATCTGTTGGAGCAGTAAAAGCACGAATTCATAGAGCAAAAGCAGAATTTAGGAAACAGAGTGAAGGAGTAGAAGGAATATCGTTGTAACCTTTTAAAGAAAACAATGGTTTAATGTGGTGTAAGTAAAGAATTATGGCAAAAAAATTACAAAGAAAAATAATGCGAGGCATCTACTATGCGTATGCACTGCGCATGGTGAGCATTCCAGGCGTATGGCAAGGGGCAGTTATGTTCACTGCGATGCTCGTCCTTACTCAGTTTGTGTCGCTTGGAAATGTGATTCAAAACATTTCTGAGGCACCAGTCGGGCACTTGGGAGTGTATTTCTATAATGCAGTAACCAATACTGAGGCGTGGACACTGCTCACGATTGGGGTGTTTGTGTTCGCACTTCTCTCGTTCAGAGTGAGTCTCTCACCAAAGAGAGCTGTGTCGACAGTAGGGCATACGGCGTAGATTTCACATGAAAAAGAAAAAGCGCGATTCCAAAGGAATCGCGCTTTTTCTTTTTCGTTAGTCTGCCTCTTTTAATGCCTTTCGTACATTCTTCTCAAGCTCTTTCATAAGCTTTTTATCTTCGCGAAGTGATGTGCGAGCAGCATCATAGCCCCGTCCAAGTTTCACCTCGGCACTCTCGTCACCTCCAAGTGGAACGTATGTATACGAAGCGCCTGCTTTCTTGATGTATCCATATTTTTCGCCAAGTGCAAGGAGTTCACCAGTCCTACTCACTCCCTCGTTGTAGATGAGGTCAAACTCGGTGGTCTTGAATGGGGGAGCGACTTTATTTTTTACAACTTTTACGCGATGTCTTCCTCCAACCACTTCATCACCTTTCTTTATTTGAGCAATACGGCGAATATCAAGTCGTACAGACGTATAAAACTTAAGTGCTTTTCCACCTGGTGTTGTTTCAGGATTTCCAAACATAACCCCAATTTGCATACGAATCTGATTAATGAAGATAACCACTGTCTTACTCTTTGAAACAATAGAGGTCAGTTTGCGAAGCGCTTGACTCATAAGCCTTGCCTGCTTTCCAACGTGGTGGGCGCCCATCTCACCTTCAATTTCATCTTTTGGTGTGAGCGCTGCTACTGAGTCAATGACAATCACATCAAGCTTTCCCGAACGGACGAGTGACTCGACGATTTCAAGTGCTTGTTCCCCAGTGTCTGGTTGAGAGATAAGGAGTTCATCGAGCTTCACTCCTAAGTTTTGTGCATATTCTGGGTCCATTGCATGCTCAGCGTCGATAAATGCGCAAATCCCGCCACCTTTTTGTGCTTCTGCGATGGCGTGGAGTGAGAGGGTTGTCTTACCAGATGATTCTGGTCCGTAAATTTCAATGATGCGCCCACGCGGGTATCCGCCAATACCAAGCGCATCATCGAGGCCGATAGAGCCAGTAGATATTGAATCAACATCTACTTTTCGGGTATTAGTGAGCGTCATAATCGACTCATCACCAAATTTTGTTTTAATACTTCTAATTGTCTCAGCAACACTCTCAACTCCCTTGGGTGTTGTATCAGCTACTTCCTCGCTCGTCTTTTTGGCTACTTTTTTTGTCGCTTTCTTTTTTGGCATGCGTGGTGTTGTGTTAATAGTGATTAAGTATTGGCTATTATACCTCATCCTCAGTAGGGGTAATATATACATACTCTCGTTCTACTGTTGTTATTCTTCCAAACCTGTCTTTTGCGGTAAAGGTGGTAATAGAATAACCATTTTCAAGTACAAGTTGATGTGAAAAATGACCGTCTTCATCGGTGTGAATCTCTTTTCCGTTTGCAGTGAGTGCAACAATGTTTTTTGTACTTCCTTCGACAACTATAATTTTTTCATACTGGATAGGAGTATACTCACCAGAAAGGGTAATGGATGGGCCAGTGATGAAGTTTTGTGATTGATAACCAATATATGTCACTATAAAAAGAATAAGTATAGTGACAGCAATAACCCGAAGCGTTTTTCTAAGGGTAAAGTTTTGTACTGACAGGGGAGGCATATTTAGTCTTCATCTTCCACCATTTCTTCCTCGTCGTCGACTTCTTCATTCATCCCCTCAAGAATTTGGCGAGGCTTAGAACCATCGGCAGGCCCAATTACTCCTCGTTCTTCAAGAATATCGATAAGCCGTGCGGCTCTTGAGTATCCTACGCGAAGCTTCCGTTGAAGGTATGATGTTGATGCCTTTCCTGCCTCAAGTACTGCCATGCGTGCATCTTCGTAGAGCTCATCCTCATCGTCATCATCAAATGAAGAAGAGAAGACGGCGCCATCAGCCTTATCATTTTGTGGATTGAGGTCAATGGTATCAAGTTCTTGGAGGTCTTCTTGATTCTTAAGATATTTCACAACTTTCCCAACCTCATCTTCACTAACGAACGCAGACTGGAGTCGGCTCGGCTTAGGACTTTCATTTGAGAGGAATAACATATCACCCTTACCGAGAAGCTTCTCTGCTCCTGGCTGATCAAGAATTGTCCTTGAGTCAATGATTGAGTTTACTTTGAGAGCAATTCGAGTAGGAAGGTTTGCTTTAATTAGGCCAGTTATTACTTTAACTTCCGGTCTTTGTGTTGCCAAAATAAGGTGGATTCCTGCAGCACGACTTTTTTGGGCCAAACGAACTATACTACCCTCAAGTTCTTTCGGATAGGTACTCATAAGGTCAGCAAGCTCGTCAATAATGATGACTATATAGGGGAGCGGTTCGGGGAGTTCTCCTCGAACTTCCTCAGGAGAACCTTTTTCTTCAAACTTTTTCTTGGCAGGATTATAGATTTTTTCGTGATATGAACTTATGTTTTGCACTTTGTGTTCCCTAAGTATCTCCAGCCGACGGTCCATCTCCTTTATTGACCATTTGAGTGCTCGAAGTACTACTTTCGCATCGGTGATAACCGGGGTGAGGAGGTGGGGGATACCATTATAGAGGGTGAGCTCAACAAGTTTTGGGTCTACCATAATCAACCTAAGTTGGTCCGGAGAGTTTCTAAAGAGAAGTGAGACAATTATGTTGTGGATTACCACAGATTTTCCAGATCCTGTGGTACCTGCAATTAATAGATGAGGCATAGAAGATAAATCACCTATGATGGGTTTTCCAGAAATACTTTTACCCAAAGCTATTGGTAATTTGATCTCTTTTTTTTTAAAATCAGCAGTAATTAAAATTTCACTTAG
>Ga0181593_10006754_pt1 | contig 10278 bp, 7 predicted proteins | sample 071ome_19_FD_133756 | JGI IMG/M metagenome (GOLD analysis project Ga0181593, IMG submission 133756) | Coastal salt marsh microbial communities from the Groves Creek Marsh, Skidaway Island, Georgia - 071413AT metaG (megahit assembly) | ecosystem: Environmental > Aquatic > Marine > Intertidal zone...
CTATGGCAAAATCATCATCATGACAGATGCTGATGTTGATGGTGCGCATATTGCGGCGTTGCTAATGACCTTTTTTTATCGGGAAATGCCACAGCTAATCGAACATGGCCGTCTATTTCTTGCCCAGCCGCCTCTTTACCGGATTTCGCAAGGCAATCAGACCGCCTATGCCCAAGATGACGAGCATAAGGATCATTTGCTAAAAACCCAGTTCACAGGCAAAGCCAAAATTGAAATTAGCCGCTTTAAAGGGCTAGGCGAAATGCCCCCTGCCCAGCTAAAAGATACCACCATGAATGCCAAAACCAGACGGCTATTGCAGATATCCCTGCCATCGCGTGATACCATCGAAGCTGACCAGCGTCGTGACGTAGACCGGCTGGTAAATACCTTAATGGGCAAAAAACCTGAATTGCGCTTTAATTATATCAGAGACCATGCAGAAACTGTACTGGCCGAACTTGATATCTAGAGATTTGCCCTGTTAATAAGGCGCAGAATGGCGTTTGTAACCTTATCAGGGGCTTCAAGGCTGGAAAGATGGCCTATCTCGTCTAAAAGCACTAATTCAGACTGGGGCAGCAAATTGGCCATCTCTTCAGACAGGTGCGGCGGTGTGAGCTCGTCAACCATCCCGCAAAGCACCATAGATGGCTTATCAAATGATGGCAGATAGGGGCGCTGATCAAGCCGTGCGATGATGGCATATTGCTGTTTTGTAAAGTTTTCCTGTCCAATTTCTGCGGCCATATCCATGACGAGCTGGCACATGGCCTCATCCTGCAATGCTGTTTTAGATAAAAAGCGCGTAAGAAGGCGCGGGGTCACCCCTTTGAACCTGCCTATTTCAGATAGTTTAATCAGCTCGTGACGCTGGCGTTTACGTTCTTCATCATCTGGCCGTGCAGAAGTAGATAATAATGCGATCGCAGAAATACGCGTCGGGGCAATACGAGCTGCCTCTTGCGCAACATATCCCCCCATAGACAATCCAATTAGCACTAGCGGGCCTGAAACAGCCGCAAGCATCTTGTGAACCATTTCATCTATGGTGTCGCAGTCAGTTGTCTGGGCTATATGGATGTGATGTTCGCCAGATAACGCGTCTATCTGTGGGTGAAAGAGTGCCTTAGTGCATAACAGGCCGGGAATAAATACCAAATTTGCCATCTTTATCATCTTTCATTATCTGTTCGCACCTAAATAATAGCTATCTGATAACGTTATTTGACCTATAACGCCAGTTAGTGTATTGAATATTCATCTTTAATAGTGAAACTTTTGTCTCATTTTTTTCGGTTTCTTATAAAGCGTATAGGACAGGCTTTCCAAGCAATGGTTCAATTTGATACTAGCGATTGAAAACAGGTGCTTGAAAGTTAAAAAGGAACTTACCATCATATCTTCTTTATTTTCTGATCTCGGTCTTAGCGAACGTCTGGTAGATGCTGTCTCGGCATTGGGCTATGAAACCCCCACCCCTATCCAGAAAGCTTCTATCCCCATTGTATTGATGGGGCGCGATATATTAGGCTCTGCACAGACAGGCACCGGCAAGACCGCCTCTTTTACCCTGCCATTGATTGATATTCTGGATTCAGGGCGGGCAAAAGCGCGGATGCCGCGTTCGCTTATTCTAGCGCCTACCAGAGAGCTTGCAGCACAGGTATCAGAATCATTCGAGAAATTTTCAACAAACCATAATCTGTCAATGGCGCTACTGATAGGCGGCACCAGCTTTGCTGATCAGGAAGCTGCGCTGGATAAGGGGGTGGATGTTCTGATTGCAACACCTGGCCGCCTGCTTGATCATTTCGAGCGCGGAAAAGTATTACTACAAGATGTAAAAATACTGGTGATTGACGAAGCTGACCGCATGCTAGATATGGGCTTTATTCCTGATATTGAACGGATTGTTGGCTATCTTCCTGTTATGCGCCAGACATTGTTTTTCTCAGCTACTCTGTCTGATGAAATTCATAAAATTGGCAGTAAATTTGTGATGAACCCCAAAATTGTAGAAATTGACAGACCTTCTACGACAGCAAATACCATCACCCAAAGGCTGGTGCGATGCCAGCTTCGGAAAAAGCGTGAAATTCTCAGAGATTTGCTACGTTCAGAGCAAATTCAGAATGCTGTTATTTTCTGCAACAGGAAACGCGATATCTCAACCTTGCTATCATCATTACAACGCCATGAATTCTCGGCTGTTGCCCTACATGGGGATATGACACAATCCGCAAGGCTAGCCGCACTTGACCAGTTTAAATCAGGTGAAATTCCTATCTTGATTGCCTCTGATGTGGCTGCAAGGGGGCTGGATATTCCGCTTGTAAGCCATGTGTTTAACTTTGATATTCCCTCTAATGCTGAAGATTATGTGCATCGGATAGGCAGAACAGGGCGCGCCGGACGTTCAGGTATCGCTGTAACACTTGTTGCAACAGATGATGATGAAAAATATCTGGCGGCCATTGAAACGCTTATTGGCAAACAAATCCCTTCAGATACTGGTGAAAAAACAGCTAAATCCGACAATCAGGATAAGAAGCAAAACAGAAAATCAGAAGCACATAGCGCAAAACGTGGCAAAAAACATAAACATGACAATGTAACGCTAGCCGATGATGATATCGACCAGATGGTCGGGGCGCCGGCACATGACCCACAAAAAAATAAATATGGCGAAAAGCGTCCACCTGCCTGGATTGGCACAAGCTTTCAGGATTGTGATGAAGTGCCTGCCTTTTTAAGGCGCTCAGTCTAAGACAGAACCTGCTTTAAAGTGAGGTTAGCCCCTTGCTAACCACCTCATTCAAGTCACGTGATAACCTACCCTTAGCAAGCTGGCGTAACGCATCACACATTAATTTCTGGCGTTCAGGATGATAATGGGCAAAACGCGTTAGGCTAATCGCCATTCGGGCCGCAATCTGTGGATTTTGGGCATCAAGTCTGGCTAGCTGTTCTGCCATAAATTGATATCCGCTACCAGATTGATCATGGAAATGAACAGGATTAGCAGAACAGAAGCTTCCTAACACCGAACGAACCTTATTCGGGTTTTTGAAATCAAATGCAGGGTGCGCCATCAGCCTGTGCAACGCCTCAATATCTGAGGCATATGCCGAGCATGCTTTTAGAGAAAACCATTTTTCCATTACCAGTGAATGGTCCTGCCATTTATCGTGGAAATGCGATAGCGCACGCTCTCTGGCGGCATGGTTAATCGTGTTTAGCGCCCGCAATGCGGCCATCGATATCGTCATATTTTTGTGCAACGCAAATGCTTCAGTGCGGCTGATAGTTTCTTCATTACCAGTAAGCACGCCCCATGACAGCGCTCCGCCAAGCAACTGGCGTGAAGCAGCGTTATGCTGATGGACCTCGTCTGCTATATATGCTGAAATCCAGCTTTGTGAAATATTCCCCAAAGCCTTGCCTAGTGCCATTCTTGTCCAGTAAATTGCAACAGGATCAACAAACCCGCCAATAGATGCAGCCTGTTCTGTTTCGGCCTGAGATGGCAGGCTAATCGAAATCGCCTTAAAATCATCATTAAGCGAGGCATCAGCCAGCAGGCGGCCAATAGCCTGTCCCAGAATATCTTCCAGCTTTTCATCAGGCCCTGCGGTCATGCGGGCTGAGATTGCCTGTTTATATAATGTCTGAAAGGCTTCGTAACGGTTTACCTTGTCTGAGTCAAAACTGGCTAGATGCGCAATTTCGTCAATCTCAAGATCATGATTTAGACGAACAGGTGCTGAAAATCCGCGCAAGATTGACGGCACTGCGCCCGCTATTTCTGCACTATCAGAAGATAATGTTAGCGTCTTATCTGCACTATCCAGCATCACCAGATGATCAGTTTTCTGCGGGCCGCCATCAATTGAAAAGGCAATTGCCTCCCCCTGTTTGCCAACCAGCCCCATCTTGACAGGAATAGGCATAGGGTCTGTAGATGTATTAGCAGCGTTTGGGGCGAGTGACTGGCTAAAGTAGATGGTGTTCTGGCCTTTTCTGGCAGCTGTTAGCTCAGGCGTACCAGCCTGCCGGTACCAAATTGAAAATGTCTGGATATCTGCATCGGACGCCGCATCTAATGCTGAGATAAATTCGTCACAGGTTACTGCCTGACCATCATGACGTTCAAAATAGATATCAATGCCTTTGCGATAGGCATCTTTACCTAGCACATGATACATCATGCGAATAACCTCAGCGCCTTTTTCATAAATGGTCGGGGTATAAAAATTATTTATCTCCGAATATTGTTCTGGCCGGATGGGATGCGCAGTTGGGCTTGCATCTTCTGAAAACTGGACACTACGCAGAATTTTGATATCTTCTGCACGCTTTACGCCTTCATCATGCATATCAGCACTAAAACATTGGTCACGAAAGACCGTTAGCCCTTCTTTGAGGGTAAGCTGAAACCAATCACGGCATGTAACCCGATTGCCTGTCCAGTTGTGAAAATATTCATGCGCAACAATTGATTCCACGCGCGCCAGATCATCATCAGTTGCGGTATTTTCATCTGCCAGCACAAATTTGGAATTGAAAATATTCAGCCCCTTATTTTCCATTGCGCCCATATTGAAATGGCTGACAGCCACAATCTGGAATAAATCTAGATCATATTCCAGCCCATACACATCTTCATCCCACTTCATCGAAGCTTTCAGACTGTCCATTGCATGGCTGGTTAAATGCTCATTGCCTTTTTCAACATAGATATGCAAATCCACCTTCTGGCCAGATGCGCGGATAAACTGGTCTTTTACACATGCCAGATCACCTGCAACCAGCGCAAATAAATAGCTAGGTTTGGGGTGTGGGTCATGCCAGACGGCAAAATGACGCCCGCCCTCACTTAATCCTGTTTGCTCCAGATTGCCATTGCTCAGCAAATTAGGATATTTCAAATCAGCCTCAATGCGTGTGGTGAAAATGCTCATCACATCAGGCCTGTCAGAAAAATAGGCAATTCTGCGAAACCCTTCAGGCTCGCACTGGGTGCATAGCATGTCACCAGACGCATATAACCCTTCTAGCGCAGTGTTATGATATGGGTCTGTTTGCGATATAATTTTTAGCTCACATTGGGGCGGCAAGCCTGAAATTGTTAGCTCTTCAGCCGTCAGCACCATCTGCAGGGCGGCAAGCGGGACGCCATCGCAAAAGGCTGAAATAAATTCAAGCTGTTCACCCTGCAAAACCAGCGGTTCTGAGGTGTCAGATGTGCGCGTGACATTTAAGGTGATGGTAGAACGTGCAAATTTATCAAAAATCTGCACATCAAGATGTGTTTGCGGTATCAGCCAGTCAGGCTTTTTATATTCCTGACGCCGAATATAACGAGGTGAACTAGCTTCCATCGCGAGAGGTTGTATATGCCATTTCACAATGTTCCGGGCAATAAGGCTTACCAGCCAGAATAGGTTCGCCACAAAATGAAAAATCTGTGGTTTTAGGGTCACCTGATGGCCATGCACATTTTGAACGTGACCATTTGATTTTTCTCAATGTTCTGCGTAATGGCAAATCTTCAGGCTCAACAATAGCTTTTATGGCTTTTGCAGATTTGGAAATAGGCGAAGAACGTTTCGGCAACTGCATTCTATGCACCTTGCCTGCAATGGCATTTCGGCTCACACCCATTTTTTCGCCGATCTGAGAGATAGACAGCCCCTGATCCCATAATTCTTTTAGCTGTGCAAGACGTTCATCGGTCCATTTTAATGTTTCAGACATAAAACCCTCTGGCTAATCACGTGAATATTCACCATATCTAAAGGTAAGGCATCATACAATGTTGCATAGTACTATTCAACATATCTTGTATCTAAATCCTGCAGTTCTACGCGCATTTTCTTGAACGCGCTGGTTTGGGGTCAGTCATATGCTTTGATAAACTGGCCAATTAATGACATTTGGTAATCAAGCATATGATGGCCATAATGGACCTTAAACCCTGCCTGTTTTGCCGCCATAAGCAATTGTGTATCTTTGGGACGCATGATGATATCACATACAAGACATTCAGCCGTCAGGCCATCTAAATCTACAGGCAGACTATCTTCGGGGTAAAGCCCCAACGAGGTAGCATTTATCACCATATCATAGCCAGACCACGCAATATCATCACTATGATAGGCATTAGATTGCGCCCCTGATACCAGCTCTGTGACTGTCTTTACCGCATCATCAGCACGTGAAAATGTCCGATTGGCAATATCAACTGACGCAGGATTCTGCCGCGCGACAGACACTGCGATTGCACGCGCAGCCCCGCCTGCCCCTACAATCAGAATCTTCTTATCTGTGAAGTGATCTTGCGGTTTGGCATAGCCGCATGGATTTTCACCTATCAGACCGGCAACAAACCCCTCACCGTCAAAATTATCACCTATCAGCTCACGCGCCTCGTTAAAATAGACCGCATTTACCGCCCCTGTTGCTTGGCCGCCCGGCCCAAGCCTGTCACATAAGGCGGCTAGCGGCATTTTATGCGGAATAGTAACAGCTGCACCGACAAAATTTTCAATTCTACGCAAGCCTTCAATCGCATTTGCCAGATTTTCTGGTGCAATATCAATGGGTATCATGACTTTATCTTCGCCAGCTTCCATAAAATCGGCATTAAATAGCTGAGGCGCTCTTACATGGTCGCTTGGATGGGCAATACATCCCCAAAAGCGGGTAGTGCCAGTTATGCTTAATCTATGTGTCATCAATTGTCCTGATTTGTGACAGTTATTTTCAGTCAGTGTTATCCGCCATAGCATAGCAAATTACCAGCAATTATCTGTATTTTTTCTAACACCAACTTAAAGGGGTCATTTTATAGCCCTATTATTGACGCATTTGCTTTCTAAATTGGCTTCATCAACGAACTGACTAGGAAGACCAAACAGATGAAAACTTCATACAAACTTCTGATCGCTGGTGGCCTGATAGCAAGTGTTGCATCAGTTGCCGCGATCTCTCATGCCGCCTTCGACGACCGCCATGATGGCAAATATGAACATGGCGATTCCATGTTTCATGGCAAAAAGGGAAAGCATCTCCTCAAAAAGCTTGACCAGAATGATGATGGCATGGTGTCGAAAGATGAAATTCAGGCTCATCTTCAGCTTCGCTTTGAAGCGCTGGATATTGATGGCAATGGCCAGATAGGCATTGAAGAATTCAGCACAAAACCGCTGGAAAAATTTGCCATGATCGATGGTGATGGCGATCTTTTCATCACCAAAGATGAAATGCACGAAATGCGTCATCAGCGTCATCGCGAACGGCATAATGAAGCCGAACATGATGGCTAGAAATGCCTGCAATGGCGGTCGGGCTCTCCCCCTTATTTAACCGTTTCCCGTCATTGCGCCAGATATAGGCTCTCGATGCAAATCGAGATAAAACTGGCTATGGCAGCGCATATCAACAGGTATTCTGGTATCTCCGCAAGATATAAACCCTGAACATGATATGCGTTGCCTATTTTTACTGGCAGGGGTTCAGCAATAGGTAAAAAGCCTGTTATTTCCGACAGATTCACGCATCTTCAAAATCAAGTGAAGCAGAATTGATACAGTAGCGCAAACCGCCCCTGTCTGCAGGCCCATCAGGGAAAACATGGCCCAAATGCGCCTCACATTTCGCGCAATGCACTTCTGTTCTGCGCATAAATAGCGAATTATCAGCCTTCTCGCCAACATTCTCACCTGAGATAGGGGCCGTAAAAGATGGCCAGCCAGTGCCTGAATCAAATTTTGTATCACTGCCAAATAACGCTGTGCCACAACAGACACAATTATAAATGCCAGTTGCCTTATGATCATGATAAATACCGGAAAAGGCGCGTTCTGTGCCATGTTCTCTGGTCACATAATATTGCATTTCGGTTAGTTCGGCCTGCCATTCAGATTTTGTTTTTGATATTTTTGTCATGCTGCTGTCTGTTTCTGCGAGATGGTATCAAAAATAGTCTGTAATGTGGCTGGCATATCTACATGCACCACCCCTAGCGCATCACAAACAGCCGAGATAACCGCTGGCGGCGCACCAATTGCCCCTGCCTCGCCTGCTCCTTTCACGCCAAGCAAATTATTCAAACAAGGCGTATTCCGCATATAGCATGCAATAGCAGGGAAATGATCTGCGCGTGGCAAGGTATAATCCATCAGCGAGCCAGACAGCATCTGGCCATCTTCATCATAGGCAACATGCTCATAAAGTGCCTGACCTACCCCTTGTGCGATACCGCCATGAATTTGGCCTTCAAGCGTAAGCGGATTCAGCACATTACCAAAATCATCTACCACCGTATAGGCGACAATCTGGGGGATACAGCTTGCCTTGTCGATTTCAATTTCCACGACATGACAGCCATATGGGTAGCTTGCACCCTTAGTTGTGTAGCTATGTTCCATATTAAGCGGATGATCTTCACCATCAATCGCCATCAGACTAACAACTTCTTCAATGCTTAACGTTTCATTTGTGCCTGTAGCCGTAAACAGGCCATCGTCAAAATCGATCTCATCAGGCTGAACTTCCAGCCTTTCTGCAGCAAATAGCTGGGCCTTTTCAGCCACGATACCTGCCGCTTCAAACAGGGTTGAGCCCATCACCGCTGACATTCTGGCGCCGCCTGTAGTGCCTGCTGGCGTGCGGTTGCTATCGCCCTGAATAACAGTGATATTTTCTGCATCATAGCCAAGTCGAGAGGAAAAAATCTGGGTCAGAGTTGTTCGATGTGCCTGCCCGTTATCCTGTTGCGAGGCATAGATATTCACATGCCCATCTGCCAGAAATTCTAGCTCGATACCAGCATCACCGCCGCCGCCGCACTGTTCAAGATACATCGCAAGCCCGATGCCACGATATTTTCCGCGAGCTTCACTTTCAGCCCGCCTACCAGCAAAGCCATGCCAGTCTGATTTTGCCAGCGCATCATCAAGCAGACCCGGCATATCACCTGAATCTACTGTTCCGCCTTCAACCATTTTATAAGGAATAGCTTCTTTGGAGATAAGATTGCGCTTGCGCACCGCAATTCTGTCCAGACCAAGCTGGTTGGCGATATGGTCAATCAGACGTTCCATCAGATAATTTGCTTCAGGCCGCCCTGCCCCGCGAAATGCATCAATCGCAGGAGTGTTTGTTACAATCCCTCTCACCCGCATGCCAGCATGTTGAATATCATAGGGGCCGGTCAGCGTACGACAGGCAGACAAAGTTGGAATATAAATCGAAAAATTGGACAGCCAGCTACCCATATTGGCATGAACAGATACGTTAATCGCTTTGATTTTGCCATCAGCTGTGACCGCAGCTACTGCTTTTGTTCTGTTATCTCTTCCATGCAGATCAGATAAAAAGGCATCTGATCTATCTTGTTGCCATCTGACAATCTTTCCAGTTTTTCTTGCCGCCCATGCAATACATAGCTGTTCTGGATGCAAGAAAATTTTAAATCCGAAACCGCCGCCAACATCGCCTGTGGTAATATGCACATCTTTAGCATCAAGTGACAGCGCATCAGCGATTTGTTCAGCAAGCCCAACAGGCCCTTGACTTCCGCACCAGATACGCAGACCGCCTGTATCAGATGGCATCGCAATCATAGGCCGTGTTTCCATCGAATTAGGCAGAACGCGGCTATTGATTACATCTACCTCTACCAGTTGCGCACCTTGAGCTACTGCTTCATCTATTTTTGCCTGCGCACCGTCAATATTGCCAGCTTCCCAGTCAAAAACGACATTGTTCTTGTAGCAATCATACAATTGAGGAGCATCTTGTGAGATCGCATCATAGACATCGCAGACAGCATCCAGCGTGTCATAATCAACATCAATCAGTTCAATTGCATCTAGTGCCTGTTTTCTGGTCTGTGCGACCACCATCGCGACAATATCGCCAGCATGCCTAACCCGATTTCGTGCCATAGGCGGCTTGGTGATTTGCGGTACAGACGAGCCATCTCTGTTTTGCACATATTGCCTGCAATGAATTTCACCCACATTATCGCTATCCAGATCAGCCTGAGTTGCCGCCAGAATTACGCCTGATGCCATGCTAGCCTGACTGATATCAATATGGGTTACATCTGCATGGGCGAAAGGAGAGCGCAGAAACGCAATATGGGCCCCCTCACCAGGCATTTTATCGTCAGAAAACTGCCCATTTCCAGTAATCAGATTATTATCTTCAATTCTTTTTATTGACTGTCCAATGCCAAATTTCATCTTGTTATCTCTTTTCGTGCAA
>Ga0181593_10006756_pt1 | contig 10277 bp, 7 predicted proteins | sample 071ome_19_FD_133756 | JGI IMG/M metagenome (GOLD analysis project Ga0181593, IMG submission 133756) | Coastal salt marsh microbial communities from the Groves Creek Marsh, Skidaway Island, Georgia - 071413AT metaG (megahit assembly) | ecosystem: Environmental > Aquatic > Marine > Intertidal zone...
CCAATCAACTGTCCAACGGCGATTTGTTTAAGGTAGGTAATGACCTTCATGTGTTTGATTTGTCTTACCGTTCTTTCCCTTCTGCCTCAGAAGAGATTGGCGAAGTTTATTTTACTCAACAAGGATTCCGTATCTTAGAAGCCAATCCCAATCCGGACCTTCCTCCAATTGAAGCAAGTATGACCGAGGATTCCTTAAAAGAACTCCTCTCCCATGGTGATTACTTTGAGGCGGATGGAATCGTTTACCAAGTGGAGGTTTCGACGCAAATTGGACAAAACGAAGCGGGTGAAGAGGTAATAACTACAATCACCGACGCGAAAGAAGTTCAATTCCTTTTAGGTACTAAACTCGATTATTCGTCTTTGCCTTATCCGAATTTCTCTACCTCTTCCTCCTCAATTAACGAATTATTTTATCAAGATGGTTTTAAATTAAATCAAGTAACCGGTAAAGATTCAGAGGGTATTGATATTCTGGAGGCGGTGGATGCAACTAAGGACCAAATTGTCAGTCTTGCTGGTCTGAGTGCTGGATCTCTTTTTACATCAGGAGGTAAATTATTCCATGTTTTGCCCGATGGAGTTTCATCTTCATCATTCAGTAGTCCGGTTGTCGAAAAACAGGACTGGAATGACTGGAAGGAACAATTTGCCACCCTCCAGGAGTTAAAATACAATGAAGGGGATATAGTTAAAGTCACCTCATCTAATGATGACGCCATTGCTGTAGATCCCGATAAATTCCCTGACCTTTCCTCAGTGATTGATCACATATCTGATTTTTCTTGGAGTTCGAACAGTCTTGGATCTGCTAACATTAATGACCAGTTTTATCCTGTTTACCAATTAAGTCGGGATCAAGTTAACCAGTTAGGTGAAACTCTTTCCGGACAACCCACGGACGAACAGTTTCCTCTCGAAGATGGAATTTTTGCTTTAGTAGAGACTGGTGGAAAAGTGTCTTTAGAACCCGTTACTAATGCAGTGGATTTTTGGAATCCCGCCTACTCATACCAAACAGGTGATTTAGTTAGAAACAATGATCGATTTTATACTGCCACTGTAGATCATTCGCCTTCTACTGCGTTTAACCCTGAAAATTGGGCAAATCTTGAAGATACCGAGACCTTGTCAGATTATCAGCTAACCGCTAATGACCGAGTCAGTTATTGGCAGGCTACCAAAGATCAAGTATATCTTTCCCCTGGTTCTCGTGGCAATCATTGGATTGAAATCAATCCTAACTTCCAAACATCTAATGTTACCATCGATCAGGCGACCGAATTATTTAATTCATTGGTAAATGATGTCCAGTTTTCGCTGGATCCAGCTGACTTTTTAGAAACAGAAGATTATGTTGCTTTCGTTCGCCCATCTAGGCTTCCGGATGATACCTTCGATTCGAACCTCGAACTTTTCTCAGAGGTTTCTTCAAAAGGCGATTTACTTATATCTGGCACCGCCGGGCGGAGCTTTTCTTCTTCTGTCAGTTATAAAACTGCATACGATGGCGAGAGGTTTTTTCCCAACCAACTGGAAGGAAATATTAAAGACAAGGCTCGGTCCCTTTTTCCTGAAATTGAATTCGAGAATCTTAGTAGTGCACAACTTGATCGGGTATGGTCTGAAATTAGGAATTCTAAGGTTGAATTGGATTTACAGGTTGGTAGCAGTTCTCTTTCTGGAGTTTCCGAAATTTTTATTGAACATAGCCAACCCTGGAAGCGTTTATCCACCTATGGTATGGGTTCCATCATCGAGCATGATGGAAAACTGTGGGAGTCAATCTCAGATGAAAATATCGCCCAAACTCCATCCTCTCCCTCCGACTTTTGGAAGGAAATCGGCTCTGACTACAGTGGCAGTCGTGAGGATTGGACTATTGAGATGACCGGAGTAAAAGGAGTGGAATACTTCCTTTCACCGGATGGTAAATTGTTTGAGGATCAAGATCAGGCTTATAACCACACTTTCAACCTTATCTACTACTCTTCTGTTGAGAGTTTTGATTTAGCGGATCAGGCGACCTATGATTATCTCAATTCATTGATTAAAAAATTCTCTTACCCTATGTCCCAGTATGCAGTTCAGGGGTCTGAATCCGATGCAAGAGTAGTCTTTAATCAGGGTAGTCAAAAGTTTCATTTGGAAGCACTCTTTGATGGAGATGTGGCCGGTACTAATTCTGCTCAGCATGTTCTAACCTTTTCTGCATTTAATGATCATCTACCTGAAGTATTGATTCAATCCCCTGGCTCGATGGGCGTCGATGCATCGGCTAGTGTTATCACTGATGTGGACGGAAGCCTGGTAGGTCTTCGTGTGGATGATCCCGGTAGGTATTTTTTCTCTTCGGATGAGAATGGAGTTGAGATACCAGCGGGTTACGAAACTGCCACCATATCCATTCCAAACCAAAGCCCGATAGAAGCGAAAATTATTTGGGGCGAAGACTTTAGGGACCCTGGAGTATATAAGATTTTAGGTTTTGAACTCCTTGAAGACGCAAAACTTCAAGAATTAGTTAATCCCCGAAGGGGCGACTCATTCTCTTTTTCCACCGGTTCTAAAACATTCCTTGATCATAGAGATAAGGAAGGAAATCTCATCGGGGTTACTTACACGGGTTCTGAGAAAGATGCAGAATTTTATGTCGGTAAGGACAGTAAAATGTCTTCACTGCTTAGTTCAGAAAACGGAAACACTGCCGAGTTAGCCTCTGTGGTTAACTCCTTGGTCCAACTAAGGGATTCCTTGGATATCGTAAACCCTTCTGACTTTGCTGATAGTATCCAGCAAGCTGAGGCAACCCTCATTGACGACGAGGATGCAGTTTTAAGCAACATCGGAGAACTTTCTTCCATGCTAGTCAAACTTAACAGCATCAAGGACTATGATGAGGATTTCCATTTACAACTTGATCAAAGACTTTCCAAGGATTTAGATATTGATTTATCAGATGCGATTATGGAATTGACCCGGATTTCGACTGCTTATCAAGCAGCTATGCAAGTTGGTGCACAACTGCTTAATACTTCCTTACTCAATTATCTATAGAACATAAATTTGGTTCCATGGTATTAAAAATTGGTGAAGAATCACAAAGTTCTGAATTGGCAAATTCAGAGCACCGTCACATCGTGCACTTGCCACAAGGACTATTTGGTTTTCCCGAAATTTCACAAATGGAACTTGTTTATGATCCAGATGAACTTCCTTTCATGTGGCTAAGGGAAGAAAAGAAAGACGGATTGGCATTTATTGTTTTGGAACCTGGGGGAATTATACCAGACTATTCTGTGGAAATATCGGACCCAGATGTTGAACTTCTTGGAATAAGCTCTGCTGAGGATACGATGATTTTAAATATAGTTACTCTTCCTTCAGACAAGGGCTCTAAAATCTCAATCAACTTAGTCGGGCCAATTATTGTCAATCGAAATACCCTCATCTCGAAGCAATGCATCATAAATAATCACGAGAAATACTCCGCTCGATATGTTTTGGATCTTTCCGATAACGAGTCATAGATCATTGGCTTGATTCAAAATGTTAATTCTTTCTCGTAAAGTTGATCAGGGTATCAAAATTGGTGACGAAATTGAAATTTCGATCACCAAAATTGAAGGCGATTCTGTTAAAATCGGAATTTCAGCTCCCCGCTCGATCTCTATATTTCGGAGAGAAATTCTTGAGGAAATGCAGACTTCTAATCAGGCAGCTGCGGTTTCAAGTACCTCTTCTTCAACCTCTCTCAAGAGTACCCTAGCTGCTGGCTCCGCACTCAAGTTGCTTGCACAAATGCGTGCCCAAAAGCAGGCTGGGAATAAGATAAAAGATCCAGAGTCCTCCTGAGTAATTCTTCAGCTCGGGATTTACATTTTTGCTCAAATTCTATGATTATATTTAAGCCATTTCGAGCCTTGCGTCCCATTCCAGAACTTGCCCAAGCGGTGGCATCGAGGCCTTATGATGTTCTTGATTCTGCGGAAGCTAGGGAGGAAGCTCAAGGGAACCCTCATTCTTTTCTTCGAGTTATTAAACCTGAAATTGATCTTTCTGATGAGATCGACCCTTACAGTGATGAGGTTTATAAAAAGGGAAAATCTAATTTCCTGCAAATGATTGAGGATGGTGTATTTAAGCAAGACTCCCATGAATCATTTTACATTTATCGTTTAACAATGGCCGGCAGGAGTCAGACTGGCATTGTTGGATGTTGTTTTTATCAGCAGTATTTTGACGGATTAATTAAAAAGCATGAACTCACTAGAACTGCCAAAGAAAACGATCGGGTTCGTCATGTTGAAGAGTTAGAGGCGAATGCTGAGCCCGTTTTCTTTTCTTATCGTGCCAAGCCTGAAATCGATCGTATTGTGGAAGAAATTCAGCTTAGCAAACCTCTTTATGATTTTCTTGCAGAAGACGGAGTTAGGCATGAACTATGGGTGACCACTTCGGGTAAAATGAACGAGCAAATTGCTGAACTTTTTTTAACAGTTCCCTCTCTGTATGTTGCCGATGGTCATCATCGTACTGCAGCTGCAGCTAGGATAGGTAAAAAGAAAAAAGACGCCAACTTGGCCCACAATGGTAATGAGTCCTACAATTATTTTATGACCGTTGTTTTCCCCGATCATCAATTAAAGATCTTTGATTATAATCGTGTGGTTCGAGACCTCAATGGTCTTACCGAAGTTCAATTTCTCAGTCGATTAGAGGAAGATTTTTCATTAGAACCAATAGCTGCTGATGCAGCATCGGCTAAGCCAACCAAAATTCGACAGCTTGGCCTCTATTTGCCTGGCAGTTGGTACAGGCTTTTTCCAAAAAATTCTTCGCGCAATGATGACCCTATTAAAGATTTGGATGTAACTTTGCTTTCGGAAATGATCCTCGATCCTATTTTGGATATTAAAGATCTTCGAAAGAGTGACCGGATTGATTTCGTCGGAGGCATACGGGGGTTAGAAGAACTCGAAAAGAGAGTAGATTCCGGAGAAATGGCTGCTGCTTTTGCCCTTTTCCCTGTTGAGATGGAGCAATTACTAGCTATTGCAGATAATGAACAGATCATGCCACCCAAAACAACCTGGTTTGAACCCAAGCTCAGGAGCGGTCTTTTTGTGCACTCTATTGTCTGATTGCTTTAGTCTTCTCCTTGCCCCCGAAAGGCTCGAAGCAAACAAGTTGTTTTCTTAGTATGAAGTTGTGGATTCTTAGTGCGTCCACTGGGGGTGGTCATAATATGAGAGCAAATGCTCTCAAGGAATGGTGGGATACCCAGCATGGTCAGGCAAGGGTTTACCATCCTCTTGAAAAAACTTTTTTTGGCTATCGTTTTGGATGTTGGTTGTACAACTTGATTCAGAAAAATCTTCCACGTGCTCACTCTCTTTATTTTCATTTTTTGGAAAGAGCAGCTATACATCGTGGGCCACGAAGAATTCTGGGTAGAAAGAATTTTCTAAAAGAGTATGAGGAATATGCTCCGCATGTGGTGGTTTCTGTACATGCTCATTTAAACCATGGATATTTTGATATGTTGAGGAATTCTTCAGATTTAAAATCAAAATTTTCGAGTTATTGCGGTGAACTTGCCTACAGTAAGGGTTTTTCCAGGCATTGGGTTAATCCCGAGGCGGATGCTTTTTTTGGACCATTTGAGGAAACTTGTTTGGCGGCTCAAAAGCATGCCATGCCAGCAAACAAATGTCTTGTTGCAGGTCCCCTTCTACGTAAGGCCTTTTATAAGAAACCTTCTGCCAATCCATGGGAGTGTATCCGCGATACCTATGGAATTTCGCCCAACTTACCAATTTATCTTTTGGGTACGGGTGCCAATGCAGTAAATCAGCATGCCAAGGTAGTTCGATCTTTTGAAACAATGTCAAAACCTTGCCAATTAGTTGCTTTGTGTGGCGAGAATGAGACAATTTTCAGAGGTTTGAGCGAAAGGCCAGATCATTCAGTTGTGAGGGTTCTTCCACTTCCTACAATCGGTGATACAGAAATGGCACTTTTTCTTAGAATCTCCCAGTTTTTATTTGCTCGACCCGGAGCAGGAATCACGACTGAGGCAATTTCCTGCGGATGTCCGGTGGTGTTTGATACAACTGGTGGAATTATGCCTCAGGAGCAAAACAACTTAAACTTTTGGAAAAAATATGCAGATCAATTGGTTACTTGTTCAAATCCCCACAGACTAGGAAGCATTGTTGATGAACTAAAAACCATTCCTCGAGTATATTTTCCTCTAAATAAATCCCCGGCAATTTTACTTGATGCAATTAAAAATTTAATTGGATGAATTGTGTAAAATTAGAGGCTAGACTTAATGTTTTGGCGTGTGCTCAAGCGGTCTACGGTTCCTATCTGCAGCTTAAAAGTGAAGGATTTAGTCTAACTAACATATCTCCCAGGCTTTTGCCTAATAATCAAGTCGGGTTCGGGAATTCGGGTTTAAAATTTTCGGATCATGCTTTTCTTCATACTGTAAAAGGTGGCTTTGCTTGCCCTCAATTATCTTCATTTTTCTTCGATCCCTTAAGATGTACCCGTGTGGTTTTTTCTCTTCTTAAAGTCAAGTCTGTGTGTCGTAATTATGATGACTTACCGTTATCAGCTAGAGTGCTTTTACGAGCCGGTTTGGAAGCCACGGTTGTTTTCATGAACTTTCATGAGCGATTGGGTGATATTCTAAGAGACGAAAAAAAGTCCTGCTTAAGAATTGGCATTGGTGAGGATAATTGGGTGTGGGATCTATTTTATAAAGATGTGGGTGGTTGGGTGGTTAAACCTTACCAGGCAGCACAAAAGTGTACCTCAAAACTTGAGTTTACCAGCTTCTCTGTTGCACATCAAAGTGCCTTAGGAAAATTGAATGCACTTCTTGCAGTTGGCCAAGGTAAAATCAAGATTTCAGGTAAAATTCCGTTCATTGATAAATTTGGATATTTTGCACGGCAGGCCAACCGTATCTTATATTAATTTATGGTAAGATCTATTTCTGAAACTTTTTTTGAGCGTGCTGGGAAAGTAATTCCTGGAGGTATCTATGGACATGTTTCTCCTGGTGCTGGTTTACCTGAAAATTTTCCTCATTACTGCCATGACGCTTCAGGCTGCAGATTCAGGGATGTTGATGCAAAGGAATGGATCGATTTTATGTGTGGGTTCGGAGCAGTGTTGCATGGTTTTCGGAATCCGTGCATTGAAAAAGCTGTCGAAGAGCAAAGAAAATTGGGTTCAATCTTTAACCAACCCAGTCCTCTGATGATTGATCTGGCCGAGCGATTGATTGAACAGATTGATTTTGCTCAATGGGCAGTGTTTGCCAAGAACGGTTCAGATTTGACCACTTGGGCGATTCGGGTAGCGAGAGAGCAGACCGGTAAACAGTACATCATAAAGGCTACAGGTGCATATCATGGTGTGGATGCCTGGTGTGACCCTGGGTTTGGTGGTCGGATTTCTTCTGACCGACAACATATTCTAGAGTTTAAATGGAATCAAATTGATCAACTTGAAGATCTTACCAAAAAATATTCTGGAAAAGTGGCAGGCTTGATTCTTACTCCTTACCACCATCCTTCTTTTAGTCCTTCCGAACTTCCACTTCCTCAATTTTGGCAAAATGTTGAAGAAATTTGTAATAGAAATGAAATGATTTTAATCTTGGACGATGTTAGATGCGGGGGACGATTACATGATCAAGGTTCACATCGTTATTTTGGATTCTCACCAGATCTTGCGGTCTATTCAAAAGCATTGGGGAATGGGTATGCAATTTCAGCCTGTGTAGGGAGAGAAGATCTTAGGGAATCTGCAAGTGAAGTTTTTTTGACTGGTAGTTGTTGGAATGATGCTTATTCCATGGCCGCGGCAATTGCTTCGTTAAAATTATCTATTGAATCAAAAGTTGCCCAATCCGTTTTGATTAAAGGTCAGGATTTCTCATCCCGATTAGAAAGGGTAGCACAAGAGCAAAAAATACCACTTAGAATGACTGGTCCACCCTCCATGCCCTATCCCTGGATCGAAGGAGATAACAACCTATTTGAGTTGCAAAAATTTTGTAGGTTTTGTGCAGACGAGGGGCTTTACTTTCATCCTCATCATAATTGGTTCATTTCAAATAGCTTAGATGATGAAGCCATCAATGAGACCATGGATAAGGTATCTCTTGCTTTGGAGAAAATGAAAAGAGTTTCATGAAATTATCAGTAAATTCAACTAATCTGCCGAAAAATATTAAACTCCAAATTAAATAACAGTTTAATCTATTAATTTTTCAATTAAAGTTAGAAATCATATTAAGCTTATTGTTTTCTAACATCCTTGAACAGGCTGAGGAAAGACCCTATTAAATAATGAAGAGTTTTATAAACTTTCTTCAAATATGATAAACAATAAATCCATTCTCATTACTGGTGGCACTGGTTCCTTTGGGAGAGAATTTGTCCGAACAATCCTGCGTGATTACAATCCAAAAAGAATAATTATTTACTCTCGAGATGAATGGAAACAATCAGAACTTCAGGCAACCCCTGAGTTCTCCAATCCTTCACTCCGCTTTTTTCTTGGAGATGTAAGGGACAGAAGCCGTTTGACCTTGGCCATGAGGGAGGTTGATTATGTTATTCATGCTGCTGCCCTTAAGCAAGTTCCTGCTGCTGAATACAATCCGCATGAGTTTATTAAAACTAATGTTAATGGGGCAACCAATGTTGTGGAAGCGGCCATTTCTGCTAATGTTAAGCGAGTAATAGCCTTAAGTACGGACAAAGCGGTCAATCCTGTCAACTTGTATGGGGCCACCAAGCTTTGTTCTGATAAGGTCTTTATTGCGGCTAATAGTTATTCCGGGGGAGGGGGAACCACCTTCTCGGTCGTTCGATATGGTAATGTTATAGGCAGTAGGGGAAGTGTAATACCCCTTTTTCAAAAACAAAGAGAGTCTGGTTCTCTAACCATAACTAATCCAAATATGACCCGTTTTTTAATTACTCTACAAGAGGGAGTCGATTTTGTGTTAAAAAGCTTGGAGCATATGGTGGGGGGGGAGCTTTTTGTGCCCAAGATTCCTGCTTGTACTGTCGAGGATATTGCCGAGGTGGTAGGACCGCATTGCAAACGAGAAATTATCGGGCTACGTCCTGGTGAAAAAATGCATGAAGTACTCATTCCCTCAGATGAAGCCAGGAATGTTATTGAATTCCAAAATTATTTTGTGATTCAACCTGTGAAGGCATTTTGGGGAAATAAAATTGGTATTCTCGGAGGTGCAAAATGTCCTGAGGATTTTTATTATGCAAGCAATGTGAATTGTGAGAGACTTAATATCGAACAGCTCAAGATTCTTCTTGCAGATTATCTCCCAAAGCAAATCTAAGGATTTGATTTGGATATTTTAAAAAGAATTCATGATGAAAATGATCCGCCATTGATCGTGGCGGAACTATCCGCGAACCATGGTGGACAGATTTCCAAAGCTATTCAGCTTGTTCATGCTGCGGTAAGTGCCGGTGCCGATGCGATCAAATTACAGACTTACAAGCCTGATACTATCACGGTCAATGGAAGGGATGCTCGATTTAAGATTGCTTCTGGTTTATGGAAGGGACGCTTCCTCCACGATTTGTACGAAGATGCAATGACTCCTTGGGAGTGGCATCCGACAATTGCTGAGGAGGTCAGAAAACTTGGTAAAATATGTTTTAGTTCACCATTTGATGAATCAGCAGTTGAATTTTTGGAAAATTTCCTCGACCCGCCGTTATACAAAATTGCCTCCTTTGAGCTAAATCATATTCCCTTGTTGGAATGTGTTGCGAAAACAAAAAAACCTGTCTTGGCCAGCGTAGGAGTATCTTCAAAGGAAGAAATCGAGTCTGCGTTGTCAGTCTTAAAATCGTTTGGTTGCCCGGAAGTTGTCTTGCTGCACTGTGTTAGTGAATATCCAGCTAAACCGGCCGATTTTTGTTTGCAAAAAATGCCCTTGCTGAAAATTGACTTTGGTGTGGAGTATGGTCTATCTGACCACTCTCCTGGGCACATCGTGCCGGTTGTGGCAACTTCACTAGGTGCTCGTATTATAGAGAAGCACTTTTGCTTGGATCGAGATGAGGAAACCATTGATGGGGCCTTTTCTATGCTCCCTGAGGAATTCCGCGAAATGAAAGATGCAGTGGAGCTTGCCCATCAAGCGATTTCTGGAAAGCGAAGACTCTCTGAAGCTCATTTCTACAAAAGATCGATATTGGTCTCATCTCC
>Ga0181593_10006758_pt1 | contig 10274 bp, 5 predicted proteins | sample 071ome_19_FD_133756 | JGI IMG/M metagenome (GOLD analysis project Ga0181593, IMG submission 133756) | Coastal salt marsh microbial communities from the Groves Creek Marsh, Skidaway Island, Georgia - 071413AT metaG (megahit assembly) | ecosystem: Environmental > Aquatic > Marine > Intertidal zone...
CACAACCTCTATGGCTGCCGCGAAGCGCTGGTCGATGCGATTCGCCGCGCGACCGACGTGATGCTCTCGGGCAAGGTCGCCTGCGTTGCCGGATACGGCGATGTCGGTAAGGGCAGCGCGCAATCGCTGCGCAACGGAGGTGCGCGCGTGCTCGTCACCGAGATCGACCCGATCTGCGGGCTTCAGGCGGCGATGGAAGGTTACGAGGTCGTGACCATGGAGGACGCGGTCGAGCGCGCCGACATCTTCGTCACGGCTACCGGCAACGAAGGCGTCATCACCGGTGCGCACATGGAGGCGATGAAGGACAAGGCCATCGTCTGCAACATCGGCCACTTCGATTCCGAGATCCAGATTTCGGCGCTCGACAATTACACCTGGCAGGAGATCAAGCCCGGCACCGATCTCGTGACATTTCCCGACGGCAAGCAGATCATCGTGCTCGCTAAAGGGCGTTTGGTAAATCTCGGTTGCGCTACCGGCCATCCCAGCTTTGTGATGAGTTCGTCGTTCACCAATCAGGTGCTCGCCCAAATTGAGCTGTTCACCAAGGCGGCGGACTACGAGAACAAGGTCTATGTCCTGCCCAAGCATCTCGACGAGAAGGTTGCCGCGCTGCATCTCGATAAGCTGGGAGTGAAGCTGACGAAGCTGTCCGAGCGGCAGGCGGCCTATATCGGCGTGCCCCAACACGGCCCGTTCAAGCCGGAACACTATCGCTATTGATCCGCGCCTCGCGCTATCCGGTCGCATCGCGCATTGTAATCGGATCGCGCCTCTCGCATAGCTTGCGGCAATGCTGGTCGAACCCGCCGTTCTCGTGCTGATTGCCGCGCTGCTGGCGGCCTGGACGCTCGCTGCTGCCGTCGCGATTCTCGCTGCTCGCCGCCGCCAGCGTCGCGCGGACGCGATCCAGCGCAATGCCAGGCGCCTCTCGCGCATGATCGACGAATCGCCGGCGATTCCGCTGCTGGTCCGCACCGACGGGCGGATAGAGGCCTCGCCCCGTCTGGCGCATTGGCTCGGCCTTGATGCCGTGCCCGGTTTCCTCAGCGAGTTGGACGCAGGCGACAAGGGCCTCACAGCCGAGGCGCTTGCCGAGTTGTCCGCCGCCGTGCTCCGCACCCAGAAGACGGCTGCGCCGTTCCGCATGGTGGCGACACCGCGCGAATCGAACCGGAGCCTGGCGCTGCGCGGCCACCTCGCCGATCCGCAGGTGTCGCCCGGCGGTGCGGCGCTCGTCTGGGTGTTCGACTTCAGTGATAGCGAGAGCGAGCTCGTCACTTTGCGTCGTAAGGCAGAATCGGCGCGGCGCGATTTCGATGCGCTGGTCGCGCTGATCGAGGCAGCACCAATGCCGATGTGGGTCAGGGGGACCCAGGGCGAGTTGCGGCTCGTCAACGCGGCCTATGTCCGCGCGGTTGGCGCCACCGATGCCAATGCGGTGGTCGCCGCCGGAACCGAACTGGTCGAACCTGCCGATGGCCGTACCGCGCGCGACATCGCACTGGTCGCGGCGCAAGCTGGGCGGGCGGACGAACGAACCGCGGCAATCACAATCGACGGCCAGCGTCGCGCATTTCGCATCAGCGATCTGCCGCTCGGTGAGGACGGCATAGCCGGTTACGCTGTCGACATCGAAAATCTTGAGGAACTGGGCCGGTCGTTCCGCGCTTTCCGAGAAGCGCAACGCTCGATGATCGACCAGTTGTCGGCAGGCGTCGCGCAGTTCGATGCCCGGCGTATGATGACCTTCGCCAACCAGCCTTTCCAGCGCATATTTGCCTTCGATCTTTCGGAGCTCGCTGATCAACCGCAGTTCGAGCGCTTCCTCGACAGTGCGCACGACGCCGGTCGCACTCCCGAAATTCGCGACTTCCCGGCCTGGCGGCGCGAACGCGCGGACTGGTTTGCGGCGAGCAAAAGCATCGAGGAGTCGTGGTCCTTGCCGGATGGTTCGCACTTGCGCGTCATTGCCCATCCGGTGCCCGATGGCGGGTTGTTGCTGATAGCCGAGGATAGAACCGAACAGCTTCGCCTTTCCGCCGTGCGCGATACCCTGCTGCGCACCCGCACCGCGACGTTCGACAGCCTGTTCGAGTCGGTGGCTGTCTTTGCCCCCGATGGCCGCCTGCAACTGTGGAACCGCCGGTTCGCGTCGGACTGGGGCCTCGATGCCGAACAACTTGACAACCACCCCCATATAGAGGAACTGCTCGAGACAATCGGGCCGCGATTGGCAAAGTCGCAGCAGGCCAAATCCGTTGGCGATACGGTGCGCGCGGCGACGCTGGATCGCAAGCAACGCAGCGGAAGGATCGCGCTTGCCGACGGACGAACGCTGGAATTCGCCGGCGTACCACTCCCGGACGGCAACGGTCTGCTCACGGTGCTCGACATCACCGACAGCAAGAAGGCCGAAGACGCGCTGCGCGAGCGCAATGAAGCGCTGATAGAGGCCGATGCCATCAAGACCCGATTCCTTGCCAACATGAGCACTGAATTGCGCACGCCGCTGACCTCGATCGGTGGCTTTGCAGAGTTGTTGCAGGAAGGCGTGGGCGGCGAACTTAGCGAGTCGGGGACAGAATACGTCGCAGCCATCCTCACCTCGGTCGAGCGGTTGACCGAGCAGATCGAGAGCCTGCTCGACCTGTCGCAAAGCGAAGCGGGGCTGTTGCCGCTCGTGGAAGAGGAATTGCTGCTCGAACCGCTTCTGCGGCAAATCGCCGACGAACGGGCGTCCCGTATCGCCGAGGCCGGCTTGACGCTCGAGCTCCAGCTTCTAGAAGCTGGGGCAACAATCCGCGCCGATCAACGACGGCTGTCGCGCGCACTTGGCCACCTGCTCGACAACGCAATCGCAGCGACAGGGGAGGGTGGACGCATCCTGCTGATGCTGTCGTGCGAGCACCATGGCGATCGCGAATGGACCCGGATCGTCGTATCCGACAACGGCAGAGGAATGGATGCGGCGAGCCTCGCACGCGCCATCGAAGGGCTGGGTGAAGAGGGCACGGCCCGTCGGCAGGGTATTGGCCTGCCGCTGGCACGCCGTATTATCGAGGCACACGGCGGTTCGCTCGAGGTTGTTTCGGAACCCGGTCAGGGAACCGCCGCGATCATTGATTTTCCCTAACCCGATGTCTGCCGCGACGATCCCGCTGCCCGATCTCGCCGCAATGGACAGTTTCGGTCGTGCCATTGCCGCTGAACTGCGGGTTGGTGATGTGGTTGCTCTCTCGGGTGGGCTGGGGACTGGAAAAACCACCCTGGCGCGCGCGATAATCGCCGCGCTCGGTTACGAGGGGGAAGTCCCGTCACCGAGTTTTTCCATTGTCGAGACATACGATCCACCGATGCTGCGAATCCCGGTTGTGCATGCAGACTTCTATCGCCTGGCTGATCCGGGTGAGACGCAGGAAATCGGTCTGGACGATTACCGGGAGGGGCGCGTTCTGATCGCCGAATGGTCCGAGCATGCTGGTGGCTTCGAGCGCGAGCCGGCATGTCTGACAATTGTGCTGGAAACTGCGGATCAAGGCAGACAGGCCATTGTCGCGGGCGGCAAGGATTGGCATGGCCGTGAGCCATGGCGATAGATCTTCCAATCGGTGTCGATGCCTTTCTCGAAGGCGCAGGCTGGGCCGGGTCCAAGCTACAGGCGCTTGAAGGAGACGCCTCTTTCCGTCGATATTTCCGGGTCAAGCGGTTCGGATCCTCGGCGATGCTCATGGATGCGCCGCCGCCTGAAGAAGACATAGCCCCGTTTGTGCGTGCGGCCCGCTGGCTGGGTGACAACGGCATGCGGGCTCCGGAAATCATTGCCGAAGATCCCGAAAAGGGCCTGGTGCTGCTCGAGGACTTCGGCAAGTCCCGAATGCGCGACTACCTAGACCAGTGGCCGGACGATGAGGTTGAGGTCTATTGCTCCGCTGTTACGGCACTGGTCAGGCTGCACCAGCTGCCGCCTGGCCCCTTCAACGACTATTCGCTATCTGAATACATGCGTGAAGCCATGCTGTTCACCAACTGGTATTGCCCTGCGCGCGGTCTCAATGTCGACGAGGACGGATACAAGGCGGCCTGGGAATCGGTCATCGCCCAACTGTTGCCTCGTCAGCGGCCTGGCGTGACGGTGCTGCGTGATTACCATGCCGAGAACATCATGCTGCTCGGCACGCTTCAGAAACAGGGATTGCTTGATTTCCAGGACGCGCTGGTCGGTCATCCGGCCTATGACCTGGTCTCCTTGTTACAGGACGCTCGGCGCGATGTTGCCCCGGAACTCGAAGCGGTGATGTTCGATCAATACCGTGAGGAAGCCGGGATATCCGACGATGATTTCCTGGCCGACTACGCCCGGCTCGGCGCGCAGCGCAATGCCAAGATCATCGGGATATTCGTTAGGCTGTGGAAGCGCGATAACAAGCCCCGCTACTTGCCGCTGATCGCGCGTGTGTGGAAATTGATGGAGCGGGACCTGTCGCACCCGGCGCTGGAGCCGGTCTCACAATGGTTTGATCGCAACATTCCGCGGCAGCTGCGCGAAGCGAGCGGCGGAAACTTCAACCTGTGAGCGAATTGGTGAGTGACACGGCCATGGTCCTTGCCGCGGGACTGGGCAAGCGCATGCGACCGCTCACTGCGACGCAGCCCAAGCCGCTGATACGCGTGGCGGGCAAGCCGCTGATCGATCATTGCCTCGACAAGCTCGCCGAAGCCAAGGTCGCAAGGGCAGTTGTTAACGTGCACTATCTGGCCGATTCTCTCGAAGCCCATCTCAAAGCTCGCAAGGGCTCGCTGGCAACCGAGATATCCGATGAGCGCGACCTGCTGCTCGAAACCGGTGGCGGCATGGTCAAGGCGATGCCTTTGCTCCCCGATCCGTTTTTCTGCATCAATTCGGACAATATCTGGCTTGACGGACCAAGGAACGTGTTTGCCGAACTGAACTCTGCCTGGGATGCGGACAGGATGGATGCTCTGCTCCTGCTTGTGCCACACGTTCGGGCGATGAATTATCGGGGAGAGGGCGATTTCCATCTGGATGGGAGGGGGAGGGTGACCCGCCGCAAGCCTGGCCGCATCGCGCCGTTCATCTACAGCGGCGTGCAGTTGGTTTCGCACCGCCTGCTGCGCGACGCGCCGGAGGGGCCGTTCTCAACCAACGTGCTGTGGCAGCGCGCGATCGAGGAGCAGCGCCTTTACGGCTTGTCGCACAATGGCATTTGGTTCGAAGTGGGCGAGCCAGGAGCGATAAAGCCTACTGAAGAATTCCTGGCGCGTGGCTGATCGCCGCTCGTTAGCCGTCTACACCATTGCCGCACATCGCGGCTTCGCCGATGCACTCGTTGCCGGACTTCTGCCGCGTTATCGCGAGCCGGACCTTGGTCTTGCGAGGCTGACGCTGCTGTTACCGAGTCGCCGCGCGGTGCGTACGGTGACTGAAGCCTTCATCAGACTGGCAGGCGAGCAAGACGGCGAGCAGGGCATGCTGCTGCCGAGAATGGCGGTAGTTGGCGATCTCGACCTCGACGAAACTTTGGGGCCACTGCTCGATCCGCTTGGTGCCGGAGCGGTTATTCCGCCAGCCGCCGATCCAGTGCGGCGCTGGTTTAGGCTCGCAACCTTTCTTGCCGAGATCGAAGGCGATGTTGCGCAGCATCGCGCCGGGCTGCTGCGGCGCGCTCACGAAATCGGGCAGACCATGGATCGTCTGCTGGTCGAAGGGATCGATCCCGGCGCACTGCTTTCGGATGACATCGTCGCTATCGTGAAGGAACTGGCGGACCACTGGAAAGACAGTACCGCCACATTCCTCAGGGTTCAGGCGCATTGGCGGGCCGAACTCGACGCGCGCGACGAGGTCGATGCACCAAGCCGCCGCAACATGTTGTTTGACCATGCTGCGCAGCATTGGCGCGAGACTCCGCCGCCGCATCCGATTGTCGCGGCGGGCGTGACCAGCGCTTCGCCTGCCCTTGCGCGATTGCTTCGCGTCGTCAGCGAGCTGCCGCAAGGTGCGGTCGTATTACCCGATCTCGATCTCGCGCTGGACGATGCCGTGTGGAATTCGCTCGGCGATGCCGGTCAGGCGCCGGAACCGGGAGCGCCGCAAATCGGCAAGCATGATGCGGTGACCCACCCGCAATATCATTTGAAAGTCCTGCTGAACCGTATGGGCATTGCGCGCGGCGAAGTGCGGAACTGGCACCGTGCCGGAGCCTCCGCTGCGCCTCCCGAACGCAGCAAGGCGATCTCCAATTTGTTCCTCCCTCCCGACGGTTCGGCGCGCTGGGTCGACCTGCCGGCCAGGGCCCGGCGGTTGTCGGGTGTGCGGATCATGGAGAGCGTAAATCCCGGTGCGGAGGCCCAGGCGATCTCGGTTCTGATCCGTGAGGCACTTGAAACGCCGGAAAAGAGGGTGGCGCTCGTCACGCCCGATCGCGGGCTTGCCTCGCGCGTCGCGGCGTTGTTGCGGCGCTGGAATATCGAGGCGGACGATTCCGCGGGTCAGCCGCTCTCGCAGACTGTGGCCGGTCGGCTGCTACTGTTGCTGGCTGAACTGGTGGCCGAGCAATTCGCGCCGGTGCCGCTCATCGCTGCGTTGTCGCATCCGCTCGTTCGACGCGAGGACGAACGGGCAGCATGGCTGGAACGGGTGAGGGAGCTGGACCTGGCGTTGCGGGGGCCGCGTCCGGCTCCTGGATTGGCACCGCTTCGGTCGGCGGCGGCTAAAACACATTACGGCGAATGGTGGGACGACGTCGAAGCGCTGCTTGGACCGCTCGAGGTCTCCGATGCGCCAATGCCACTCGCCGACCTGCTCGATCTTCTCGCGGGGACAGGCGAAGCTCTGTGCGGCGAGGGCCTGTGGGCCAATGCCGACGGGCGCGCACTCGCCGCCTTCGTCGATGAGCTGCGCGTGGCGTCGGGCGAATCCGCCTTCGCTCTCGAACCGCGTGAGCTTCATGCCGTGCTGCGCGATGCGGTGGACCGGATTGCGGTACGACCTCCATGGGGCGGGCATCCGCGCGTCGCCATCTACGGTCTGCTCGAGGCGCGGATGAGCCGCGCCGATCTGGTGATCTGCGGAGGACTGGTCGAAGGGGGGTGGCCCGGCAACGCTGCGCCTGACCCGCTGGTGCCGCCGCCGGTTCTGCGGGCGCTCGGCGTACCGGGGGCTGATTTTCGCATCGGTCTTGCGGCGCACGATCTTGCCGCTGCGTTGGGCGCGCCCGAAGTCGTTCTCAGCCATGCCCTGCGCGACGATGGCGCACCAGTCGTGCCTTCGCGCTTTGTGCTGCGAGTTAAGGCGTTGCTGGGCGAACTGCTGGACAGGCATGTCGAAGAGGATGCTGTGAAGCTTGGCAAGCTGCTCGATCACGCCGATCGTGCACCCGCCTATCCGCGACCAAAGCCCGATCCCTCGCCCGAACAGCGCAAGGTTGCGATAGCCGTGACCGGCCTCGATCGCCTGCGCAGCGATCCTTATCAGTTCTATGCAAGTTCGATCCTGCGCCTCAGGCGGATCGATCCGCTCGATGCTGAACCGAGCGCAGCGTGGAAAGGTACTGCGGTCCACGACATTCTTGACGAATGGCACAAGGCAGGCGCGCCGCCGGACGGACTTCATGCCATCGCCGACCAAGTGCTCGACGAGATGAGCGCGCACCCGCTCATGCGCAGCTTGTGGCGACCGCGCCTGATCGCCGGACTGGACTGGATCGCCGGCGAAGTTCTGCGCCAGCGCTCCGAGGAAGGCCGCGAAGTGCTCGGCACCGAGATCAAGGGCGAGATGTCCGTGCGGGACGTGCGGATCTACGGACGCGCCGACCGCATCGACCGGCTTGCCGATGGCACATTGGCGGTGGTCGATTACAAGACCGGCAAGCCGCCGTCATGGCAGCAGGTCGATAACGGATTTGCGCTGCAGCTTGGCCTGATTGCGCTGATCGCGGGGGAAGGCGGATTTGACGGCATTTCCGGAGACGCCAGCCGCTTCGAATACTGGTCGCTGGCCAAAAGTGCGAAACGCAAGAACGATATTGCACCGTTTGGCTATATCGAAACTCCGATGCCTGAAGGAAGCAAGCGTGGCGGCATCCCGGCCGAAGAATTCCTGCCGGAAACCCATCGCTATCTCGACGATGCGCTGGATCGCTGGATTCTGGGCCGCGATCCCTTCACCGCTAGGCTTAATCCCGATCTGGCGGTCTATGCCGATTACGATCAGCTCATGCGGCTCGACGAGTGGCTGCCGCATATGACCGAAGACGACTGGAACGAGGCATGAGCGCCGCGCCACCGAAACTCGACGGCAACCAGATGCTCGCTGTCGCTCCGGACGAGACGGTCTGGCTCTCGGCCTCGGCAGGCACCGGCAAGACCCATGTCCTGTCTTCACGGGTTTTGCGTCTGTTGCTGCAAGAGGGCGTCGATCCGAGCTCGGTCCTTTGCCTCACCTTCACAAAGGCTGGTGCAACCGAAATGGCCTCGCGGATCAAGGAAACGCTGGCGCGTTGGGTGCGGCTGAAGGATGTGGACCTGTTCGCTCAGCTCGACGCCATCGGCGCGCCTGCCGACGTGGCGACCAAGGACCGCGCCCGCACACTGTTTGCCAGAGTGCTCGATTGTCCCGGCGGCGGTCTGCGGATCGATACTATCCATGCCTTCGCGCAGTGGCTGCTTGCGGCCTTTCCGCACGAAGCGGGGTTGATCCCCGGCACCCGGCCGATCGAGGATCGCGAACGCGCAGTGCTGGCGCGGCAAGTTCTGGCCGATCTGCTCGTACAGGCCGACCGGGAGCCGCTTGGAGATCCGCAGCTACTCGACGCGGCAGCGGATCTTTCGCTGCGGATGGGGCCGGACCAGGTCGAGGCCTATTTGCTCCGCTGCGCAGCGGCGACGGAAGTCTGGCAAGTCTGGCAATCGGCGGACATGCGCTCACGCGTGCTGCGATTGCTCGGCCTGCCGAGTGATGCCGATGAGAACGGTCTGGCGGTGATGTGCGCGGACGACTCGTTCGACACGGCGAGCTTGCGGCGATGCCGGGAGACGTTGTCAGCATGGGACTCCGATACCGGGCGCAAGGGCACAGAAGCGATTGACGCTTGGCTTGTGCGAGACGGTCCCGGGCGAGCCGATGCTATCGACGATCTCTATCTTGGCTTGTTTACCAAAGGCGGAGGCAATCCCATTCGCCTCACCAACATACTCAAGCGAGATCCTGACTATGGTGATCACATAGAAGGGGTGCGGTTCTGCATCGCCGCGATCCGTGAGCGCAAGTTGCTGCTCGAACTCACTGACAGGCTGGTGCCCGCACTGCGGCTTGGCCGTGCATTCGCACTTGCCTGGGGCGAGGCCAAGCAACGCGAGGGCCTGATTGATTTCGACGACCAGATCCGTGAGGCGGCACGGCTGCTCCAGCGCAGCGAACTGGCCGACTGGATCCGCTACAAGCTCGACCGCCGGTTCGATCACGTGCTCGTCGACGAGGCGCAGGACACCAATGCTGCGCAATGGGACATCATATTCGCGCTGACGGACGAATTTTTCGCCGGAAAAGGACAGCACGGCGATGCCATGCGCACACTGTTTGTGGTTGGCGATTACAAGCAGGCGATCTTCAGCTTCCAGGGCACTGACCCGAAGAGGTTCGCCGCGGCGCGCGAACGCGTTCGCGAGGAAATGGCGGGAGCCGCCGCGAACGCATCCATGCTGCGTAGCAATCAGCGCGTGCGGGAGCTGCGCGACTATGGTCTGAGTCGCAGTTTCCGCACCTCGCAGCCGGTGCTCGATTTTGTCGATGCGGCAGTCAAGGAGATTGGCCACGAAGCTCTTGGGCTCGATCGGCCCGCCGAACCGCATCAGGGGTGGCAAGGCCGACGCGGCTATGTCGCCCTGTGGCGGCCTGTCTCCGGCATCCTCGGCGAGGCCGAAGAAGAGGATCCGGATGCGGGCGAGGGCGGTCAGTCATGGCTCTCACAGCCCGATCGCGCCATGGCCGACAAGATCGCTCAACAGGTCGCCGAATGGCTTGACGAAACAAAAGGCGGATACCTGCTTGCCAAGGAAGAGCGGCGAGCGGCTGCGGGCGACGTAATGGTGCTGGTGCGCAAGCGGCGCGAGCTTGCAGCGCTGATTGTCGCGCGGCTCCATGCGCACGGCGTACCGGTAGCGGGCGTCGACCGGTTGCGGATCGGCGATCCGCTGGCGGTGCGCGATCTCGTTGCGGCGCTGCGCTTCGCTGCCCAGCCGCTCGACGA
>Ga0181593_10006762_pt1 | contig 10272 bp, 7 predicted proteins | sample 071ome_19_FD_133756 | JGI IMG/M metagenome (GOLD analysis project Ga0181593, IMG submission 133756) | Coastal salt marsh microbial communities from the Groves Creek Marsh, Skidaway Island, Georgia - 071413AT metaG (megahit assembly) | ecosystem: Environmental > Aquatic > Marine > Intertidal zone...
AAAACGAATCCGAGCGCTATAATTGGCCCCTTCAGCGAGGTTTCGATCGGTTCTACGGAACCATTCACGGGGCCGGAAGTTTCTTCGATCCAAATTCGCTAACGCGCGGCAATCAGCTGATTTCCCCTGAATCGGATCCAAAGTACAAGCCCGAACGCTTCTATTACACGGATGCGATTACCGACAACGCTATCCGATACATAGAGGAGCATGATGAGGACAGTCCCTTTTTCGTCTACGTGGCCTATACCGCTGCCCATTGGCCTTTGCATGCATTTCCTGAAGATATTGCCGAATACGAGGGTAGGTACGATGCGGGTTACGAACCGATTCGAGTGGCCCGTTATCAGAGAGCTTTGGAGCTTGGAGTCATCGGTGAAAATTCGAGACTGTCGCCGCGTATTGGAGACTGGGAGGCTCAGCCAGATCCATCTCCTCGCCTATTGGCGCAACGATCAGATTCGCCCCGCGTTGGCGATTGGGAAGCCCAGCCAGACAAGGAGTGGGAGGCCGCTTGTATGGAGGTTTACGCAGCTATGATTGATCGAATGGATCGCGGCATCGGAAAATTGGTGGGCACGCTCCGAAGCGAGGGTGTTTTGGACAATACTTTGATTTTCTACATGCAAGACAATGGCGGCTGCCAGGAGGCTTACGGTCGGGATAGCGCTGGACCTCGTGTCGAGCGTGGTTCCAAAGAAAACCCCATGGCGGAGCACGAGCTCCAGTACGACATGACCCCCAAAAAGTCTAGAGAAGGCTACCCGATGAGACGAGGACACGTCATGCCTGGGCCCGCAGATACCGCGATCGGCTATGGAGTCAATTGGGCCAACGTTTCCAATACGCCTTTCAGATTCTACAAGCACTATGTGCACGAGGGTGGCATATCGACTCCGCTCATCGTCCATTGGCCCAATGGGATTCAAGGTAAAAATGAACTGCGCCACACGCCTGGGCATTTGATCGATATTATGGCCACCTGCATGGATGTTGCAGGAGCGCAGTATCCTAGAACCTATGACGGTAATTCGATACAGCCTTTGGAAGGCAAGAGGCTTGTCTCCGTATTCCGAGGAGGCGAGATAGAACGCGAATACCTGTTTTGGGAACACGAGGGAAATCGAGCCATTCGTATAGGCGATTGGAAACTCGTAGCTGTTGGTAGGCATGGAGAGGACGAGGTGCACTGGGAATTGTACGATCTCTCCAAAGATAGAAGCGAATTGTTCGACCTGTCGGAATCTCATCCGGAAAAGAAGCAAGAACTTTTGGACATGTGGCGCAAACACGCCAAACGTACGGAGGTCTTGCCCTGGCCGGAGAAATCACGACGACGCTAGAAAAAGCCCAATCATTATGACGAAATCATGCATGTTTTTAACTTTGGCGATTGCGGCCCTGATATCGGCTAACGCCTTTGCTCAAGTTGTCGCCGATCCCCACCGATTCGACGACGCAATCGAGGCTTTCGAGGCAGCCGATCAAAAGTCTAGACCTGAAAAAGGGAAAGTCCTTTTTTTGGGAAGCTCTTCGATACGCCGATGGGATACGGCCGTTGCTTTCGATGGGATCGATTCCATCAATCGCGGATTCGGCGGTTCGCAAACTTCCGATTGCATCTATTTTTTCGATCGAATCGTAAGGCCATACGAACCGAGCGTGATTGTTTTCTACGAAGGCGATAACGACATCGCAGCGGGAAAAACCGTGGAGCAAGTTTTCGGCAATTTCCAGACCTTCTACAGCATGGTCCGTAAGGAGCTGCCCGACACCAAGATTGTCTACATTCCCATAAAGCCAAGTATCCAACGCGCTCAGCTTTGGCCCCTGATGGACCTGATGAACCAACTGGTTTACACCCGCAGCCAGAAAAGCCGGTATCTCTACTACGCCGACATCGCTACACCGATGCTGGCTACCGGTATGCCGCCAAGCAAATCGCTTTTTGCCGAGGATGGTCTCCATTTGAGCGACAAGGGAAATGCATTGTGGGCCAGCGTTATTCGCCCGGTCCTGGAAAAGGCCCTCTCAAACTAAGAAAACTATAGTATCATGATGAATCGCCGAGAAGGAATCAGGCTAATGGCCCTTGGAGGAGGAGCGGTTTTCGCCACCAACCCATTCACAGCGAAGAAGCCGGTTTCCAGAGGCAAACGAATGGGAGTCGTCGTCTACTCCTACCATTTGAGGCGATCGAATGGCAATTTGAGTAATCGGTATCCGCCCTTCGAGGACGCCGTCGAACTTCTTGAACACTGTCATGCCATAGGCGCTGGCGGTTTGCAGGCAGGGATTAGCGGGTGGAGCGAAGCCTTCGCCCGAGAAGTCCGAGACAAGCGGGAATCATTAGGGCTGTTTTTGGAAGGACAGATAGCACTGCCAAAGGAGCTTGGGGATCTAAGCGTCTTCGAAAAGGAGATTTCCAGGGCGAGAGAGGCTGGAGCGACTGTGCTCCGCGTAGCCGTAGGCGGAAGGCGCTACGAGCAGTTCGACTCATACGACGGTTGGAAGGCCATGAAAGAACAAGCTTGGAAATCGTTTCGATTGGCCGAGCCGATAGCGGCTAAGCATCGGGTGAAATTGGCCGTCGAAAATCACAAGGACTGGCGTATCGACGATTTGGTGGAGTTTGTTGAGGGGATAGGGAGCGAATGGTTTGGCATTTGCCTGGATACCGGCAACAGCATCGCCTTGCTCGAGGATCCCATGGAGACGGCCCGGGCGCTCGCTCCAAGCGTTTTAACCACCCATGTCAAGGACATGGGGGTCAAGGAATATTCCGATGGGTTCTTGCTTTCAGAGGTGCCCCTGGGTCGGGGTTTCCTCGATCTGCCAGGCATTTTCGACCTCTGCGAAAAAGCCAATCCCCAAGTCCAGTTCTGCTTGGAAATGATTACCCGAGACCCTCTGAAAATCCCCTGTCTGACCCAAAACTATTGGGCCACCTTTTCGGACGCGAAAGCTCGTCGACTGGCAAGCGCCTTGCAAATGGCGAGATCGAATGCGAGCGAAAAGCCCCTCCCTAGAATCTCTAATCGCTCTAATGATGGTCAACTCGAGCTCGAAGAACATAATATTCGGCTCTGCCTCAAATACGCAGAACAGGAATTGGGATTGGCTGGCTAGGTCTCCAAAAAGGTGTCAATAACAGATCAATAAAGCCATGTAGGAGCTCTTAATGCCGCGATTTCCAGGTCCAATATAGCGGAATAAGCTCGCTCGCACGCCCGATTTTAACACACCTTGGCTGACTATGGTCGATCGCGGCACTGTTTTTGAGTCAATAGTTTCCAGCGGCGGACATATCGCGGAGGTTCCCAACCATCCTATCCTTTTTTATTGATAGGTAGGGCATGGCTATCAGGATATTGCCCTCCTGGCTTTCTCCCAGGGTCGCTTTTCCCTCAAACCCTTATCTCTAAATCTATGCTTCCCCACGTACTCGCCGCGACTAATTCCTCTGCTTGGCCCTTCACTGTTCTCTTAATCGGGATCCTATTCGTTGTGGTGGCTATCGCTGTCTTTCGGATACACGCCTTCTTGTCTCTAATCTTGGCCTCAGTCGTGGTGGGCGGACTTGCGGCCTCCTTGCCAGGCGCTGATGGCGGCAATCAAATTGTTACAGCAATCGGGCTGACCATGACCGAGTTCGGCAGAACGGCCGGGGCAATCGCTTGGGTCATCGCATTGGCGGCCATTATTGGAGTTTGCCTGATGGAGAGTGGAGCGGCCGACCGGATTGTCCGAGGCATGGTTCGTACGCTGGGGGAATCGAGGGCGGGGGTGGCCTTGGTGATTTGCTCTTTTATACTTAGCATACCCGTCTTCTTTGACACGGTTTTCTTCTTACTCATTCCCCTGGCCCAGGCCTTGGCATTCCGGCTGGGCAAACACTATCTTTATTTCGTCATGGCGACCTGTAGTGGCGGCGCCATTACTCACGGACTCGTTCCGCCTACGCCTGGTCCATTGGTAATGGTAGAAACCCTGAATTTGAACCTGGGATTCACTATTGTGGCAGGTTTCGCCCTGGGAATCATTCCCGCCATTTCCGGGCTATACTACGGCAAGTGGATCGATAAGCGCATGCCGATCACGGTTAGGGAAAGCCCAGGTATTAAGATCGCCGACATCGAAGCGATCGTGGCCAAGGAAGACAAAGAGTTGCCGCCTTTTTTCATGTCCATGCTGCCCGTTGTACTTCCGGTTCTGCTGATCGCCTTCGCTTCGTTTCTGGCGATCTGGACAACTGAAGGTCCGTTTTATCGGGTCGTTGAGGTTCTTGGTAATAAGAATGTAGCCATGTTTATCGGCACGGTAATCGCTCTCTATCTCCTGGCCAAACAACGACGGGTAAGCATCAAGCACTTGGGGAACGCGATGGAAGGCCCCCTCGGCACGGCTGGCACGATTATATTGATCACTTCCGCCGGTGGGGCTTTCGGCGCTATGATCAGACATGCCGGGGTAGGGGATGCAATCTCTGCGATTTCCGAAGGAAGCGGGTTTTCGCTCATCATCCTAGCTTGGCTCGTGGCAGCGGTGCTGAAAGTCGCTCAGGGATCGGGTACGGTTTCCATGATAACGACTTCTGGAATCGTCGCGGCCATTCTGAGCGGCGGCGTCGTTATCGACTATCACCCGATCTACCTGTTTGCCGCTATCGCATTTGGCTCGCAAGTGGGATCTTGGATGAACGACAGCGGCTTTTGGGTGGTCTGCAAACTGAGCGGCTTCACCGAGAAAGAGACCTTGAAAACCTGGACAGTCTTATTGGCGTTTATGGGCGTTGTCGGATTGATCGAAATACTGATCGTATCCGCTATCGCGCCTAATTTCTTCATGTAAGCAAGTGATCGGGCAATGGCGAATTGCGAAAAGCAGAGCTTGTGCAGAGCCGAACCGCGTTGGCGACAATTCGGTTACTAGTCGTATGGAGGAAGCTCGCTCGCGAGCGAATCAAGAAAGGTCAAGCGAGAGAAACGATCGCTCGCGAGCGAGCTTCCCACAACAAACGATCGGCGTGTTTTAGTTGAATTTAGACCGCTGAGCGTCTGCAGGACCGTTCAACTTCGATTCTACGTGAAAAGAAATGAGTCGTGATTATTGGATACGGGTTGCGTAAGCGTGATTGGCAACTAGCTTTTGTCGATAGTTCGCGCTTTCCCGATTTGCTCGACAATGCCCAGCAGCGCTTCGGTTTCCAATTCCTCCAATATCCATTGAGCGCCGGCATCTTTTAGAGCATCAACCCGTTGCCCCGTTCCAATGAAGGGAATTCCTAACATGTGACAGGCTCGAATATCCCACACGCCATCACCTACATAAATAGTATCCTTCAATTGGCGACGCGATCGGTTAGCGGCGATCTGGATGATGTTCGAACGAATGGGAGAATCAGAAGAGGTTGCATGGACGTACCGTTCGAGCTCGATCTCGGCGGCCTCTAATTTGAATTCGATGGTCTTGTGCCAATCTCCTGTAGCGATAGCCAAGTCAATAGAATCATGCGCTTCGAGATGTTGGAGCAGTTCCCTGGTCGCGAGTGAGCTGCCGAAAGCAGTCGGGTTCCGCTTCCGTTCGGCTCTGAGGTTCTCTAAGCAGCGGTCGCGTACTAGCAATTCGAGTTCCGCCCGTTCATTTTCTGGTAAGTCCGCTAGTCCTTGATGCACGATCGCGGAAGCGGTTACCTCATCCAATGACTTCCAGAATTCAATGGTAAACGACCTTCCAGTAACTTCCGTGAAAGCGTCGTTGAAGGATTTCCAATCGTACGCCTCCCCATCGATCAGCGTTCCATCAACATCGAATACCACCAGCATACGGCAGGACTAAAAGACACTCCAAGGAAATCAAGCGAGAAGCTGCCCCGAATCTCAATGGTGGCCTAATCTGGCTTCTACTTCAGTCGAAAACTAAAGGTAGGGAGGCCTGTCTCGGTCCTCCATCAATTTCTAATGCGCGGAGGACTGAGCAAATTCTCCCTACCAGCGATCAAAACACGCTTCGACGCGTTTCCCCAAGGTGCAAAAAGCCCGCGGACCAATCCGCGGGCTTGGTTAAATTGGAATTCGCCAACCAACTACAGCTTGCCGCCATAAACAGCATTGGGACCGAGCTCTTCTTCGATCCGCAGCAGCTGATTGTATTTGGCGACGCGATCACTGCGGCAGAGCGAACCGGTTTTGATCTGGCCGGCATTAGTAGCCACCGCGATATCGGCAATGGTGGTGTCCTCGGTTTCGCCTGAGCGGTGGGATATTACCGAGGTGTAAGAGGCTTCCTTGGCCATCTCGATAGCGTCCAGCGTTTCCGTCAACGAACCGATTTGGTTAACCTTCACCAAGATCGAATTGCCCACACCCATGTCGATTCCCTTTTTGAGGAATTCGGTGTTGGTAACGAACAAGTCGTCGCCGACTAGCTGCGTATCCGCGCCCATCTCATCGGTGAGGATTTTCCAGCCGTTCCAGTCGTTTTCCGCCAATCCATCTTCGATAGAGATGATCGGGTAGCGGCTTTGCAGATCTTTAAGGAAATCGACCATTTGCTTGCTAGATTTCTTGGAACCGTCCGACTTATCCAAAACGTACTTGCCGTTCTTGTAGAATTCACTCGAAGCGACATCCAAGGCAATGAAAATGTCCTTGCCGAGCTTGTATCCAGCTTTCTTGGTAGCAGCGGCTATGACTTCCAAGGCTTGCTCATTGGAATCGAGAGCAGGAGCGAAACCACCTTCGTCGCCAACAGCGGTCGAGAGATTCTTCGACTTCAATACGCCTTTCAAGGCGTGGAAAATTTCCGCTCCCATGCGGAGAGCTTCGCGGAAGCTATCCGCTCCCTTTGGCATGATCATGAACTCCTGTATATCGATCGGGGCATCGGAATGCGCTCCGCCGTTGAGTATGTTCATCATGGGTACGGGTAGCACTTTGGCGTTGGGTCCGCCGAGATACTTGTAAAGCTCCAGTCCCGAAGCCTGGGCCGCCGCTTTGGCATTGGCTAGGGATACGCCGAGGATCGCGTTGGCGCCGAGCTTCGACTTGTTTTTGGTTCCATCGAGGGCCAGCATGGCGTTGTCCACTGATACTTGGTCGCAAGAGTCGATACCCACGATTTCCGGGAGTATCTTATCGTGTATGTTTGCGACGGCTGCCAGGACACCTTTGCCCGAATAGCGTTTTTTGGCGCCTTTGGGAGCTTTCTTCGGAGGCAAAGCTCCGTCACGCAATTCCAGCGCTTCGTTTTCGCCCGTACTGGCTCCGGAAGGAACCGCTGCTCGTCCTACAATCCCGGATGTCAGCACTACGTCTACTTCGACGGTCGGGTTGCCGCGGGAATCGATGATTTCGCGAGCATTAATATCGATGATGTCAGTCGTCATGTTGTCTTTTTAAGAAGGTTCAAATGTCTCCTAGGAAAGGAGAGCCTGGTTCATATGGCGCATGGTTTTCTAAACGCAAGCGCCCAATTGAAACGGTTCCGTAGCGAGAATCAGGGCAATATTCGCGCCCGTTGCGCCTCCGTTGGAAGCGGACAATTCACTTTGCCTATGAGCAAATGGCGACGTTCCGCGACCCGATCGTAAAACCAGTCCCGAAAACCAACCGGCAAAATTCTTGCCAGCGAAGCAGTCTTCCAACTACCCCCGACTCGATTGAGGATTTCAATCGCCGCTTCCGATTTGGTCCAAATTCGCCGGGACGCGTCCAGGTAAACGAGAGTTTTCAAGTTTTCCGGATTTCTTAGACTTCCATCAAGAAGGCGAATGGCGGTTTGGCCCTGCAAAGGGGCAAAGCGAAGATGCTGGCCCGTATCGATCTGCATGATCTGCCAGACGGCCGTATCGCAAAACCCGCACTCTCCGTCAAAAAAGACGATATCGCCATCCTCGCTCGCTGAGCGCTGTCTCTGTTCCTCCAGGTCCTGCATTAATCCCGATGGGGCTGTCTGTTAACGGATTATTCTTAGTGACAATTTTGTTTAGCCCCGTTTCTTTCTTCTGCACTTGCTTTTTGAAATGCGGCTCGCTTGATTAGCCAACTTCATTTTTGCAAGAACCTTACGTATCAACCACAAACGCGTCAATCGATGGAACTATTTTCGCTCATATTCGCTCAATCAGCCCCTGGCGGGGGGGGGGCCGGTCTGGGAGGCTTGCTTCCCATTCTGATCATGTTTGCAGCCATGTACTTTCTTCTAATCGCCCCCCAGCGAAAAAAGCAAAAACAGCATCAGAAGATGATATCGGAATTAACCTCTGGTGCCGATGTAGTTACCTCGGGGGGGATCTACGGTACAATAACCAACGTCAAGGATGACCGTTTCGTCTTGAGGATCGCGGAAGGCACAAAAATCGAGATTACCAAAAATTCTATCGCCAGCGTCATCTCCAGCGAAGACGCCCTTACTAGCTGACGAGCCCTGCGGGTTTCTCCGGGCCCAACTTCGATTATTCGCGCCCAGATTAATTGTCACTATTAACAAACTGTAACGCAGTATACGAACACATTTTCGAACCATGTCTGGAAAGCACATTTGGAAACTCGTGGCGACTATCGTCATAGCGGCTTTTTCCATTTCCTATCTCATCCCGTGGCAGGATCAGGATTTTAGCGAACACTTAAGAGAAGCCTCCGAAAGCGCGGAATTTCATCGGTTGCTCGATAGAGCTATCGCCAAAGCGAAGTCCGACGATCAGGTAGTTAGCGTCTACATGGCTCTGAAGGCGATCGCCACCGACGAGAAGATCGATCTATCTGAATACTTTCCTCAGATCCCCTTGGAGCGTTCGCTGCGAAACCTGGAAAAGCGCAATCGCATTTTGCTAAATGCCTTGCTGGACGCCTCCAAAGCGGATCTCCGCCCTGGCTTGGATATAGCTGGCGGCGTGGCCATGACCTTGCAAGTCGATCCGGCAGCTTTGGAAGGAACGGACAGTTACGAGCGGCAAGAAAAGCTCTCCAAGGCTATCGAGATTATGGAGAGCCGCGTGAATCTATATGGGGTTTCCGAGCCAATCGTCCGATTGGTCGGAGAGGATCGGATAGAAGTGCAGCTTGCCGGTATCAGCGTCAAAGACAATCCGGACATTCTTGAGGACATCAAGCGCCCAGCGCGCTTGGATTTTCGTGAAGTTCACATGACGGCCAGGCCAGGCATCGACCCGGAACCCTTTGGCTATGAGGTCATGACCCTCTCTAGGGAAGCTGGCGATCAATCCTTCGAAGAGGAGCTTTACGTTAGTCGTTATCCTGCCTTGACCGGAAAATACGTAGATAACGCCAACCCTATGCAAAACTCGGTTGGCGGGTTTGAGATTTCCTTGAGTTTCGACAGCGAAGGGGCGGACCGATTCGCGGAAATTACCGAAAAACTAGCTGGCCAAGGCCGTTTGGCCATCGTTCTCGACGGCGTCCTCTACTCGGCTCCATCTGTGAACGAACCGATTCGAGGCGGACGGGCATCGATTTCCGGCAGCTTTTCTCAACGAGAAGCCATCGAATTGGCCAACGTTCTCAACAACCCGCTGGAATTTTCTCTCGAAGTAGCGGAGCTTTACGAGGTCGGTCCGACGTTGGCAAAAGATTCCATCGATTCTGGAAAGCGCGCGGCAGTCTGGGGCGTGTCTCTCGTGGCCATTTTCATGACCGCCTACTATATGATTGGCGGAGCCATCGCTCTGATAACGGTCGTCCTCAATCTGGCTATCGTACTCGGAGCCCTAGCGAGCGTTGGAGCCACTTTGACCTTGCCTGGTATCGCTGGGGTAATTCTCACCATCGGCATGGCGGTTGACGCCAATATCCTCATATTCGAACGTATTCGTGAGGAGCTTAAACTTGGAAAGTCGCTTAAATCCTCCTTGCTCGGCGGATTTGACAAAGTATTTTCCACGATTTTCGACGCCAACGTAACGACCTTCCTGGTTTCCATGGTCATGATTTTCTTTGGCACCGGTCCCGTACAAGGCTTTGGACTGACCCTAGCTATCGGGGTTGTCACCACCATGTTTACCGCCCTGGTTGTCAACCGACTGTTGCTCGAACTTCTGATCGATACGGATATCATGAAGAAGTTCCGTATGCTCTCGATCGTCAACAATCCCAAGGTGCCTTTCCTCAGTTTTCGGCTTCCTGCATTCGCCGCTTCTTGGACTTTGGTGCTTATCGGCTTGATTGCCTTTTACGTGAAATCGGATAGCATCTTTGGTATCGATTTCACCGGAGGCGACGAGGTTTCGCTTACTTTCGATCAGCGTATCGATCA
>Ga0181593_10006763_pt1 | contig 10272 bp, 8 predicted proteins | sample 071ome_19_FD_133756 | JGI IMG/M metagenome (GOLD analysis project Ga0181593, IMG submission 133756) | Coastal salt marsh microbial communities from the Groves Creek Marsh, Skidaway Island, Georgia - 071413AT metaG (megahit assembly) | ecosystem: Environmental > Aquatic > Marine > Intertidal zone...
AGTGAGTATTCTTAATATGTTATGCTTCACACCAAAATCTAATGCGAGAACTTTATAAGGTTTTTCTTGTGACTTAGTTTGACCGTAGCCTTGTTGAATTGACCAAGTACCCTCACTCCAATGATAAGCCTGGCTCGTGGTCACTTCCTTCGCTAAATCCATTCCCTTAAGACCAGCAAACTGTTTTGCCTTAGAAAGCAGCTCTTCAGTATTAACATCACCCGTTGCAATCACTCCATTAAGCGCGCCTTTCTCTCTCAATCTGCGCGTTAAACTTCGTGTATCAATGTTTGCAATGGCTACAATGTTATTAGCAGATAAATAATCTTGTAGAGATTGTTCACAACGCCAATTTGAAGTAACAACTGGCAAGTCACGAATCACTAGCCCAGCGCAGTGAAGTTGCTTGGATTCCCAGTCTTCTTGATTTGCACCTACATTGCCAATGTGTGGATATGTAAGCGTAACGATTTGTTTACGATAAGAGGGGTCAGTAAGTATCTCTTGATATCCCGTCATTGAAGTATTGAAAACAACTTCGCCCTCTGTGACACCTTCAGCACCAATAGATAACCCTTGGAAGATTGTTCCGTCTTCAAGTACTAAATATGCAGGTGTACTCAATCGCATCTCCTAAGCGTGCATGCAAAAAACGGGACGTCGAAGAGGCCCCGTTGAGAATTTGGTATTTGGTGTTGTAGCTTAAACCTTCAGAGCGAATTGTACTGCAAGTCGTGCAATGCCGGTAGGGCTTAGAATTAAATAATTGCAGGTATCGTAGCTTTAATGGTTAATTTTGAGACAGACCTAATACATCTTGCATATCGTAGACACCATTATCCTTACCAACCAACCAAATAGCTGCTCTTACAGCACCTTGCGCAAACGTTAAACGACTGGTCGCTCTATGCGCAATTTCTACTCGTTCCCCTATACCCGCAAACGTGACAGTGTGTTCACCAACAATATCTCCTGCACGAATTGTTTGAAATCCAATTGTTCCAGGTTGACGAGCGCCAATATTCCCATGCCTCGTGTACTCTGCTTTATCAGCCAAATTCACTTCAAGCGCATCTGCAATGACTTCACCCATTCGTAACGCCGTTCCTGAAGGCGCATCCACTTTATTTTTGTGGTGCGCTTCTACAATTTCTACATCGTAGTCTTCACCTAAAGTTTTAGCTGCTGTTTTTAAAATGCTTAGACACAAGTTAACGCCCACACTCATATTAGGTGCAAATACGATAGGAATATCATTACCAGCAGTATAGATTGCTTGTTTTTGTTGTTCGCTCAAACCCGTGGTACCGATAACCATCGGAATACGATTAGCTACACAATATTGCAAAGCATCTATCAAACCCTCAGGCAAAGTAAAGTCAATCCATACATGACTATCTTTGGCAACATGTGTTTTATCACATGATAAGGACACATCAGCCGGCGCGATACCAGCTACAAGCCCGGCATCAGCACCTTCGCTTTCTGAGCCTGCACGCACTATGGCAGCTGAAAGTTTCGCTTGTGAGTTTTCCACACAGGCTTGGACGAGCGCTCGCCCCATTCTTCCATTAGCACCATTAATAGCAATCTTTGTTGTCATAATATGAACTAGTCAGCCCAAAATTTAAGATCTTCAAAGAAGTTTTTCACACCATCTACAAAACCTTGCGATTTAGGACTATGTTTCTTGCCACCTGATTTAAGTGACTCATTTAATTGTTGCAATAACTCTTTTTGTTGTTTAGTTAAGTTTACAGGTGTTTCTGTCAATACGTGAACAAACATATCACCTTGTGCTCCACCACGAACAGGCTTCACTCCTTTACCCTTTAAACGAAATTGTTTGCCTGTTTGGGTTTCCGCTGGAATTTTTAAGTTTATTCTTCCATCAAAGGTTGGAATTTCCACCTCACCACCCAACGCAGCATCAACAAACCCAATTAGTATTTCGCAATGCAAATGTTCTCCATCTCGTTTAAATATTGGATGCTCTTTTACGTGAACTTGCACATAAAGATCACCTGCTGGGCCACCATTTTCTCCCGCTTCTCCTTCGTTAGATAAACGAATTCGATCACCAGTATCCACTCCTGCTGGAACCTTTACGGATAATGTACGAGGCTTATCAATTGTGCCAACACCATGACATGCTTTGCATGGATGAGTAATTATCTTACCTTTGCCTCGGCACTTTGGACACGGCTGTTGTATTGAGAAAAAACCTTGCTGGATTCGAACTTGACCAACTCCACAACATGTCGGACAAGTCTCAAGCGATGTTCCAGGTTCAGTGCCCGTGCCAGAACATACTTCACAAGTTTGTTTAGAAGAAATATCAATTTTTGATTCTGTACCAAAAACTGCTTCTTCTAAAGATAGCTCTAAATTGTATTGAAGATCTGCACCTCGGTATGCACGATTTTGCCCACCTCTACCACCACCAAAGATGTCACCAAAGATGTCACCAAAGATATCGCCAAAGTCCGCACCACCTTGTGAAGAAAACCCGCCTTGTTGCTCTATGCCTGCATGACCATACTGATCATATATCTGACGCTTTTGACTATCTGACAATACATCATAGGCTTCCTTTGCTTCTTTAAACTTAACTTCAGCCTCTGCATCGTTTTCATTGCGATCAGGATGGTATTTCATCGCTAAGCGACGATATGATTTCTTTAGATCAGCGTCATTGCAATCGCGCGACACTCCTAATACTTCGTAATAATCCCTTTTAGCCATGTATAACTACACTATCGTTTTTTAATTCCCAGATACGGCAAAGTCTGAAGCTAGATCTCGTCACTTATAGTTATTGCATTAAGCTAACTAGAAGCCAGACCTATTACTCCAGACTTTTTTAAGAACTGAGGACAAACCACATTTTATATAATTGCGGTTTCTCCCAATTCTAGTCCGCAATAGCTTTATGATTTATTTTCTTTTACTTCCTCAAACTCAGCATCAACCACATCATCACCTTCTGGCTTACTGCTCGCATCTGCGGCATCGCCTTCAGGCGCAGCGGCGCCTGCATCAGCATACATTTGCTCTGCCAGTTTTTGTGATACTTCAGCCAACGCTTGAGTCTTAGATTCAATGGCATCCTTGTCATCTTTATCTAGTACCTCACGCAAATCTTTTATTGCTGTTTCAATACGTGATTTTTCATCTGCATCAATCTTGTCACCCATGTCACCTAATGTTTTCTCAGTTGCATGAATCATTGCATCAGCTTGATTACGTGCAGAAACTAATTCTTGGAATTTACGATCTTCTTCTGCATGCGCTTCAGCATCTTGAACCATTCTACTGACTTCATCATCTGATAAACCACTCGATGCTTTAATCACAATAGACTGTTCTTTATTTGTAGCTTTATCTTTTGCTGATACATTCAAGATCCCATTTGCATCAATATCAAAGCTCACCTCAATTTGAGGCACACCACGTGCTGCTGGAGGTATGTCAGACAAATCAAATCGGCCTAATGATTTATTTGCTGCTGCTTGCTCTCGTTCACCTTGAAGTACATGCACTGTTACCGCTGTTTGATTGTCTTCAGCTGTTGAGAATACTTGCGATGCTGTCGTTGGGATCGTAGTGTTTTTCTCGATAAGCTTGGTCATAACACCACCCATGGTTTCAATCCCAAGCGACAAAGGTGTCACATCTAGTAACAATACATCCTTAACATCCCCACCAAGCACACCTGCTTGAATAGCCGCACCCATCGCCACTGCTTCATCAGGGTTAACATCTTTGCGCGGCTCTTTACCAAAGAAGCCTTGAACAGCTTCCTGCACTTTAGGCATACGAATCTGACCGCCGACCAAGATAATGTCATCAATATTCGACACACTAAGACCCGCATCTTTTAACGCTACCTTACACGGCTCAATAGTTCGTTGGATAAGATCATCAACTAGTGATTCAAGCTTCGCACGCGTTACTTTTATATTTAAGTGCTTAGGACCATTTTGATCGGCAGTAATATACGGAAGATTTACTTCAGTCTGTTGAGATGAAGATAATTCAATCTTAGCTTTTTCAGCCGCTTCTTTAAGACGCTGTAAAGCAAGAGGATCATTATGCAAATCAAAACCCTGCTCTTTCTTAAACTCATCAGCAAGATAATCAATCAAACGCATATCGAAATCTTCGCCACCAAGGAAAGTATCACCATTAGTTGATAACACTTCGAATTGATGCTCACCATCAATCTCAGCAATTTCAATCACCGATACGTCAAACGTTCCTCCACCCAAGTCATAAACAACAATCTTGCGATCACCGCGTTGCTTGTCCATACCATATGCTAACGCCGCAGCGGTTGGCTCATTGATAATACGTTTAACATCCAAGCCCGCAATCTTTCCTGCATCTTTTGTTGCTTGTCGTTGGGAATCATTAAAGTATGCTGGTACTGTAATCACAGCCTCACTAATTTCTTCTCCCAAATATTCTTCTGCGGTCTTTTTCATCTTCATGAGGACGCGCGCAGATATTTCAGGCGGCGCCATTTTCTTACCATGCGATTCCAACCAAGCATCACCGTTATCCGCTTTAATAATTTTATATGGAACAAGTTTGATATCTTTCTGTACTGCTTCTTCTTCAAAGCGACGTCCAATCAAGCGTTTTACAGCAAAAAAAGTATTTTCGGGATTAGTAACAGCTTGTCGTTTAGCTGACTGACCTACTGATACTTCGTCTTCTTCGTTGAAAGCGATAATTGAGGGGGTTGTACGATCACCCTCAGAATTCTCAATGACTTTGGCTGTACCGCCATCCATGACAGCGACACATGAGTTAGTGGTACCAAGGTCAATTCCAATAATTTTTCCCATTTCTGTTACTCCAAATATAAAAATTCACGCTAATAATTAATCTCTGCACTCAAGATGCGGTCTAACCTACAAAATTCAAGGATTTAATTTAATTTTTTTACCGATCACTGATGAACGGATTATTCACTATTAAGTACTTGTTTAATAAGCAGTTATGAAGAGGCCTTGGATACCATCACCATCGCAGGCCGCAGCAAACGATCGTTTAATAAATAACCTTTTTGCATCACAGCGATGACTGTATTCGGCTTATGCTCCGCAGATTCTTGCATACTCATGGCTTGATGAAGGTTTGGGTCAAACATTTCCCCAATAGGATCAACCGCATAAATACTGAATTTTTCCAGCACTTGAGTCATCATTTTCAAAGTTAGCTCAGTACCTTCTTTTAATTTGCTGGCATCAGCATCTTCGGCACTTAAGCCCAATTCTAGGCTGTCTTTTACGGCTAGTAACTCCAAGCTAAACTTTTCTAAAGCAAATTTATGCGCATTTTCTACATTTTTATCTGCTCTTCTCTTAGTATTTTCTAACTCAGCTTGAGAACGCATATATAAGTCATGATTTTCTTCAGCTTTTTTTAATGCATCTTGTAACTGTTGTTTAAGCGCATCAACATCAATATCGCTTTGAGCATCTTCGGTTGCATCTGCTTCCAGTTCATGATGGTCAAGTTGTGCGTCTTGTTGAGAGTCTTGTGGCTCCGACATCTCGTACTCCTATACAAAAGATTGAATAAATTTCTAGTAATAATTGATAAACCAAGTGGGGACGAACTACTCAGAGTTCAAGGCTTCGGTCAGTAGTTTTGCTGTCACATCAACAATTGGAATGACGCGATCATACGCCATTCGTGTAGGACCTACGACTGCAAGCACACCTTTAACATCCTCATTCACTGAATAAGGAGCAGACACTACACTACAGTCGTCAAACACTGAGTAGCCCGATTCACTACCGATAAAAATTTGCACTCCATCAGCACATATGCAGCGGTCTAATAAGTGAAGAACTTCTTTTTTATGGCTAAATGCATCAAATAGATCACGCAGTTTGTCTACGTTTGAAAGTTCTTCAAATTCCATCAAGTTAGTTTGCCCATCAACAATGTAATTTTTTTCATTATCATCGTCATCAGAGCTAAAAATTTTCTCACCCAAATCTATAGCAGTGCGCATTAAATCGTCCATATCTTGTCGCACTGAATCAAGCTCTTTAAGCAGTACTCTACGCACTTCATGTAAGCTACGGCCTGCTAACATTTCATTGAGATAATTAGCTGCTTCTCTCAATTCACTTGAAGAATATTCTCTATCTAAATGAATTATACGATTATGCACCTCTTTCTGATCAACAACTAAAATAGCGAGTACTCGACGATCAGTTAAGCTTAAAAATTCTATTTGCCTGAATGCCGCTTTATCATGCTTGGGCATCATGACTACACCTGCCATTTGCGTCAAAGACGAAAGCAAATTTGACGCAGTTTCAGCAACTGCTTTTTGATTCACATTAGTGTCTGTCAAACGACTTTTCAATCCTGTGACAATAGAAGAATTTAAAGGCTTAACTTCAACCAATGTATCAACAAATAAACGATAACCTTGTGCGGTAGGCACACGCCCTGCGGATGTATGTGGCGCGTGTAGATAGCCCAACGCTTCAAGATCAGACATGATATTTCTAACAGTAGCAGCACTCACTTCTAATTCAGAAGCACGCGCAAGCGTACGAGAACCTATTGGCTGCCCGTCACTGATGTAGTTCTCAACTAGCACACGAAATAAGTGCTGAGCTCGTGCATCAAGTTGATTGTCCATCTATTCGACCAAATTAGTAGTGTGCTTTGTGATCATAAATCTCGAGTTTGGCACTCTTTGATATAGAGTGACAATATACACCAGATGAAATTACTAGGCTAAATACCTTTAATTGAAATTGGACTCAGCGCAGATAACGGGTAAGCTGCGCTTGCAGAAAATATTATCCAGACAAATTTGAGTGCTTTTTAAGCAGTGACTACTAAATTCAAATCTATTGGCATTATCGCTAAACACAATGACAAACTCGTGTTTGAAAGCGTTCGCAGTTTACATGATTTCCTCAAATCCTATGGGTTAAATATATGCGTAGATAAAGATGCCCAGCAGTGTCTTGAAAACATTGATTGTCACTGTGTGAATATCAAAGACATGCATAAGTATATCGATCTTGCCATTGTTGTTGGTGGTGACGGGACTTTACTTGCTGCCGCACAGTCAATGGTAGATCACGAAATACCGATTATTGGTATCAACCGTGGAAGACTTGGTTTTTTAACTAATATCCTTCCAGAAAATATGCATCAAGATCTAAAACAAGTTTTAGCAGGCGAATATCACGAAGATTCAAGGACTGTGATGTCTGCCAAACATTTGCGTGGTGATGAATTAATTCATTCCTGCTTAGCCGTCAATGATGTAGTGATGCATGCACGCTATGTAGTAAGGATGATTGAACTTGAAACACGTATTAATGATGAATACTTAAATACGTTACGAGGTGACGGTTTAATAGTTGCTACCCCAACCGGCTCAACTGCATACGCTTTATCAGGGGGAGGTCCCATAGTACACCCTAGTGTAGCAACAATGTTGCTTGTTCCGATCTGCCCTCACACTTTGAGTAATCGACCAATCGCTATAGATGAAAACAGTCTAATCGAGATAATTTATTCAACCCACAATAAATTGAATAGCATTGCTTCAATTGACGGCCAACACGAAGCCGAAGTATTACCAGGCGATCGAATTGTAATACAACGTTCATCTAAGCCACTGACTTTGATACAACCCAACAACTACACCTACTTTAAGGTATTACGTCAGAAGCTTAACTGGAGCCAGCAGCCCTAGCGATATTAAAGACATGTTGAAGTCGTTACATATAAAAAACTTTGCCATCATCGAAGAACTAGAGCTTGAGTTTTTTTCAGGCTTAAGTACTTTGACAGGCGAAACAGGCGCAGGTAAGTCGATTATTATAGATGCCATAGGTCTAGTGCTTGGTGATCGTGCTGATAACAACCTTATTCGCGCAGGCAAAGATTCTGCAGAAATTATCCTCGTTATCGATATGGATTCTAATTCACATAGTGCTAAATGGTTAGCTCATAATGATTTTGAAGTGGAAGAAGAATGCATTTTACGACGCATTGTACGCAAAGATGGAAAATCAAAAGCTTACATCAACAGCGTGCCCGTTACACTTAAAACATTAAAAGAGCTTGGCGAATGCTTCATTAATATCTATGGCCAACATGCACACCAGTCATTAATGAATACAGCAACTCAACGAGAGCTAGTTGATCAATTTTCCAATCACAAATCTTCCCTTTCATCTCTAGAAGCTCTATTTACTTCATGGAAAGAACAAAAACATCGCTTCGATGAATTAAGCAAAAATTCTAGTGACATTCAATCAACGATAGAGTTACTAAAATATCAAGTTGATGAATTAGATCAACTCAATCTGGCAAATAATGAAATTTCAGAGCTAGAACACAAACATAAAAGACTAGCTAACGCTGAAGAATTAAAACATTCCACCATGCAAGCTTGTCATCAGCTAAAGAATGATGACGGCTCAGATATTTACTCCCAACTAAATAATGTAAGCTCGCAAATTAACGCCTTAGTTAAGAACGATACGTCATTGCAATCATTAGGCCAATCTTTAGAAGAAGCATTTACAATAATAAGCGAAAGTGCAGATGATCTACGTAATTACGCAGACAATGTAGAGGTTAACGCTGAAGAACTATTTGAAACAGAAGAACGACTCGCTGTGATTGACCAAATTTCTCGGAAACACAAGGTAAGTGCTAACGACTTAATTGCATTACATGAAAAACTAGCCAATGAGCTAAGCGCCTTAACAAAGCCGGAGTACAATATAGAAGCACTTAAAGAACAACTCAAAGAAACCGAGATCAATTATAAAAATCTGGCAAAAAAAATCAGCAGTAAAAGAAAAACGATTGCCAAAAAACTTAGCAAAGAAATCACTCAAGCCCTCACAAAGCTCGGCATGGAAAAAGCTATTGTAGAAATTGCTGTTAATTATGATGACACGGCAATTCCCACCAGTTATGGTTTTGATAATATCGTTTTTAATGTACAAACAAATCCTGGTTCAAAAATGCTGCCTTTATCACAAGTCGCTTCTGGCGGCGAACTATCTAGAATAAGCCTAGCCATACAAATGATTGCCGTGGATAAACTTGATGTTCCAGTACTAATATTTGATGAAGTCGATTCAGGCGTAGGCGGCGCTGTGGCCGAAGTAGTCGGCAAAGAATTACGAGCTATTGGAGAACACCGACAAGTGATGTGCATTACACATCTCGCACAAGTTGCTGCAAATGCTCATCATCATTATAGAGTGAATAAACAATCTGAAGCATCAGATACAGCTTCTGCTATTGAGTATTTATCTCAAGCAGATCGAATTACAGAAATAGCACGTATGATTGGAGGCGTGACATTGACAGAAAACACTTTTTTACATGCGCAAGAAATGCTTGAAGCAAGCACTCAACAACACTGACAATAAATTACTCAATTACATATAAAATGATACGAAAGCACATTGTTTACATAGTTATTGTTACGCTCATGCTTACTCTTACAAGCTGCAGCGGGCGATTATTCACTGTTTATAAAATTGATGTTCAACAAGGTAACAAAATTGAACCAGAAAAAGTTGAACAATTGAGCGTTGGCATGAATAAAGAACAGGTTAAATACTTAATGGGAACACCACTCATCATAGATGCTTTTCATCCTGATCGATGGGACTATGTCTATCACCTCATTCCAGACTATGGCGACACTGAGCGCCGTCATGTCGCTGTAATTTTTGACGGCGACATTGTCTCAGAAATTAAAAAAAGCGACATTCCTCCTGTATCTAATCAAGAACCAGAAGAAGCACAAGAATAAATCACTCTTCAAAACTCACATAATTTTCTAGACCTTCATCAACATAGGTCTAGCGGAAGATCTGTGACGCATTTAAAAGTTGTAATAACTAAACTGACCGCTCGGTCATATTCATTAACAGCATATTTGAAAAATGCGATTCTCATAACATTTTTTTACATTGGAATGAGAAGTCAAGCAAAGAAGAAATTTAGACTAAGAAATAAAGTGGCTGCATTAATACTAACAACAAGAGATACTACACTTGCAATCAGTAACTGCATACAATCGCGCATGGATAAAATCGTCCATTAAAACAACTGCTACTGTTATAGGTTGCCTATGTATTGCATTATCCACTCATTCTCAAGCAGCAAGTCATCTCACATTAATGAGTTCCGGTATTAGCTTACAACCTACTGAAATTAACATTCTTACAGCACTCAAAAACACCAATC
>Ga0181593_10006764_pt1 | contig 10272 bp, 7 predicted proteins | sample 071ome_19_FD_133756 | JGI IMG/M metagenome (GOLD analysis project Ga0181593, IMG submission 133756) | Coastal salt marsh microbial communities from the Groves Creek Marsh, Skidaway Island, Georgia - 071413AT metaG (megahit assembly) | ecosystem: Environmental > Aquatic > Marine > Intertidal zone...
CGCGGGGCCTTGCGCGCCCAGGCGGGCGCATTCGCCGCGACCTCCCAGCAGGTCAGGGTGCACGGCAACGCGCCGTTGAACACGGCATGCCGAGCCGCCGACTCGGCGCCGAGTCGCCGTGTCAGCCCCTTGTCCCCGCTCAACACCGCCGCGTGCCAACCGCGAAACCCGGCGCGCAGCACCCGGCCGAGCTCGGCGTGCACCCGGGCCGCCGAGGTGTCGTCGCCGAGCCGCTCGCCGTAGGGCGGGTTGGCGATCACCAGCCCCGGCATGACGCCGTCGGCCGGCACGACATCGGACAGTCCCCGCACGGCGAATTCGACACACTCCCCGATGCCGGCAGCCTCGGCGCTGCGGCGCGCCAGCGCGACCATCTCCGGATCATGGTCGGACGCGAACATCGGCGGGGCGTCCCCCCTTCCGGCCTGTGACCGCGCCTCCTCCTGGAGCCGCGTCCAGAGCGCCGGCACGTGACCGAGCCAACCGAGGAAGCCGTAGTAATCGCGCCCGAGACCGGGCGCGCGACCGGTGGCCATCAGCGCCGCCTCGACCACGAGCGTACCGGTGCCGCACAGCGGGTCGAGCAACGCGCCGCCACGTGCGGCGATGCTGGGCCAGCCGGCCAGGCGCAACAGGCCGGCCGCGAGGTTCTCCTTGAGCGGCGCCGGCGCTCCGCGCGGCCGGTAGCCGCGCCGGTGCAGCGCGCTGCCCGACAGGTCGATGCTCAACACCCCGCGCTTCGCCTGCAGCACCAGGTTGAGGCGCAGCGAAGGGCGCTCGCGATCGACGGACGGCCGCCGACCGAAACGCTCACGCAGGCGGTCGACAACGGCGTCCTTGACGCGCAGCGCGGCGAAGTGGCTGTGCGTGATCGGCGACCCGGAGAGCGTCGCGTCGACCGCGAGGGTGCCGTCGGGATCGAGATGCTCCTCCCACGGCAGGTCGTGCACCGCGGCATAGAGCGCGTCGCCGTCCGGCACCGGGAAGCGTGCGAGGTTGAGCAGCACGCGGCTCGCGACCCGTGACCAGAGGCAGGCGCGGTAGGCGAGCTCGAGATCGCCACCGAACGCGACCCCGGCGCGCACCGCGCGCACCCGCGTTGCGCCCAGCTCGCGCAGCTCGTCGGCGAGCACCCCCTCGAGACCGCGCGGTGCGGTGGCGAACAGCGCCAGCGGCTCAGCCATCACCCGCCTCCAGTGCCTCCCAGCGCGCGAAGGCCGTTTCCAGCTCGGCCTCGAGCTCGCGCAGCCGCGCGGTCAGCTCGCGCGCATCGTCACCGCCGTCACGGTAGCGATCAGGGTCGGCCAGCGCCGCGTGCAGCTCGGCCTGCGCGACCTCGAGGGCCTCGATGCGCTGCGGCAGTTCAACCAGTTCGCGCTGCTCGCGGTAGCCGAGCTTGCGCGCGGCCGGCTTCGGGCGCGCCTTCGCCGGCCTGGCGTTCGCAGCCAGCGGCGCGGCCGCCTCGGGGGCCGGGCGCTGGCGCAGCCAGTCGCTGTAGCCACCCACGTACTCGGCGACCCGCGCCGCGCCCTCGAACACCAGTGTCGAGGTGACCACGGCGTCGATGAAGGCGCGGTCGTGACTGACCAGCAGCAGCGTACCGGGGTAGTCGAGCAGCAACTCCTCGAGCAGCTCGAGGGTCTCGATGTCGAGGTCGTTGGTCGGCTCGTCCATGACCAGCAGGTTGCTCGGACGACAGAACAGCCGCGCCAGCAGGCCGCGCGCCCGCTCGCCGCCGGACAGGGTGCGCAGTGGGGCGCGTGCCTGGGCCGGCGCGAACAGGAAGTCCTGCAGGTAGCTGATGACGTGGCGCTCGCGGCCGTTGACGCTGACGAAGTCGCGGCCCTGCCCGACCAGGTCGACCAGGCTCGCCTCGTCGTCAAGCGGTGCGCGATGCTGGTCGAAATAGGCCACCTCGAGCCCGCTGCCGAGCTTGACCGTGCCCTGCTGTGGCGCCAGCTCTCCGAGCAGCAGCCTGAGCAGCGTCGACTTGCCGATGCCGTTCGGGCCGACGATGCCGACCCGGTCGCCCTTGAGGATGGTCGTGTCGAGGCCGTCGACGACAGCGTGGTCGCCATAGGCGTAATGCAGGCCGGTCACCTCGATGACGCGACGGCCCGACGGCGCGGCGCGGTCCGCCGCGAGCCTGGCGGTGCCGACCCGTTCGCGACGCTCGAGACGCGCCTCACGCAGCGCCTGCAGCGCACGCACCCGCCCCTCGTTGCGCGTGCGCCGCGCCTTGATGCCCTGGCGGATCCACGCCTCCTCGCGTGCCAGCACCTTGTCGAACTCCGCCTCGGCACGCGCCTCGGCCTCGAGCTCGGCGGCACGCCGGCGACGGTAGCCGGCGTAGTCGCCCGGGTAGCTGGCCAGCCGGCCCCGGTCGAGTTCCACGATGCGCGTCGCGAGCCGCTGCAGGAACGCACGGTCGTGGGTGACGAACAGCAGCGCCCCGGCGAACCCGGCAAGGAACTCCTCGAGCCAGGTGATCGAGGGCAGGTCGAGGTGGTTGGTGGGCTCGTCGAGCAGCAGCAGGTCGGGCTCGACGACCAGCGCTCGCGCCAGCAGCGCGCGGCGCCGTGCACCGCCCGACAGCGTCGCGAACGGCGCGTCGGCCGGCAGCCCCAGGCGCGAGACCGTGCTCTCGACACGCTGGCGGAGCGCCCAGCCACCCGCCGCTTCCAGGCGGTGCTGCACGTCGGCGAGGCGCGCCAGGCCGTCCGCGTCGTCGTGCCCCTCGATGGCATGACTCAGGTGGTGGAACTCGGCCAGCAGCGCACCGAGGTCGCCGAGGCCGCCGGCGACGACGTCGAACGCGGTGCCCTCGAGGGCCGTGCCCGCCCCCTCCTGGGCCAGGTACCCGACACGCAGGCCGGGACGACGCAGGATCTCGCCACGCTCCGGCTCGATCTCGCCGGCCACCAGGCGCAGCAGCGTCGACTTGCCGGCGCCGTTGCGTCCGACCAGGCAGACCCGTTCGCCGCTGTCGATCGCCAGCCCGGCCGCGTCCAGCAGCGCGTGCCCGGCCAGGTCGTAACCGACTTCGCGCAGGGTCAGCAGCATGGTCGGGCGGCGACGGGAGGGGTCGCGCCGGCGGGATGACGGGGTCGCGGCGCTTGGGACATACTGGCGGGACTCGGTGCGGGCAGGCATTGTCGCACCGCCCCGATTTCCGGGCAATTCAGGCCGAAAACCCAGCATGAGCCAACCCAAGTACCAGGACCTGCGCGACTTCGTTGCCCAGCTCGAGCGCCGCGGCGAGCTGAAACGCGTCGGGGCCGAGATCGACCCGCGCCTCGAGATGACCGAGATCTGCGACCGGACGTTGCGCGCGGGCGGCCCGGCGCTGCTGTTCGAGAAGCCGAAGGGCCACGCGATGCCGGTGCTCGGCAACCTGTTCGGCACCCCCCAGCGCGTCGCCCTCGGCATGGGCCAGGAGAACACCGCCGCGCTGCGCGAGGTCGGCAAGACGCTCGCCTACCTCAAGGAGCCGGAGCCGCCCTCCGGCCTGCGCGATGCGGTCGGCAAGCTGCCGCTGCTCAAGCAGGTGCTGAACATGCAGCCGAAGTCGGTGTCGCGTGCACCGTGCCGCGAGCACGTCTTCGAGGGCCCCGACGTCGATCTCGGCGCGCTGCCGGTGATGACCTGCTGGCCCGAGGATGCCGGGCCGCTGATCACCTGGCCGCTGGTGATCACCCGCGGGCCGGAGCGCAAGCGCCAGAACCTCGGTATCTACCGCCAGCAGGTGATCGCGAAGAACAAGGTGATCATGCGCTGGCTGGCGCACCGCGGCGGCGCGCTGGACTTCCGCGACTGGAAGACGGCGCACCCCGGCGAGCCGTTCCCGGTGGCCGTGGCGCTCGGCGCCGACCCGGCGACCATCCTCGGTGCGGTGACCCCGGTTCCGGACACGCTGTCGGAGTACGCCTTCGCCGGCCTGTTGCGCGGCGCCAAGACCGAGGTGACCGACGCCTGCGGCGGCTGGCTGCAGGTCCCGGCACGGGCCGAGATCGTGCTCGAGGGGCACATCGACCCCGACGAGACCGCCGAGGAGGGCCCCTTCGGGGACCACACCGGCTACTACAACGAGGTCGACCGCTTCCCGGTGTTCACCGTCACGCGGCTGACCCACCGCAGCGACCCGATCTATCACAGCACCTACACCGGTCGCCCGCCGGACGAGCCGGCGGTGCTCGGCGTGGCGCTGAACGAGGTGTTCGTGCCGCTGCTGCAGCGCCAGTTCCCCGAGATCACCGACTTCTACCTGCCTCCGGAGGGCTGCTCCTACCGGATGGCGATCGTCAGCATGCGCAAGCAGTACCCCGGTCACGCCAAGCGCGTCCTGTTCGGCGTCTGGTCGTTCCTGCGCCAGTTCATGTACACCAAGTTCGTCGTCGTCACCGACGACGACGTCGACATCCGCGACTGGAAGGACGTGGTCTGGGCGCTGACCACGCGCATGGACCCGGTGCGCGACACCACGCTGGTCGAGAACACGCCGATCGACTACCTCGACTTCGCCTCGCCGGTCGCCGGCCTCGGCGGCAAGATGGGCCTCGACGCGACCTCGAAGTGGCCCGGCGAGACCGACCGCGAGTGGGGCCGACCGATCCGCATGGAAAGCACGGTGCGCGAGCGCGTCGACGCGCTGTGGGACGAGCTCGGCATCCTCGACCGCGACTGAACGCCCACGCGCAAGCCGGCGGCGCGGCCCGAGCGCCGCGCGGGGTGGCGTCCAACCCCCGCCTCTCTGCATGATCATGGCCCGTCGCCGCGCTGCGTCTGCCATGCGCCGGAACCGCTCGCGGCGATTTACTCCCGGTCCCTGACCCCGGGCTATACTGCCCGCCCGCCGAACCAAGCGAAGGACGCGCGATGCGCACCATCATGGTCGTCAACCCCAAGGGCGGTTGCGGCAAGACCACGCTGGCCACCAACCTCGCGGGCACCTACGCCAGCCAGGGCGCGCGCGTGACGCTGGCCGACTACGACCCACAGGCGTCGAGCCTCGCGTGGCTGTCGGCGCGTCCGGCGGCGCGCCCGCGCATCCTCGGGGTGCCGGCGCAACCGGGCGAGGAGCCGGTGCTGCCGCGCGGCTGCGAGGTGCTGGTCATGGACGCACCTGCCGGCGTCAGCGGCAAGCCGCTCAAGCAGCTGGCGCGGGCCGCGCAGACGGTGCTGGTGCCGGTGCTGCCGTCGCCGATCGACATCCGCGCCGCGGCGCGCTTCCTCGAGGAACTGCTGACGCTGGGGCGGGTCACCAAGGGGCGCCTGCGGGTCGGCGTGGTCGCCAACCGGGTCCGCGAGAAGACGCTGATCTCGACCACCCTCAGCCACTTCCTGCGCTCTCTCGAGGTGCCGTTCGTGACCAGCCTGCGCGACACCCAGAACTACATCCGCGCCGCCGACCGTGGCCTGAGCATCGCCGAGCTGGCGCCGTTCATGGTCGCCTACGACCGCGTGCAGTGGGCGCCACTGCTCGGCTGGCTCGACAGCGCGGCCAGCCATCCGCAACGCAGGAAATAGGTCCCTCGCCGACTGACCTGGGCCAATGTCCGGCCCTGCTGACTCGCCTAGAGTGACGCCTCATCCAGCCCGAGGTAAGCCCCATGCCCCACACCATCCGGGTCGAGCCGAGCGGTCATCGCTTCGAGGCCGCGCCCGACGAGAGCCTGCTCGACGCGGCCCTGCGCCAGGGGCTGGTGCTGCCCTACGGCTGCCGCAACGGCGCCTGCGGCTCCTGCAAGGCGCGGCTGCTGAGCGGACAGGTGACCTACCCCGGCGAGACGCCGGATGGCATCGAGGCCGGCGAGGCGGAGGCGGGTTTCGCACTGCTGTGCCAGGCGCGCACGGCGCAGGACCTGGTGATCGAGGTCAACGAGATCCACGCGGCCGGCGAGCTGCGTCCCGAGCGGCTCGCGGTGCGCGTCAGGGGGCTGGAGCGACTCAACCACGACGTCATGCGCCTGCAGTTGCAGCTGCCGCGCGACCGGCGGATGCAGTTCATGGCCGGGCAGTACATCGAGGTGATCACCCGCGAGGGCCGGCACCGCGCCTACTCGCTCGCCAACCCGCCACACGACGATGGCGCGCTCGAGCTGCACGTGCGCTTCGTCGCCGGCGGCGACTTCACCGAGCACATCTTCGGTGGCATGCGCGAGGGCGAGGTGCTGCAGATCCAGGGCCCGCTCGGCCAGTTCACGTTGCGCGAGGCGTCGCCCAACCCGGTGGTGCTGGTTGCCGGCGGCACCGGCTTCGCACCGATCAAGGGGCTGCTGGAGCACGCCTTCCACGTCGGCACCAAGCGCCCACTGCACCTCTACTGGGGGGTGCGCGCGAGGCGCGACCTCTACCTGCCCGCGCTGCCGGAGGCCTGGGCCGAGGCCCGGCCGAACTTCAGCTACACCCCGGTGCTCTCGGAGCCGCTCGCCGGGGACGGCTGGGACGGCCGCACCGGCTTCGTCCACGACGCCGTCGCGGCCGACTATCCGGACGCTTCCGGCCTCGACGTCTACGCGGCGGGCCCGCCGGTGATGGTGCGCGCGGTGCGCGACGCCGTGGTCGACCACGGCCTGCCGGAGGCGCGCTTCTACAGCGACCCGTTCGAGTGGGGGATCCCCGAGGAGAAGTAGCCGACCGCTAGGCGCCGGCGGTGCGCAGCAACTCGGCCTCGGCGTCGGCCTGTTCCGCCAGGTGCAGCGCACCGACCAGGCCCGTGCCCGTCGCGCCGCGTCCCACCTGTTCCGACGCCAGCCGCGCCGCCTCGCGGTAGCTCGCGGCCGCGGCCTCGTGCTCACCGAGGTGCTCCAGCAGCGCGCCGAGTTCACGCTGGGCCTCGACCGACGGTGAGGCCGCCAGGCTGCCCTCGAAGGCGCTGCGCGCCTTGCCCCAGAGCTTGTTGCGCACCGCCAGCCTGCCGACCGTCAACAGCAGCACCGCATTGCGTGGCTCGCCGGCCAGCCAGCCCTCGGCGACCTCGAGCTGGCGGGTGGCGTTGCCGCCCTCGACCAGACCGTAGAGCCGTGCGAGGTGATCGTTCATCTGCCGGTTGAGCGCCTCGCGCAGCAGCGGTTCGGCGAGGTCGCCGCGGCCGTGGCGCACCAGGTGGCCGATGTAGGTCCGGACCAGGAGTTCGTTGGCGCGCAGGTCCTTGGGCACGCGCTTCCAGGCCTCGCGCAACGCCTCGACGTCATCCGCAACCTCGTCGAGCAGCTCACCGTGGACCTTGAGCTCGAGCACGGTGTACTCGCTGGCCGGGATCACACGGCGCCGGCGCAGCTCGGGAAGCAGCGTGGCCAGACGCGCCCAAGCGCCGAGCTCGAGCAACAGGCGCATCTGCAGCTTGAGCACCTGGCGGTGGCGTGGCGCCTTGCGCAGCAGCGGGTCGAGGGTCGACTCGGCCTGCTCGAGCTGGTTGTGCTCGAGTTGCAGCTCGGCCTGGGTCAGGCCGATGGCCAGCGCCGCGTCGGGCAGCGTCTCGTGCGCCAACCGCAGGTAGTGGTCGCGCCGCTCGTCGGCGCTCTGAGCCTGGGCGGCACGCGCCGCCGACAGGTAGTGCAGCAGCGGTGTCTCGCTGTCGTCGGCCCGCTGCAGGAGGCGACGCTCGGCCTGGCTCCAGTCGCCCTCCGCATAGGCCAGCAGGCCCTCGGTCAGGCCACGTTGCGCCTTCAGCGCACGCCGGCGGCTGCTCCAGCCACGCACGCGCTGCGGCAGCCGCGCCGCACCGCCGGCCAGGCGCAGCGTGTAGTAGAGCAGTGCGAAGGCGACCAGCATCAGCACCACCAGCACCGCGAGCGACATCTCGACGGTCCACTGGCCGACGGCGATCAGCACGTAGCCGGCATCGCTGAGCAGCAGCAGCGCCGCGGCGGTCGCCGCGAACAGCACCAGCAGCAGGCCGACGAGGAACTTCACGAGGCGTCGCCGCCGCGCGCCTTGCGGTAGGCCGGCGTGGCACGCAGCTCGCGCAACGCCTCACCCAGCTCGGGCAGCGGCGGCGCGATGTCGGTCGTGAGCAGGCGGTCGAGCTCGGCGACCATCGCCTGTGTCGAGGCGTGCTCCTGGTCGAAGTAGGTCGCCGCCCAGTCGCGCGCGCTGCGCAGACTCTCGGCGTAGAGCGGTGCCTCGCCTCGCAACAGCGCGAGACGCGCCGCATCGAGCTGCAGGCGCAGGTTCTGGTACAGGAAGTACTCCAGCTCGGGAGCCAGCATCGGCTCGACCGGCTGATCGTTGCGCCGCACCTCGACGAGCTGCTTGACCTCGCGCCAGGCCACGTCGAGCGCCTCGCGCCAGCTCTCACCACGCTCGCCCTCGGCCGGCTCACCGCCGCCCACCCCGCGCGGGTCGCCCGCGCTGTAACGGGCGCCGAGCACCGGCAGCGTCTCGGCCCGCTTGGCCAGGCTGCGCAGTGACAGCGCCAGCCCCTCGACGTCCACCCTGGGCACCGCGCGCAACGCCGCGATCTCGTCGGCGACCCGCTCCCGGACGCCGAGCCAGGCGGAGTCGGCCAGATCGTGCAGACGCGCATCGGCCGTCTGCAGCGCGGCGACCGCCGCGGCGACGTCGCCCGCCAGTGCGAGGCGGTGTGCGGCGATGCGCATCAGGTACTCGATCTCGGCGACGATCCAGCGATTGCGATCCTGTCCGACCTCCTCGCGCAGGGCCTGGTAGGTCTGCTCGGCGAGCTCACGCTGGCGACCCAGCGCCGCATCCTGCTCGGCGAGCTGCAGTGCATGCGCGTCGAAACGCTTCTCGACCTCGGCATCGAACGCCGCGACCCGCTCCTGGGCGGCGACCAGCGCGGCATCGAGGGTCACCTGCGCGGACGCGAACCGCTCCAGTCGCTCACCGAGCTTCTGCCAGACCAGGAAGGCGCCGCCGCAGGCGAGCAGTGCGACCAGCAGCGCGATCACGGCCAGCACCGACTTGCCGCGGGCTTGCCCGGAACCGGTGGCCTGCGGTGGCGGCAGAGCGGCGGCATCCTGCCCGGTGCCGGTGGCTTGGGTTGTTTCGTCCGCGGTTTCGGCCACGGTTTCGGCCGTGGCTTCGGCCTCTGCGGTCGGCGTGGACGCGTCGGTCTCGTGCTCCTTGCGCTCCGAATCGGTCATCGCTGTTCCCTAGGGTGCGTTGGTGGCTCGTCGCCAGGCGACGACGGCCTCGAAGAGTCCCTGGTCGCTCGAGGACTCGGCCACCAGGGCGGTCGCTCCAACGTCGAGTTGATGCGCTTGTTGTAGCACACGATCGCTGGCGACAACCAGCGGCGTGGCCTGCAACAGCGGACGTGCCTCGGGACCCAGCAGCGTGCAGAGATTTTCGAGCCCCTCGATGCTCGTGATCACCGCGACATCGACCTCCCCCACACGCCAGCGATCGATCAGCGGCGCCGGGTCCACGTCGGGCAGCGCACGGCGGTAGACCTCCGCATAGACCACCTCGGCCCCACGGCCACGCAGCGTCTCGGCCAGCAGCTCGCGTCCGCCCTCACCCCGGAAGATCACCACCCGCCGGCCGCTGACCGCCTGAAGCGCCGGGTGTTCGAGCAGCGCCTCGCTGTCGAAACGCCGCGCGGGGCGCACCGCCGGCGTAAGCCCGTGCGCCTCGAGCGCACGTGCCGTCGCCGCACCGATCGACGCGATGGCCAGCGCCTCGGGCCAGGCTCGCCGCCTGCGCACCGCGGCGACCCCCTGCTCGACGGCATTGGCGCTGATGAAGATCGCCAGGTCGAACGCGTCGAGGTCGTCGATCACCGCGTCGGCTGCGGTGGGGTCGGTTGGCGGTGCGATCGTGATGGCGGGAAACCGGATCGGCGTGGCGCCGGCCTCGGCGAGCAGCGCGCAGAGAGGTTCGGCCTGGTGCCGTGGCCGGGTCACCAGCACGCCGATCCCGGCAAGCGGGGCGTCAACCGGCGCGTGGCTCATTCCGGAGCGGCTGCGTAGACCTCGCGCAGGATGCCCTCGGCACCACGCTCGAGCAGCTCCTCGGCGAGCGCGGTACCGAGGATGGCGGCGTCGCCGGCCGAACCGCGCCGCTCGCCACGGATCACCTCGCGCCCATCGGGCGAACCGACCAGGCCACGCATCCAGATCTGCCCGTTCTCGAGCTCGGCGTAGCCGGCGATGGGCACCTGGCAGCCACCCATCAGGCGGGCGTTCAGGGCGCGCTCGGCTGCGATCCGGATGCTGGTGTCGTGATCGGCCAGCGGTGCGAGCAGGGCGTTGATGCGCGCGTCATCGGCACGGCACTCGATGCCGATCGCGCCCTGGCCGATCGCCG
>Ga0181593_10006770_pt1 | contig 10266 bp, 9 predicted proteins | sample 071ome_19_FD_133756 | JGI IMG/M metagenome (GOLD analysis project Ga0181593, IMG submission 133756) | Coastal salt marsh microbial communities from the Groves Creek Marsh, Skidaway Island, Georgia - 071413AT metaG (megahit assembly) | ecosystem: Environmental > Aquatic > Marine > Intertidal zone...
ACCTTTTCGCTGACAACGGCGAGGGTATCGCACCAAGGCGCCGCGAGGCGCGACCAAGTTGGGGCTGAAATTGACCACTCCCCAGACAAAAAAGAATCAAGCGATCGGCGACCGGCTGACGCGCGCGGTGACCCGTCTCACGGCGCACATCGGCGTATGGCCGACCGTATTGGCCGTCAGCGCCCTTCTCATGTTGACGGTGAATTTCTTTGCAACGGTTGGGTTCATTATCCTGGATCAGCCCGTCTATGCCGAGCGGCCGTTCTTCGGCGCCCTTATTTTTATCGTGCCGTTCCTCGTCAGCGTCCCGATTTCGTTCCTTTTCGTCGGCGCACTCGATCGCGCGCACAAGGCCGAGCTTCGCGCGCGCGACAACGAGGCGAAGTTCCGCGCCCTGGCGGAAGGGTCCGTACAGGGCATTTGCATTCAACGGAATTTCGTCCCGTTCTACTGTAATGACACCTTCGCCAAAATGTTTGGCTTCGACTCCGTTGAAGACGCCCTGGCGCACGGACCGATGTCCGACCTTCTACCTGAGGCGACTCGCGACGCCGTTATCGCGCGTTCGAAAGAGGTTGGTCGTCCCGGTGTCGCACGCGCGGTGGTGCACCCGGCCCTAAAGAAAGACGGCACGGAGTTTTGGGTCGAAACCTACATCCAAATGGTCAAGTGGGGCGACGAGGATGCTTTTCAGCTTTCAGTCTTGGATGTCAGCGAAAAGCGGAAAATCGACGAGATGAAAAACGAGTTTATCTCGACCGTCAGTCACGAACTACGCACACCGCTGACCTCGATCAAAGGCGCCCTGGACCTACTGGAGTCCGGGATGATCGGCGACCTTCCAGTTTCGGCGCGGGACGTCGTGAAGATTGCAGCGACAAACAGCGACCGTTTGGTGCGCCTAATCAACGACATCCTGGATATCGAACGGATCGAAGCCGGCGAGGTGAAGTTCGACGTGGAGGCTATGAACATCATCTCGTTGATGCGACAAGCGGTCGATCAAGCGATTGGCTTCGCGCATAGCGAAGGCGTGAGTCTGTTGGTCCGCGATGCCAATCTTGAGATCGAGGTCATGGGTGATCGGGATCAACTTCTCCAAGTCTTGGGGAATCTCATTTCCAACGCGATCAAGTTCTCGCCACGGGGCAGCGAAGTACGCCTATCGGCGGATCCGCGGGGCGATACGGTTAGAGTGCTGGTGGTCGACCAGGGGCCCGGGGTGCCGCCCGATTTTCGACCGCATCTATTTGACCGGTTTTCGCAGGCGGATGCTTCGACGGCGCGTAAGCACAAAGGAACAGGACTCGGTCTTCACTTGTCCAAACTCATCATCGACCGTCACGGCGGGCGGATAGCTTTCGAGCCGACCAAACGCGGCGGCGCAACATTTTGTTTTGAGCTGCCGACGCCTGTCGCGCGGGCGAAGCAACCTCGACTTGCGGCGGAATAGCGGCGCGGTTGCCGGGCGAATGGCGCGCAAGCGATCATCGGATTGCCGTGGCTAAACAAACGATGACGTTGGCGCAGGCTTTCGACGCCAGCATGGCGGCATTGCGTCGCGGCGACCGTGACAATGCCGAATCGATCTTTCAACAGGTTCTCGCGGCGAAGCCCGACCATGCGCCAAGCACACATTTTTTAGGCGTGATCGGTTTTCAGCGCGGCCGGCATGATGAGGGGATCGATCTCATGCGCCAGGGGATTGCGCAGCGTCCCGACGAAGCGGCGTTTCATCAGAACCTGGGCGGTGCGCTGCGACAAATCGGTCGTGACTCCGAGGCTTTGTCGGCGCTCCAAACCGCCACCCGCCTTGCGCCCGCCGACGCGACAGCAGCGGCTAATCTTGCGACTGTCTTCTATCGACTGGGGCGGCATGACGAGGCCTTGGCCGAGGGCCGTCGTACGCTCACCCTCAAGGACGAGCAGTCTCGAGCGCGCGATATCGCACCCATTGCGCCCGAAGAGGCAACGGTGCCGCCGTTTCGCGCCGACCAACCCGAGCGCAACATCATCGCATTCTCGTTATGGGGCGACGTCGAGGAGTATCTCACAGGCGCGCTCGAAAATGCGCGTCTCGTCGCGGAGATCTACCCCGGTTGGACCGCCCGGTTCTGCGTCGATGCAACCGTGCCCGGCACTGTGGTCCAAGACTTAGAAGCGCAAGCCGCGCAGATCGAGCGTCGTCCCACGCCCAAGCAAGCCGCGTGTGGCGCATTTTGGCGGTTCGAGGCCGCGAACGATCCCGACATCGATCGGTTTCTATGCCGTGATTGCGATGCCCGTCTCAATCGGCGAGAGGCCGCGGCGGTGGCAGATTGGATTAACGAAGGTAGCGCGTTTCACATCATGCGCGACAGCCCGGCGCATTTGGAGCTGATCCTGGCTGGCATGTGGGGCGGGGTGGCCGGTGTTCTGCCTGCGCTCGAACCTCTGATTGCACCGCGTCTTGCACACTATGGTGGACGCTGGGCCGACCAAATCTTTCTACGCGAAGAAATCTGGCCGCTTATCTGCAATATCTCGGTGGCGCACGAATCCGTTATACGCTTCGGTCATGCACGCCCCTTTCCCGAAGGGGCAGAGTTGCCGCGGGGTCAGCACGTCGGCGGCAGCGTCCTCGGCGCACGCGATCGTGGTAGCTTCTAGCTATTTGGCTCGGTTGACACTGGCCGTTGCCGTCATAGGCTTTGAGGGCGTGTTCTTAGTTGGGGGATAGTCATTTGAAAAATTCGCTGAACGCGATTGGCGTAGCCGTTGGCCTCATTCTCGTATTCTGGAACGCGGCGAGCGCACAAAGCCCGCCGCTGTCGATAGAGCTCAATCGTGTCGACCAACAAGGTCAGGCTTGTCGTTTCGACTGGCGCGTCACGAACCGCAGTGCGTCCCACATCGGCGCGATTACGGCCGAATTCGTTCTTTTCGACAAAGCCGGTGTGAATGTTGCGCGCATGGCCATCCCGTTCGGGGCGCTGCCCGTCGACAAGTCCGTTCTTCGGTCATTCCAGCTACGACCTTTTGATTGCACACAGGTCGGGGAGGCTCTGCTCAACGCGGTCTTAGAGTGCGTTGCCGAGCCGACGCTCGATTGCGTCGCCGCGATTGGCGTCAGTAGTAAAGACCCGATCCAGCTCACCCGATAAAAGCGCCACAAAACTGTCACGGGTGCGCGGTATCTTGCCGCCGAAAGCAGCGCACCGACATCCGGTGCGCAACACAACTGTGAGAGCAATGTACACCAACAGACACGCCGACGACCTCGTCGTCCTCAACGTTCGATTGCCGGAAGCTGTTCTTGTCCGATTGGAGGAGACGGCGCGCCGTGAGGGCAGGCGGCTACCGGACCTCGTCCATGCGATCGTCGAACTCGGGCTCGACGTACACAACGGCCAGGAGGTACGCCGCGCGGCGTAACGGCTAGCCGATCTTGCCCAGCGCGGCCTTCAGTTGCTGCTTGCGCAGAAAGTGACGACCGTGCGGTCCGCGATCGCCGCCAAGGCGGAACACTTCGTTGCCCGAGGGGTCGAACAAATAGATCGCCGGCACACTGAAGACGCCGCCAAAGCGATCGTCCAAGGCGTCGCTACCTTCGATGACCGCAATGCTGGGATGAATGCGGTTGATCATGCGTGCCAAGCGTGCATCCGACCGACCGGTCAAACCTTCGATCCAGTTGACGGCAATGATGTCGACTTCGGCCTCGCCTTCTTCGGCGATGAACTCGGCCAAGTGGGCGAACTCCGCAGCGCAGGGCGGGCACCAGCTGGCAAAGAACGTCGCCAACACCGGTCGTTGCCCCAGCGCATTCATGTTGGGCCCGCGGGGCCGCAGCTTTAGGGCAGATACCAATTGCGCTTTGGTGGCATCGTCGAGCGAAAGGCGATCTTGCGCGGCGAGCGGGCTGGCAAGGGTGGTCAGGCCGATAACCAGCGCGGCCGCGAGGGCCAACATGCGCATGCGGAACTCCGTGGCGAAAAGCAAAGCAGCCTCCTTATAGGGGAGGCCCTTCGTCACACGGAATCACCTGGGCGTGAAGCGCGCCAAGATCTCTTGCCGGTTCTTATTCCGCGGCTTGCTGGTTGGCCGGGTTTCGCGGGTCGTCGATCCACGACACATAGGGCTTGCCGTTGTCGACCTTTTTCATGGTGATGCAGTTTTCCACCGGGCATACCAGCATGCACAAGTTACAGCCGACGCACTCTTTATCGATCACCTCGTAGCGCCGTTCGCCGTTGGTCCGTGCGGTGATCGCTTGGTGCGCGGTGTCTTCGCAAGCGATGTGGCATAGCCCGCACTTAATACACGCGTCCTGATCGATGCGAGCGACGATCTCGTAGTTCATATCGAGATTTTCCCACCGCAAGTAGTTTTCGACCGCCTGTCCCCGGAAGTCGTCGATCGTCTTGTAACCCTTCGAGTCCATCCAGTTGGACAACCCGTCGGCCATGTCCTCGACGATCTTGAATCCCTGGTGCATGGCTGCGGTGCAGACCTGCACGGTGCCCGAACCCATAGCGATGTGCTCGGCGGCGTCGCGCCATGTGGCAATGCCGCCGATCCCGGAAATTGGCAGGTTCGACCCGAACTCGCGTGCAATGTCGCCGATCATGCGCAACGCGATCGGCTTGACCGCTGGTCCGCAATAGCCGCCATGGCTGCCTTTACCGTTAACCTCGGGCAGGGGCGACATCGTGTCGAGATCCACCCCGATGACGGACGCCACCGTGTTGATCAGCGAGACCGCATCCGTTTTGCCCTCGACTGCCGCCCGTGCTGGGTACAGCACATCGTTGACGTTGGGCGTCAGCTTCACGATCACCGGCATGTTGGAATAGGTCTTGGCCCACTCGGTAACCATCGTGACGTATTCCGGCACCTGGCCCACCGCGGCGCCCATGCCGCGTTCGGACATCCCATGCGGGCACCCGAAGTTGAGTTCGATGCCGTCACAGCCGGTGTCCTCGACCGCGGGCAGGATGTTTCTCCAGGCCGATTCTTCGCACGGCACCATCAGCGAGACCACCACCGCGCGATCGGGCCAGCGCTTCTTCACGGCACGAATCTCTTCCAAGTTCACCTCGACCGGCCGATCGCTGATCAGTTCGATGTTGGTGAACCCGGCGACGCGCGTCCCGTTATAGGCATTGGCGCCATAGCGCGAGGACACGTTGACGACGGGTTCGCCGACGGTCTTCCACACCACGCCACCCCAGCCGGCCTCGAAGGCGCGTTCGACATTGTAGGCCTTGTCGGTGGGCGGCCCGGAGGCCAGCCAAAACGGGTTGGGCGATTGGATCCCCGCGAAATTGGTGCGTAAGTCCGCCATGCTGTGTTCCTTCCTCGTTCAACCGCGCAAATCGGCGTCGATCGCCTGCGCAGCCACTTTGCCATCCTCGACGGCTTGTACCGTCAGGTCGTCGCCTTCCACGCAGTCGCCGCCGGCGTAGACGCCCCCCAACGACGTACGCCCCTGGTCGTCGACCACGATTCGGCCACCGGAAATGTTCAGCGCTTCTTTCGTCCCGTTATTGACCGGGTCTTCGACCAGCACCTGACCCACGGCCGTCAACGCCATGTCCGCCGGCAGGACAAACGTCTCGCCGGTGCCCTCAAGCTTGCCGCCGGTCAGTCGAGTGTATTCGAACTCGATGCCGCTCAGCGCCCCATCGTCGCCAACGAACCCGACGGGCTTGGCCCAATGCTTGATCTTGACGCCCTCGGTCTGCGCGAATTCCTGTTCGTGATCGGTGGCGCCCATTTCGTCGGGGCCGCGGCGGTAGACCAAGGTTACATCCTCCGCCCCCAACCGCTTGCTTTGGATCGCAGCGTCGATAGCGGTGTTGCCGCCGCCGATCACGATGATGCGCCGTCCCACCGGCAGGGCGGCAAGGTCGGGTGCCTGGCGTAGCCGTGAAATGAAATCGACTGCCGGTTCGACGCCGCTCAGGTCTTCGCCGGCGGCACCAACGGCGCGCACGCCGGCTTGTCCCATGGCCAAAAAGACCGCGTCGAAATCCCGTCGCAGGTCGTCCAGGGAGATGTCTTTACCCAGTGCTTTGCCGGTTTCCAGGGTGATGCCCCCGACCGACATGATGAAGTCCACTTCCTTTTGGGCGAAATCTTCGACGACTTTGTAGGCGGCGATCCCATATTCGTTCAGCCCGCCGGCCTTGCCGCGCGCGTCGTAGACCACCACCTCGTGCCCCAACCGGGCGAGGCGATGGGCGCACGACAGTCCTGCCGGGCCCGCACCGACAACGGCAATGCGTTTGCCGCTCGCGTCGGCCCGCGTAAAGGGTTGCTCGCCGGTTTCGAAGAAACGGTCGGTGGCGAAACGCTGCAGCAGCCCGATGGCCACCGGTTTCGTTTCTTGGGCGTCACGCACGCAGGCCTCTTCGCACAACTCTTCCACCGGGCATACCCGCGCGCAGGCGCCGCCAAAGATGTTCGGCTCCAGAATATCGAGTGCGGCGCCGCGAATGTTGTGGGTCGAGATCTTACGAATGAACGATGGGATATCGATGCTCGTCGGGCAGGCCTCGACGCACGGGGCGTCGAAGCAAAAATAACATCGACTGGCTTCGATAAGGGCCCGCCGCTGGTCGAGCGGCGTCTTCGCGTCGATGTTGAAACCTTGGGCATAAGCTGCCTTTTCCAAGCGGCCGGCAGCGATATCGTGGTGTTCAGCCATAGAGCCTCGCAAACGAGCAAAACTCATTTGAACATTTTTGGCAGACGGGTCGCCACACAAAAAACGGGGCGCCGGCTGGTCCGGCGCCCCGTTTCGTTTATTGCCGAATCGGTCTAGTTGGCGGCAATCGCGCTATAGTCGATGTTCCGATTGACGTAGCGAAAACCGTCGATGCGTTTGTTCACGCCGGTCACATCGATTTGTTCGACCAGGAAAATCGCCGGCGCGACTTCTTTGGTGACTTCGTGAAGCTTTAGAAGAAGCGCTTCACGCTTCGTCGGGTCCATCTCAACGCTAACCTGCTCGTAAAGCGGAGTTTGATCGGCGTCACAGAAGTGCGGGTTACGCTTTGCGCACGTCTGATAGCTGTACGCCCGGAACGAATCCATATAGGGCGCTGAATTCCATGACGACCCGAAGGCGTGGCCCGCCCAGGTGTTGTTCAGGAACTTCTTCAGCCAGTCGGGAAAATTGACCCGTTCCATTTCGACATCGATTCCCACCGCGGTGAGATCTTGCGCCGCTTTTTGGTAGATGTCGGCGTCACTGGGGAACGATCCGGTGATGACTTCGATCTTCAACGGGAAGCCGTCCGCGTAGCCCGCCTCCGCGAGAAGTGCCTTGGCCTTGGCCGGGTCGTAAGGGTAGGGCTGAAGCGTCGGATGATAACCGAACGAGGCAGGCGTGCCCGACTGTCCCGCGGCTTTGCCCTGGCCGAGCAGAAGGTCGCGTGCCATCGATTCCTTATCGACCGCATAGTTCAGGGCTTGGCGCACGCGACGATCTTTCAATGGCGAATCGCCATCGACCTCGGTGCGCATCATCAATGACATGACCTGCGGCGCGGGGGTGACCAGAACATTGATCCCCGACCCTTCCATCTGGCCGATGTTGTCAGGGCCCATGCCGAAGGCGACATCGATCTGGTTCGATAGCAGCGCCTGGAGGCGTGAGGCCTGCTCGGGCAAACCCAACAGTGCCACCTTGTCGACCTTGCCGGGCCGCCAGGACGTGGTGTTGCGCGTGAGCGTAAGGGCCTCACCGGTGAACGACTCTTTGGCAAAGGGGCCGGTTCCGACGGGGTCGGCGTTAAACCCATCCGGACCCAGGTCGGCCCATGCTTTCGGCGCCACCATGTACAGCATGGCCAATTTGTTGACGAGCAAGGGGTCGGGCGCCTTGGTCACGATGCGCAAGGTGTTGTCGTTCACGACCTCGACCTTTGCGACGCCGCGAAATTCGCGCCCGACGACCGAGGCCTGGCCGGCTTCACTTGCCATCCATTCCAGGGTTGCCGCAGCGGCTTGGGCGTTGAAGGCCTCGCCGTTCGAGAACACTACCCCATCTCGTGTGGTGAATTCCCAGGTCGTCGGGTTTACGACCTTCCAGCCGGTAGAAAGAACCGGTCGAGGCGAGCCCGAATCGTCGGGTAAGGAAAGGGGGTCGAACAGGGCGTTCCAAAGGAACGTGCCTGGATTGCCACGACCGGAAAACGGATTGCCGTGACGGCCGATGTCGTTCACCCCGAGGCGTACTTCGGCGGCTTCCGTAACAGCCGGCAAAGCAACGAGACTGGTGATCCCGAACGCGACACCGCCCAGGGCGGCGCCGAGCAACCGGCTTGGTTTTCTTTGCTTTTCCAAAGTCTTTCTCCCTAATTGATTCCGTAACGGGTTCAGGCACGCTTGTTTCTTGACGCAATGCCCGGGCAAGTTGTGGGTGCTATATACCACTTGCGAGACACATTTGAACCGAGGACGACCCTATGAAATTGATCAGCTACCGCTACAACGGCAACGACACCTACGGGGTCGCTTTGGATAACGGTGTCGCCGACCTCGGCCGTCAGTTCGCTGATCGATGGCCAGACCTTAGCGCCGCGCTGGCCGATGGCGGCTTCGATGATCTCGTGCGCACCGGTGCCGGCAAGGCCGCCGAAGTTCCGCTGGAGGAAATCGAACACCTGCCCACCATCGTCAATCCCCCCAAAGTCATTTGTGTCGGCTTGAACTACAAGAGCCATATCGAGGAAATGGGCCGCGACGCGCCCGAATACCCGATGCTGTTCGCGCGCTATGCCGATTCGCAAGTTGGCCATGAACAACCGATGGTTCGGCCCAAGGTCTCGGACAAATACGACTTCGAAGGCGAGCTTGCGTTTGTGGTCGGGCGCACCGGCCGTCATATCGCGGCCAAGAATGCGCTCGACTACATCGCGGGCTATGCCTGCTTCAACGACGGTTCGATCCGCGATTACCAACGCCACACCACCCAGTTCATGCCTGGCAAAACCTTCTTTCATTCCGGCGCCATGGGCCCGTGGATGGTCACTGCCGACGAAATCCCCGATCCGACAGCGCTGACCCTGACCACCCGGCTCAACGGCGAGGTGATGCAGCAGGCCACAACCGACGATCTATTGTTCGATATCCCGAGCTTGATTGAATACCTCTCGCAGATTGCGCCGCTGGTGCCCGGCACCGTGGTCGCCACCGGCACGACGGGCGGCGTCGGTGCAGGCCGTACGCCGCCGGTATGGATGAAGGCGGGCGACATTGTCGAGATCGACATCTCCGGTATCGGTGTTTTGAGCAACACCATCATCGACGAGGCCTAGGATGATTGCGCCGCCGGCCTTTCGACGCCCGGCTGTAGAAGGCCGTATCTCGATCGCGCCGGACCTCACGCTGCACTATCTTGATTGGCCGGGCGAGGGCGTGCCCGTACTTTTTCTGCACGGCAGCAAATCGAATGCCCGGGCGTGGGACTTCGTTGTCGATGCCAGCGCGCTCGGCGACAGACGGTTCATTGCACCGGATCAGCGTGGACATGGCCTCAGTGAGGCCCCGACCACCGGCTACCAAATCGAAAACCTCGCGTCCGACATGTGGGCGTTTCTGGATGCCCTTTCGATCGAGCGCGCTGTCGTGGTCGGCACCGCCACCGGCGGTTACATGGCGTTGACGATGGCCTCATCGCGGCCCGAGCGCGTGGCCGGCATAGCCGTTGTCGACGCGGGCATTTGGATCAATCCCAATCTCAACTTTGCACCGCGCAAACGTGTCTATGACTCGATGACCGCCGGTCGCGCCGCCTTGGATCGCAGCGATCTATGGGACGAGGCTGCGAAAGACCACTACGCGCTTCATTCGTTCCGCGACCTCGGTGACGGCCGGGTCGAGTATCGCCATTTCGAACAACCCGAAACGGCTGAGAGCCGCGCCGCCTTCGATGTCGAGGCCCTTAAGATCGGCTGCCCCACGCTTTTGGTTCGGGGCGAGCACTCGGACATCACCGAGCCCGACACCCACGCGCGACTGGCCGGCTTTATCCCGCAGGCCGAAATCGCGACCGTGGCCGGATCGGGCCATCACGTATCGCTCGACAAGCCCGCCGGGCTAGCCGCGATCCTAGATCGTTTCATCGCCGGTTTGGACTGACGCCCCAAAAAAAGGCGCGCCATCCGCGTGGTCGTCGCCCGCGCCATTTGCCGCTATCATGTCCCCAAGACAATGCCGTGCGGCGAACCGCACGCGGGGCGAGGAGGTTAGGGAGCGATCGTGACGTCGGAGGCG
>Ga0181593_10006775_pt1 | contig 10262 bp, 8 predicted proteins | sample 071ome_19_FD_133756 | JGI IMG/M metagenome (GOLD analysis project Ga0181593, IMG submission 133756) | Coastal salt marsh microbial communities from the Groves Creek Marsh, Skidaway Island, Georgia - 071413AT metaG (megahit assembly) | ecosystem: Environmental > Aquatic > Marine > Intertidal zone...
CTCGCCCGGGAAGCCCAACTCTCGGAGAAAGAAATCGCTGCGCTGCGACAGGATCTTATCGCCGTGGCGTCGCGCGCGCGCGCTCGTGCGTCAAAGATAGAGAACATCGAATCGTCCTTGCGCGACCTGACCGCAAGCGAATCCATCAAGCGAAGCGCCCTCGATTCCCGTCGCAAGCAGCTGGCCTCCCTGATCGCCGCGCTGCAACGATTCGCCCTGAATGCGCCGACGGCTCTGATCGCCATGCCGACGCCCGCAGCGGAAACAATCCGAAGCGCCCTCCTGCTGCGGGGCACCGTGCCGGCAGTCTCCGATCGTGCACGAGAGCTGTCCGAGGATCTCAAATCGTATTCCGAGGTTCGAAGTTCCCTCATCCGAACGCGCAGCCAGCTGGACGAAGAACGCGCCGCCTTCGACAGGGAACGCACTGTTCTCGCAAAGCTCATCGCACAGAAAGCACAGGCATTGCGAGGCGCGCGCGACGAACAGAAACAGGCGGCGGCGCAAGCCGACCGGCTGGGCCGCGAAGCCCGAAATCTCCGCGACCTCATGGCGAGAATAGAAGCAAGGCGTCGGAACGACCTGTCAAGGAAGCCCGCCCTCCCTCCCGCGGCATCGACAAATTATCGTGAAGACTATCGGGAAACAGCGCCTCCCGAAGCCGTCGCACTGGCTTCGGGCTCGGATCAACGGAAAGTCGCGGCACTCCCCACCGCAAGGAACGGCAGGGAGCGTATCATCCTCCCCGGAGCCGGAAATCTGCCGGTCCCCGGCCGCATTATCGGACGCTTCAAGTCGGAAAAAGACGGGTTGCAAAGCGACGGCATAACGATCCGGACCATACCCGGGGCGACCGTAACGGCATCGCGGGGCGGAAGAGTGGTCTTTTCGGGTCCGTTCAAGGGTCTGGGCAAACTATTGATAATCGAGCATCGTGGCGCCTATCATCTGCTTCTTTCAGGGCTGGAGCGGATCGATGCGGTGGTGGGCGATACGGTGCTCGCTGGCGAACCGGTTGGCGTCATGCCTGCCACGCGCGAAGAAGCGCCGACCTTGTATCTCGAACTGCGTCGCAGGGGCCAACCGGTCAATCCGACGCCATGGCTAGCATCACGATGAAACAGGAAAAACGGATGATTTCCAGATCTATTATGACGGCGGCAGCCGCTATTGCCTTTCTCGCGATCCCGGCCAGCGGCATCGCCCAGAACAACAGCTCGGAAACCTATCGGCAACTCGATCTGTTCGGCGACGTTTTCGAACGGGTCCGCGCCGATTACGTGGAGCAGGTCGGCGATGAAGACCTGATCGAAGCCGCTATCAACGGCATGCTCACGTCTCTGGATCCGCACTCCAGCTATATGAGCCCGAAAAGCTTCAAGGACATGCAGGTTCAGACGAAGGGCGAGTTCGGCGGTCTCGGCATCGAGGTCACGATGGAGAACGGCTTCGTCAAGGTAGTCTCGCCGATCGACGACACGCCGGCGTTCCGCGCCGGACTGCAATCCGGCGATCTGATTACCCACCTGGACGAAGAGGCGGTTCAGGGCCTTACCCTGGCGCAGGCCGTCGAGAAAATGCGCGGCAAGGTCGGAGAGGACATCAAGCTGACAATCCGCCGCGAAGGCCGCGAACCGTTCGACGTGACGATTACCCGCGACAATATCCGGATCCGCTCCACCCGCTGGCGGACGGAAGGCGATGTTGGCTATATCCGGATAACTTCGTTCAGCGAGCAGTCCTATGACGGGCTCGAATCGGGCATGAAGAAGATCAAGGAAAAGCTTGGCTCGAAGCTGAAAGGCATCGTTCTGGACCTCCGCAATAATCCAGGGGGGCTCCTCGACCAGGCGATCAAGATTTCCGACGCCTTCCTCGACCGGGGTGAAATCGTCTCGACCCGGTCTCGCCGGGCCGACGACGCGACGCGGCATAACGCAAAACCAGGCGATCTCGCGGAAAAACTGCCGATGGTGGTGCTGGTCAATGGCGGCTCGGCGTCAGCATCGGAAATCGTTGCCGGCGCGCTGCAGGATCACCGTCGCGCCATCGTTCTCGGGACGCGAACCTTCGGAAAAGGCTCGGTGCAGACGATCATGCCGCTTTCGGGACATGGCGCTATCCGGTTAACGACCGCCCGCTACTACACGCCTTCCGGCAGGTCGATCCAGGCCAGGGGAATCGAACCGGATATCGAGGTCCGGCAAGCCAAGCTGGAAGATGTAGACAACGCGCAAAGGCGGCGGGAAGAAGACCTTCGGGGCGCACTGGACAACACAAAAAAGCCGGAAGAACCCGCTGAGACCGAAGAGAAACCAGCTGCCGAGAAGAAGGCGCCGGAAGCGAAGCCGTTTGACTACCAGCTTCGGCGAGCGCTCGACATTATTGCGGGTATAGCGCTGTACAACCAGCGGGTCAGCAACTGAAGGGACATCGGAAAGGCTGACGTCGTCCGACGCCAGGCGATCGGAAGCAGATGGTCGAGGGTAACGGGCTTACGCGCCGGCGGTGGGGAATTCGACTGCCGGCGACCCTGCTTGCGATCGCCGTAATTTCTACGGCGGGGATGGCGCTCTGGGTCCTGATGTCCCCGGTGCCGGAAGAATCGGCGCCGTCTCCAGGCGACATGGCGGTCATCGAAGAACCGAAACCGGACACGGCGAAGCCCGAACAGCCGCCGCTCGACCAGCAGGACAGGCCTGAACCCGGGACAGCCGCGACTGAACCGCTGAAAGCTGCGCCTGAACCGGTGTCGTCACAAACGGCGGACGATCCTGCGACAACCGGAAGGCAATCCGCCCAGCCAACGCCGCAGGACTCACCGACGACGCCGTCAGCGCCCCCCGTCGAAACACCGAAAGCCGTTGAGAACCCCGCTCCGCCTGCGCCGCCGACGCCGGAATCGTCGCCGGCCGAGCCCGGCAAGCCGGAAGTATCGGCGTCTCCTCCATCCGCCACGCCAGCGAAAGCGAGAGAGAAGAAGCCGGAGCCGCAACCGGCGGACCCGGCTTCCGGCGCCGTCACCGCGCCTCCGTTGCCGGCGACCGCGCCGAAATTGCCGCCGCCGCCCCGCAGCGCGGCGCTACGGAAGGCTCCCGATCCCGCGCTGATCGAAACGTCCCGCCAGGGCCCGTTGCCGATTGTCGGACAGGACGGTCGCGAAGCTTGGCGGGTTTATGCAAGGCCCTTCGATCAGAGCGATCGACGCCCGCGCGTATCGGTCGTCCTGTACGGCGTAGGACAAAGCGCGTCAGCGACGCAGACTGCCATTCAGGGGCTGCCCGGGGCGATCACGCTTGCCTTTTCGCCCTACGCGGACAACCTGAAAAAACATATCTCGGAAGCCCGTCTTGCGGGGCACGAAGTCCTGATGATGCTGCCGATGGAACCGACCAACTATCCGCAGTTCGACCCCGGCCCCAAAGGACTGCTGACCACTCTCGACCCGAAAGCCAATATCGACCGGCTGGAATGGGTCCTGTCGCGCAGTAGCGGATATATCGGCGTCGCGAGCTATATGGGATCGCGATTCGCACGCACGCATAGCCATATGAATCTTGTCCTCGAACAGCTACGACGGCGCGGGCTCCTTTATCTGGAAAGCGAAACCGCCGCGACCACGCTTGTGGGCGAGATGGCCAAGCTCGTTCGCATCCCCTATGCCGGAAACGCGCTGTATCTTGACCAGCGCGCGTCGCGTCCGGCCATCGAAAGCCAGCTCAGGGAACTTGAAAATCTGGCCAGACGCCAGGGCCAGGCCGTGGCAATGGCGTACCCCTATCCCGTGACCCTGGAACGCCTTTCATTGTGGAGCCGCGAAGTTTCGAAACGCGGCTTTGCGCTTGCGCCGGTCTCCGCGCTCGCTCGACGCGGCGGATGACGGAAATCGTTCAGACGGGTTTCGATTCGTGACCGACACCGACTACCGTCCCTGTGTCGCGATCACGCTGTTCAACAATGATGGACAGGTTCTGGTCGCCGAACGCAACGATGTTGACGAACCCTGCTGGCAATTACCGCAGGGGGGCATCGATGCAGGGGAAACTCCCGCGGAGGCCGCGTTCCGGGAAATGGCCGAAGAAATCGGCACCGGGTCGGCCGTCATGCTCGAGGAAGCCACGACATGGGTCACGTACGACTGGCCGGAAAATGTCGACCGGACGCCGGGAAAAGGCCGCTACCGCGGGCAGCGAGTCAAACCGGTGGCCTTGCGTTTTACGGGGGACGATGACGAAATCGACCTGAATACCGCCCACCCGGAATTCCGCGCATGGCGCTGGGTCGAACTTAATGAAATCCCGGCTCTGATCGTTGATTTCAAGCGACCGCTATACGACGCCATTGTCGAAGCGTTCGGCAGCCTGGCTGACGTACGGGGAACGCGCGGCTGAGCGCTGTATCGGTAGTGGACTTATCGGCCAGAGTGCGTATCGGTCACAGCGCTTCCGAACCGGTTTCTCCGGTACGGATGCGAACCGCATCGGCAACATCCAGCACGAAGATCTTGCCATCCCCAATTTTGCCCGTATTGGCACTCTCTCGAAGCGTCGAAATCACCCGTTCCGCGACTTCGTCGGGAACCGCTATCTCGATCTTGATCTTGGGTACGAAATGAATCTCGTATTCAGCGCCACGATAAATCTCGGTGTGCCCGCCCTGCCGGCCGAACCCCTTGACCTCGCTGACCGTCATGCCGCTGACGCCCAGCGGCGACAACGCCTCACGCACCTCGTCGAGCTTGGAAGGTTTGATAACCGCAATAATCAGTTTCATGGTCTGTCCCCCGAATCTGTCCGGCTCTTACAACCGACCGATCAAAGATTGTAACCGCGTTCGCCATGCGAGGTGATGTCGAGTCCTTCGGTCTCATCTTCCTCGTTCACACGGAGCGGCGTAATTGCTTTCACGATCATCAGGATAACAATGCTGCCGATCAACGCGATCGCTGCCGTCGCCAGAGCCCCGACGATCTGAACATAGAGCTGACTGCCCATTGTCATGCCGTCCTTGGCGAACCCGAGACCGCCCATTGACGGTGCGGCCAGGAAGGCGGTCATGATCGTACCTGTCAACCCGCCGACGCCGTGGACCGCAAACACATCGAGCGAATCGTCGATCTTCAGAGCGTTCTTCACAAGGCCGACAAGGACATAACAGATAATGCTGGCCATCACGCCGAGGACCAGGGCGCCAACGGGTCCGACGAAGCCCGAAGCCGGTGTGATCGTGGCCAGTCCGGCAATGGTGCCTGTTACGAAACCCACGAGGCTGGGCTTGCCGTATTTCATCCATTCGATCGTCATCCAGGTCAATGACGCGACCGCGGCGGAAATATGGGTCACCGTGATCGCCATCCCTGCACCGCCATTCGCCCCGAGCGCGCTGCCGCCGTTAAAACCGAACCAGCCGACCCAGAGCATCGCCGCGCCGATCATGACCATCCCGGGATTGTGCGGGGGGGAGACCTCGCGTGGAAATCCGCGCCGGGGGCCAAGCATCCTGGCAATCACTAACGCGGAAATTCCGGCCGTCAGATGGACAACCAGCCCGCCGGCAAAATCCATGACGCCCATATCGGCCAGCCAGCCGCCGCCCCAGATCCAGTGCGTCACGGGGACATAGACGATCAAAAGCCATAGGCCGCTGAACAGCAGGACTGCGGGAAAGGTGATGCGTTCGACATAGGCCCCGACGATGAGCGCCGGCGTGATAATGGCGAACGTCATCTGGAAGGCGAAAAATACGATCTCGGGAATGGTACCCGATGCCGCGTCCGTTCCGACACCGGAGAGAAACGCCTTACCGAATCCACCGATCCAGGCGTTTGCTGCGCCGCCATCCCCGAACGCAAGGCTGTAACCCACAATCAGCCACAAAACCGACATCAGGCAGCAGATCGCCGAACAGTGCATGAGAACCGACAGGACACTGCGCGACCGGACCAGGCCGCCATAGAAGAGCGCGAGCCCCGGCATCGTCATGAAGAGCACCAGTGCGGTCGCGGTCATGATCCACGCCGTATCGGCGCCTGAAATTTTCGATGCTTCCTGAGCAAATGCATCGCCGCCAAAGCCGACCGACAGCAAACCGGCCAGCAAGACCAGCGTGAACGAAAGACGCAAATTCGTCATGCTACCCCCCCGAAATCTACTTGTTACGAACGCGAGCCATGGCATCCGGCTTAAATGTCAGTCTTACACAGATCGTTCGGGATTCCTATCGCGACCCCGTTTGGGCCGGCAGGGAAGCGGATGAAAGGGGTCAGGCCGCCCGATCGAAAGCCGCCAGTAGAGCGCGGGCAATCTTCAGCTCGGCCTCTGCCGCAGCCCGATCGCCTTCTTTGGCGTCATTCACGGCCTCTTCCGCCGCGCGGACCCGGTCTTCGATCGCCGACCAGTCCGCGTCATCGAGCAGAACGGCTTCATCGGCCAGCACGGTGCAGCGTTCGGGCGTTACCTCGGCAAACCCGCCCGAAACGAATACCCGTTTCGATACAGCATTGTTCTCGTAGATCGAGATAACGCCGGTACGAACAGTGGAAATCATCGGCGCATGGCGAGGCAGCACGCCGAAATCGCCCTCGGCTCCCGGCACCACGATCATATCGAAGGCATCCGAAACGAGAAGGCTTTCGGGCGCCACCAGTTCGAACTGCACCTGATCGGCCATTGCGTCTTATCTCCGTATCCGGTGGGCCTGAATCAGGCGGCTTCCGCCGCCATCTTCTTGGCCTTGTCGATGGCTTCCTCGATCGTGCCGACCATATAGAAAGCCGCCTCGGGAAGGTCGTCATACTCGCCGTCAACCAGCCCCTGGAAACCCTTGATGGTGTCTTCGAGGCTGACCAGCACGCCGGGGAAACCGGTGAACACTTCGGCGACGTGGAAGGGCTGCGACAGGAAGCGCTGGATCTTCCGCGCGCGGGACACGACCTGCTTGTCCTCTTCTGAAAGCTCGTCCATCCCGAGAATGGCGATGATGTCCTGGAGGCTCTTGTAGCGCTGCAGAACCTCCTGCACCGCGCGGGCGCATCGGTAATGATCCTCGCCGAGAATGCGCGGGTCGAGAATACGAGAGGTCGAATCGAGCGGATCGACCGCCGGATAAATACCAAGTTCCGCGATCTGGCGGGACAGCACCGTCGTGGCGTCCAGATGCGCAAACGAGGTCGCCGGCGCAGGGTCGGTCAGATCGTCGGCCGGGACGTAAATGGCCTGAACCGAGGTGATCGATCCCTTGTTGGTGGTGGTGATTCGCTCCTGCAGGGCGCCCATGTCGGTCGCCAGCGTCGGCTGGTACCCCACCGCCGACGGGATGCGGCCCAGCAGCGCGGACACTTCCGAGCCCGCCTGGGTAAAGCGGAAGATGTTGTCGACGAACAGCAGCACATCCTGCCCTTCGGCATCGCGGAAATATTCCGCCAGCGTCAGGCCGGTCAGCGCGACCCGGGCGCGGGCGCCCGGCGGCTCGTTCATCTGGCCGTAAACCAGGGCGGCTTTCGAATCGCCTTCGAGATTGATAACGCCGGACTCGATCATCTCGTGATAGAGATCGTTGCCCTCGCGCGTCCGCTCGCCGACACCGGCGAACACAGAATAGCCGCCATGCGCCTTCGCGATGTTGTTGATCAGTTCCATGATCAGCACGGTCTTGCCGACGCCGGCGCCGCCGAACAGCCCGACCTTGCCGCCACGCGCATATGGCGCGAGCAGATCCACCACCTTGATACCCGTGACGAGCACTTCGGTTTCGGTCGACTGCTCGATGAATTCCGGAGCCGCACGATGGATCGGGAGACGGTTCTGGGTCTCGACCGGACCACGCTCGTCCACCGGCTCGCCGACTACGTTGAGAATACGGCCAAGCGTCTCGGGGCCGACCGGTACGCTGATGGGATCGCCGGTATCCTCGACTTCCTGGCCGCGAACCAGACCTTCCGTGGAGTCCATGGCGATGGTGCGCACCGTCGATTCACCGAGATGCTGCGCGACTTCCAGCACCAGCGTGCCGTAATCCGCCTTGGTGTGAAGTGCGTTCAGAATGTTGGGCAACTGCCCATCGAACTGCACATCGACCACCGCGCCCATGACCTGGGTAATCCTGCCGACATTATTGGTGCTATCCGCCATAATCCATCCTCGCTCGTTTGCCGACACCGCCCCTAAAGGGCTTCTGCGCCGGAAATAATTTCAATAAGTTCGCTTGTAATGACCGCCTGACGCGTCCGGTTATAGGTCAGTGTCAGCCGGTCGATCATTTCGCCTGCATTGCGGGTCGCGTTGTCCATCGCCGTCATGCGGGCGCCGTGCTCGGACGCCGCATTCTCAAGCAGGGCGTGATAGATCTGCACCGCAAGATTACGCGGCAGCAGGTCTTCCAGAATTCCTTCCTCGTCGGGTTCGAATTCGTAGCTTCCCTGCGGACCGCCACCGGCGCCATCGACCGTCTCTTTGGCCTCGCCAGCATCTTCGACCGAGAACGGTATCAGCTGCTCTCCGGTAACGACCTGGGAAATCACCGACCTGAACTGGTTGTAGACCACCGTGCAGACATCGATCTCGCCGCCCTCGAACATCTGGAGTATCCGATCCGCGATTTGCTTCGCAACGCCGAAGGTCAGCGTCGGGCGGGCAATATCTTCATAGCTGTCGACGATCAACGACCGGAACTCACGGCGCAGCAGGTCCCTGCCCTTGCGACCGACACAGAGAAGTTTGACTTCCTTGCCGTCCTGGCGAAGTGCCCTGACGCGCTGACGCACGCCGCGGACGATAGAACCGTTGAACCCGCCGCAAAGGCCGCGGTCCGACGTCATCACTACGATCAGGTGAACATCGCTCTTTCCGGTTCCAGCCAGCAGCGCAGGCCCGCCGGCGGACTGCGCCGTGCCGCTGGCCAGAGAGTTCAGCATACGGGCCATTCTTTCGGAATAGGGCCGCGCCGCTTCCGCCTGCTCCTGAGCGCGACGTAGCTTGGCCGCCGCCACCATCTTCATGGCGGACGTGATCTTCTGCGTCGATTTGACGCTGTTAATCCGGATCCGGAGATCTTTAAGGCTCGGCATCGGGCGTCAGACCCTTTCCTTCAGTCTGTCTGTCGGTTCTGCCCGATCAGCTGTCGATGAATGACTTGGCGTAGGCTTCGCAGGCTGCTTTCAGCTTTTCCGACGTCTCGCCGGTCAGCTCGAGCTTCTCGCGGATGTCGGCAAGAATATCAGCATGGTTGCTGCGAATATCCGACATCAGCCCTTCTTCGAAGCGGGTCACAGCCGTAACCGGTAGTGAATCGAGATAACCGTTGACGCCGGCAAAGATCGCGACCACCTGTTCCTCCACGGGCAGCGGCGAATATTGCGGCTGCTTCAGAAGCTCGGTGAGACGTTCGCCCCGGTTGAGAAGACGCTGCGTGGAAGCATCGAGATCGGAAGCGAACTGCGCAAAGGCCGCCATTTCGCGATACTGCGCCAGTTCCAGCTTGATCGACCCGGCAACCTGTTTCATCGCGCGGACCTGCGCGGCGGAACCGACGCGGCTCACCGACAGGCCGACATTCACCGCCGGCCGGATGCCTGAGTAGAACAGGTCGGTCTCCAGGAAGATCTGACCGTCGGTAATCGAAATCACGTTGGTCGGAATATAGGCCGACACGTCGCCTGCCTGGGTCTCAATGATCGGCAACGCGGTCAGCGACCCGCCGCCGTGCTCGTCACTCATTTTCGCGGCGCGCTCCAGCAGGCGAGAATGCAGATAGAACACGTCGCCCGGATAGGCTTCGCGTCCCGGCGGGCGGCGCAGCAGAAGCGACATCTGACGATAGGCAACCGCCTGTTTCGACAGATCGTCGTAGATGATCAGCGCATGCTTGCCGTTGTCGCGGAACCATTCGCCCATCGCGCAACCGGTATAGGGCGCGAGGTACTGCATCGGCGCGGGTTCAGATGCGGTCGCCGCGACCACGATCGAATACTCCATCGCACCATTGTCTTCGAGCGCCTTGACGATCTGCGCGACCGTCGAGCGCTTCTGACCGATCGCGACATAGATGCAGTAGAGCTTTTTCGATTCGTCGTCGCCGGCGTTGACGGTCTTCTGATTGAGAATGGTATCGATTGCGACGGCAGTCTTTCCCGTCTGCCGGTCGCCAATAATCAGTTCGCGCTGGCCGCGACCGACGGGAATCAGGCTGTCGATCGCCTTGAGGCCGGTCTGCATCGGTTCGGTGACCGATTTACGCGGAATAATGCCGGGCGCCTTCACGTCCAC
>Ga0181593_10006780_pt1 | contig 10256 bp, 9 predicted proteins | sample 071ome_19_FD_133756 | JGI IMG/M metagenome (GOLD analysis project Ga0181593, IMG submission 133756) | Coastal salt marsh microbial communities from the Groves Creek Marsh, Skidaway Island, Georgia - 071413AT metaG (megahit assembly) | ecosystem: Environmental > Aquatic > Marine > Intertidal zone...
CGGCGGGCCCGTCGATTGCCGGCACGGATCGGGCCACAAATCACCACCACGGCATCGCCGAACACCAACGGCGCCTCGCCGAGCGAACGAACGACGACGGGATCAGCCGACACGGCACGCCTCCGACAACTTGACGAGCAACTCGAGCGCACGAGAGCGTTCGTACCGATCCATGTCGGCACGGATGGTGCGTTGCTCGTCAAGCGTCTGTGCCGACGCCGCGGCCGCCGCCGCCACGAGCGCGTCAGCTACCGCAGCCGGTGACGGCACCGCCGTAAACGCCGCGTCGCGGCCGGCAACGATGGCTCGAGCGCCACCACCTTCTTCTTGCACAACGACAATCGGGATGCTCTGTGCCGCCGCTTCGAAGATCTTCCCGCTCGTCACCATCGGGCCGCCCGGCGCCAGAACCACCACGACATCGAGCGACTCGTAGAAATCGCCGACGTCGCGTTTGGGCACCGAACCGACATACCGGAATCCAGACGACGGATCTGGAAATTCGTCCTCGATCTCCGCCGCCGACCGGTCGAAGTAGCCCAGATGGCCGGCGAGATGGAACTCGCTGCCTGCGGGAAGCTGATCCCGAGCCTGCTCGAAACCGTCGATGACTTCCTCAAGCGGCCACTTGGCATTGATCGTGCCAAGCGTCCCGAACCGGATCGGACGATCTGCCGGTCGCTCGCTCAACGGTCGAAGGCTCTCGCGATCGAAACCATTGACGACAACATGGTGCTTCTCGGGCGCACCGGGATAGAGCCGGCGATACGCGTCGGCGATCGGCTCGTTCACATGGATCACCGCAGCAGCGTCGCGAACGATGGCCGCCTCAACCGCTTCCGCTCTCCTGCCGACACCGGCCCGGGTGCCGTCGAACACATCGATCGTCCACGGATCGCGGTAATCGACGATGAAGGGGCGATCGAGACTCGCGGCGGCGAGGCGCGCCGCCTGGAACGAGCTGAACGGATTGCCTGTCGCAAGAAGCACGTCGAACGGGCCCGAGCTGGTGCCGTTGGCCTCGCCGACCGCTGCGACGAGCGGGTCGATCCACGCAATGTAAGGATCGTCGAACGCGTCGGCGCCCTGACGACGCCGCAACAAAGAGGCAAACCGGCGCCGGATCGAGGCGGCCTTCTCAACCACGCTCGGGAAAGTCGCGCGCAGCCGACCGACAGCTCGCACATCAGGGATTGTTCCCGCTGGTCGCGGCAGCGGCACCCGAACGACATCAACCCCCGACGGGACCAAATCAAGCAGCGTCTCGTCGGTCGAGCCCACCATGTCGGTCAGGTACTCGACATCGACGGTGAAGACCGTCACCTCCCAGCCCCGCTCGCGGAACGCTCGCACCGTCTCCACTGCGCGATACACACCCGACGCCCGCGACGGAGGAAACCAAAACGCCAGGTATGCGAGCCGGCCGCTCATCGATCAGCGATCGAGCGATCCATCTGTGCGGTCTCGGTGCCGTCCGCCTGAAACGCCAAATACGCGTCGGCGACTTCATCGACCTCGCCCTCGCGGCGCACCTGACCCTGATGAAGCCAGACGGCGCGCGTCGCCATATCGGCCACCATCGTGCTCGAGTGACTGACAACAACGATTGTCTTCGCCGCACTGCACATCTCACCCACCTTGTCGACCGCCCGTTCACGGAAGCTCGCATCGCCAGCCGAAAGTGCTTCGTCGATCAGCAGAATCTCGGTGTCGACATGCGTTGCGACCGCGAAGGCGAGCCGGCCGAACATCCCCGAGGAGTAGGTGGTGGTCGGCATATCGATGAACCCGCCGATATCGGCGAACTCGATGATCTGCTCCTGCTTCTCTTTCACCTCGTCGAGCGACATGCCGGCGGCGAGCCCCCCGAGGATCACGTTCTCGCGGCCCGACAGGCGCCGGTTGAAACCCATCCCGGGAGCGAGCAGGTGCGGCCGGCCGAACAAATCGATCTGCCCGGCCGCCGGCTTGAGCACGCCAACGATCGTCTTCAGCAGCGTCGACTTGCCCGCACCGTTTCCGCCGATGAGCGCGACCACCTCGCCAGCGGGAACATTGAAGCTCACGCCATGCAACGCATGAATGAGACGGCGCTCGGTGCTGCGCAACAGCGACTTGCGTTCGCCGCTGCGCTCCGCCACCACCGAATACGAGACCGAAAGGTCACGGATCTGGATGGCATCAGCTCCGGATCGCAAAATCGTCCTCCCGTGACGTGAACAACAAGAACCCCGCCACCACCGCAGCGACCGCCCAGCCCGAGAAGACCAGCAAAGAAAGAGGGAGCGACTCGTCGGAGCCAGGCAGACCCCCGCCGAAACCGACCGTCCAGACGACCATGCCGTGGTACATCGGGTTGAGCCGGCCAAGATCAACAAGGAGGTCGGCGTCCTGCGCACCGAGCCGGGTGAACTCCCAGATCACCGGCGAGAGATACAGCCACAGCCGCAGCATGTGCGGCAACAACCGCGAGACATCGCGCAGATAGACGTTGGCGACCGCGAGAAGCAACGCCAGACCAAAGCCAAAGATCGCCGTCACTACGAACGCAAGCGGAAGCCACAGCATCTCAATGTGAATGCCTCGGCCGGTCGCGAAATGGATCGGCACATACGCGATAAGCGACCGGGCGAAAAGGCTCCCCGCAGTGATCGTCGACGCAACCGGCAAAATCACTCGCGGAATCGACGACTGGGCGAGCACACCACCCGCCCCGCTCTGAATAGAACTCACACCCGTGGCGACAGTGCCGTTGAAGAACAACCACACATACAAGTTGCCGATGATGAAACCGAGCCGCTCAAGCTGATTCAAGCCTCCGCCAGCGATGATGCCGACGAACACGAAGTAGATAAGCCCGAACAACAACGGGTTGAGCACGTTCCAGATCCGGCCGAACAAGGTGTCGAAATCTCGCGACTTGAGATCGGCCCTCGACCAATGGATCGCAAAGGTACGGAAGCGCCACGCCTCCGCCAGGTACTGGCGCAACGGCGGGACGCCCGAGCGAGTCGCGCGTCGCGTGAGGATCGGAACGACGTCAGTCGATGAAGAAGGCGCGGCGCTCATTGGCTACGACGATACCGACGCGCACGCCCAGGGAGAGGACCAGCGCAAGACGACGATGCTCGGACCGCACCGAGTCGGGCGGCTCGTCCAGACCGTGCCGTCACCCTCCTACACTCGCAAGGTGACGGTCCCAGCCTCCGTGGACCGCTGAAGGGCCACCACGATGGAGCTGCTACACGAGCCAATCCCTGGGGTACTCGAGTTGCGGGCGCGTGTCACCGAAGACTCCCGAGGCTCCTTCGCGGAAACCTTCAGCCGGCGCACGATGGCGAAGTTCGGGGTCGACATGGAGTTCTGCCAGGACAACGAGTCGTACTCAGCGACGAAAGGCACCGTCCGCGGCCTTCACCTCCAGACCGAACCCCACGCCCAAGGCAAGCTCGTTCGAGTGCTCCAGGGTGCAATCTTCGACGTGGCCGTCGACGTGCGGCCTGACTCTCCGACCTTCCGAGAGCACGCCACCATCGAACTTGCCGCAGGCGACAACCGTGCGGTGTGGATCCCGCCAGGATTCGCGCACGGCTTCTGCACCCTCGCCGACCACACGGTCGTGACCTACAAGGTGACCGACTTCTACTCCCCCGAGACCGAGCGAAGCATCCGGTTCGACGATCCCGAACTCGCGATCGCCTGGCCGGTCGAGCGCAACACCGCCATGCTGTCCGACAAGGACGCTGCCGCCCCACCGCTCGCCGCGTTTTTGAGGGACAACTCCTGATGCGCATTCTCGTTACCGGAGGCTGCGGCTTCATCGGCTCGGCCGTCGTTCGACACTTAATCGACAACACCGACCACGAGGTGATCAACCTCGACAAGATGACCTACGCCGCGACCGAAGGCAGCGTCGCCGCGATCGCCGACAACGAGCGCTACCAGCACCTCAAGATCGACATCTGCGACAGCAGCGCCGTCGACACGGCGTTCCTCGATCACCAACCCGACGCCGTGATGCACCTCGCGGCAGAAAGCCATGTCGACCGTTCGATCGATGGCCCCGAGCAGTTCCTGCAGACCAACGTCGTCGGCACGATGCACCTCCTCCAGGCCTCCCGAAACCTCATGGCCACCCGCTCCGAAAGCGGAGCGGACTTTCGATTCCTGCACGTCTCCACCGACGAAGTGTTCGGGGCACTGACCCACGACGACGATCCCTTCACCGAATCGACCCCGTACGCACCACGCTCGCCGTACTCGGCATCCAAGGCGTCGGCTGATCACCTGGCCCGGGCATGGCACGAGACCTACGGCGTGCCGGTGCTGATCACGAACTGCTCCAACAACTACGGCCCGTTCCACTTCCCCGAGAAGCTGATCCCGCTCATCACCCTCAAGGCGATCGCCGAGCAGCCCCTGCCGGTCTATGGCACCGGCGAAAACGTTCGCGACTGGCTCTTCGTCGACGACCACGCCACCGCCCTCGCCACGGTGCTGACCACCGGCACAGTCGGCGAGACCTACCTGGTAGGAGGCAACGCCGAACGCACCAACCTCGAGGTCGTCCACGCCATCTGTGACCTCGTCGACGATCGGCTCGGCGTTTCCGCCGCCGGTCCTCGTCGCCGGCTGATCGAATTCGTCACCGACCGGCCCGGCCACGATCTGCGCTACGCCATCGACTCGTCACGGCTACAGACCGAGCTCGGATGGGCCCCAACCGTCACCTTCGAAGAAGGCCTGGCCCGCACCGTCGACTGGTATCTCGCCAACGAATCATGGTGGGGCCCCATCCACAACGGCACCTCTACCGCCGGACGACTGGGCCTGTCGTGACCCGCGTGCTCGTCACCGGCGGCGCCAGCCAGGTCGGGCGATCGATCGCTGCACTCGTCGACGACGAGCGGTACGCCCATCTCAACATCACCATCGCCACCCGGCCGGAATGTGACATCACGATCTCGGAGTCCGTGCAGCAAGCGATCGAACGATTCGACCCCGACGTCATCATCAACACGGCCGCATACACCGCAGTCGACGCAGCAGAAGAAAACGCAGCGGCCGCCATGCTCACCAACCGTGATGGCGTCGCCCACCTCGCCAGCCACAACGGACGGCGGCTGATCCACCTCTCAACTGACTATGTCTTCGACGGCACCAAGACCGGCTGGTACACCGAAGCCGACCCAGTCGCCCCACTCGGGGTCTACGCAGAGAGCAAATGGCAGGGCGAACAGGCAGCAGCCGCCAACCCCGATCATCTCATCCTGCGCACGGCGTGGCTCTACGCCGCCCACGGCCACAACTTCGTCACGACGATGCTGCGCCTCGGAGCCCAGCGCAACGAACTGCGGGTCGTTGCTGATCAGGTCGGCTGCCCCACCAGCGCCCACGACCTCGCCGATGCGCTCCTTCGACTCGTCGACCTCGACGCCGTTGGAACCTTCCACCTGGCGGGAGCTGAGGACACGAGCTGGCATGGTCTCGCACGCGCCGCCCTTGACCAAGCCGGCCTCGACATCGAGATCGAACCCATCGCCACACCTGACTATCCGGCCCCCGCTCCTCGCCCCGCCAACAGCCGACTCGACAGCACTGCGCTGGCTGAGCGCACCGGCATCCGTCTCCCGAGCTGGCGCGACTCGCTGCCTGCGGTCGTCGACGCCATCCTCACCTCCGACCCCATCAGGACCTCACCATGACCAAAGGCATCATCCTCGCTGGCGGCACCGGTAGCCGACTCCACCCGCTCACCATGGCGGCGTCGAAGCAACTGTTGCCGATCTACGACAAACCGATGATCTACTACCCGCTCTCAGTACTCATGCTGGCCGGGATCAAGGAGATCCTGATCATCACCACACCGGCTGATCGTCCTGCGTTCGAACGACTGCTGGGGGACGGCAGCCAATGGGGAGTGCAGCTCACCTACGCCACCCAGGCCGAACCAAACGGCATCGCTGAAGCGTTCCTCATCGGCGAAGAGTTCATCGACGGGCACCCATGCGCGCTCATCCTCGGCGACAACCTCTTCTACGGAGGCGGTCTTCACGAACAACTCATGGAAGCTGCCGCGCCGACCGTCGGGGCTCGAGTGTTCGCCAAAGAGGTCCACGACCCGGAGCGATACGGCGTCGTCGCCTTCGACGCCGACGGACGGGCCACCTCAATCGAAGAAAAGCCCGAGCACCCCAAAAGCACATGGGCTGTCACCGGCATCTACTTCTACGACCACGACGTGGTCGACATCGCCAAATCGATCACCCCGTCCGCTCGCGGCGAGCTCGAGATCACCGCGGTCAACCAGGCCTACCTCGACCGCGGCGACCTCCACGTCGTCCAGATGGGCCGCGGACTCGCCTGGCTCGACACCGGAACCTTCGCGTCGCTGGTCGAAGCCGGCGAATTCGTGAGAGTCCTCGAAACCCGACAGCGACTCAAGATCGGGTCCCCCGAGGACGTCGCCTTCGAGATGGGCTACATCTCTGCCTCCCAGCTCAAGGAACTGGCGATCCCGCTCCTCAAATCTGGCTACGGACAGGTCCTGCTCGAACGAGCCGAGCGCGGACTCGCTGACGGCCGCTGACCAAACCTCACGCCCGAAGCCGATCGAAGAGCTCGATTTCTCGGCGAGTCGTCGCCTCCGGTCCGCACTGCTCGACCACTCGGGCGCGGGCGGCCTTCGAGCGATCCATGAACAGGTCGGCGTCCTCGAGCATCTCGATCACCCCAGCGGCCATGGCTTCCGCATCTTCGCCAGGCGCCAGCACACCGACCGAATCATCAGCGAACTCCGGAATCGCCGTGACCCCATTGGTCACCGGCACCGCGCCAGTCGCCATCGCCTCACCCATGAGCATGCCCTGACTGTCCCAGCGGGTCGGCAACAAGGCGATGCCGTGGCGATCGAGATGGGCGCTCAGCTCCGCGGCCGGAAGCACCTGCTCCGCAACCGTGACATTGGGAAGCCCTGCGAGCAGCGCGACGTCTTCGGCGAAGAAGCGTCCCGTCCCCATGACCGTCACCTCGAGATCATCGAAACGCGGATGGTGTTGGAGCTCCCGCACGACCGGAGCGATCAGGTCGGTGCCATAGTTTCGCTTGGCGAACGAACGCACCGACGAGATCCGGAAACGCTCCTCGGTCAAACGCTCGCGGTAGGCGAAAAGGTCCGTGTCGATCACATTGTGGATCACCTGCCCGTTGCGGCTCGGCACGCCAACGAACGCTTCGGCGATCTGCCGCATGTAATCGGACACGAACACCTTCGCCACCATCTCGTTGGCAAAGACACCTTCGAGCAGCCGCCGGCGATCCACCATCACTGCATCGAGCCGCGATCCGTTCTGCTCGATCTCCGCCTCCGAATAATCAAAGCTCAGCAACCGCCAATCCCGAGCCTCGTACCCATGAAACCAGGCGACGGTCGGCACCCGCGTCGTCCATGGTTCGAGCGTTGACCACGTCTCGGGTAGGGGTGAATGCACCGCGAGGACATCGGGGCGGACCTGCTCAGCGAGCGCCGCGAACTCGGGGGCGGGCGCCACGATGATCCGAGTCCCGTCATCGTCGATGACGTCGCGGACTTCGGGCACGTTGGTCGGCACGAAGACGACCGACGCATAGCCGGATTCCTGATAGTTACGAACCCGCCGAGCGACCGGTTGGCCGCCGTAGGTTCCGCTTCCCACTGGATACGCCGGCGAGACGACCAGAACCGTTGGCAGGGCCGAGCGCGAATACGACAACCCAAACCCACGCTTCGTCCCCGGTGAGGCCAGTTGACGCTGGTGCCCGTTCGTCGCCCGCTTCGGGAGCCGCGACCACACCAACCCCGCAGCTCGCCGGATCAGACCCAGCACCCTCCGAGCCGCCACCTGCAGCTGCCGATCGAATCGCAGCAGATCGGTGCGCCGATTGAGGTGGCGCACATCGGTCGTCGCCGCGGCCAAGCCTGCTTCGAGTGCCTCCACACGGTTCTGCAACGCAACGAGCTGTGCGTCAGCAACAGACGTCGGCACGATCGGCATCGGGGTAACCGCCGGAGCGGGGCGCCGAAGCTCGGGGAGCCGCCGCCGCTGGATCACCTCCACCAGCCGCGTCGTCTGCGCCTCACGAGTCAAATGTTCGACATCAGCCCGACCTGGGCGATTCGGCCGGTACTCGGCGAGAAACGCAGCAATCTCCTCGACCTCGTTGCGGACCCAATGCACGCCGGGCGTACCATCCGTCAGTTCGTGCAGGCCACCCGAACGAACGGCGCCGTCGGTCACGATGAGGACCTCAATGCCTGCACCGAGGTAATCAAACACCTTCGTCGTCTGCGTGGTCGGCTCACCACTCACCCGCACGAGCCCGAGATCCGCTCCCGCGATCGCACGGGACAACTCCGCAGCGTCGGTCAGGAACCCGCCTGCGACCGTGCCGCGTCGAGAGCCGACGAGACCATCACCGGTGTTGTCGCGCCCGTAATGCACCAACTCAAACTGCGACGGATCCATCGCGTCGATCACACGATCGAGCGGGAGATTGGCAAAGATCGTCCCCGAGTAGACGATGCGGTGGACCGAACGATCCGACGGTGTCGACGCCGCCACCTCGATCCGCTCGTCGAAGCCGTTGGCGACACTGTGTCGATCGACAGTCACGTCGGGGGCGATCCGCTCAAGGCAAGTCCGGTTGACCGAAATGACCGCGTCGGCGTGACGCACGCACTCGCGCTCGTACTCCGCCAGCCACGCACGCTGCTCACTCGAGAAAGGCCGGCGGTTCTCGCCAGCCAACGGATCCCGGAAGTCCAGCACGACCTGTGCTCCCCAGAACTGGGAGAAGAACTCCGCCAGAGCGAGGTAGCCGAACGGGCCCACAGAGATGACGACCGTCTCGAAGCGGCCCGGCCACTGCCGGACCGTCTCCCGCACGGCAAGCTCCCACGCGCCCCCCACCTCCGAAAGACGGAGGTTGCGCAGCTGATTCATTGGCGTGGGGGCCTCCGGGTCGAACGCATCGTCGCCCGGATCCGGGATGAAGAGGCAGCGGTCCCGCCCCTGAGAGCGGCGGGTGGCGCTCAACCACCACGGTGTCAGTTGCCGCCCGGTCTGGCCGCTGAGGCGCTCGATCTCGTCATGCCAGTACCCGAGGCGTTTGGTCGAGACCGGCGTGGACGGCGGGCCGAAATACGACACGAGCAAGACATCGCCGTCACGAGGCGGCTCGGACGGCGAGGACAAGTGGTCACCATCGATGAAGGCCACCAACGCCTCCGCATCGGTGGGGTCGACCACATCAGCGCGGAACGGGTGCTGACGATTCCACTCAGCAGCGGCGGCTTCCGCCGTGACCGCACAGGCGTAGGCCCCGTTCTCTATCCGGAGCACCTCGGCTCTGTATACGGCCTTTTCGAAGACCAGACAGTGGTCGCCCGCAAGCGTGGTCAGGATGGAGCTGGCGAAATCAAGATCCCGTTCCGGGCCAACAACGCACACCGCAGATCCAGCCGAGTCCGATACCGCGCTGCGCAGCCACGATGCGACGACCATCCGATCAGCGCGGTCCCACGAACGCTCGCCCGCAGCGACCTGACGGCCATCCTTCCACCGCTCGTGGCGAACCGAGACGGGGCCGCCATCGACCTTCTCGTCACCGGGCCACTCGACAACGAGATGGTCGTGGTTGGCGAGCAAACCGATCTCAGCGCCGCCGGCAAGTTCAGCTCCGAGCGTGACGATGATCATCGAAGCCGACTCTAGCGGTGCCCACCGCACCTAGCCCCGGAAGGTCATCCCCTTCGAGCCAGGCAAGCACCCGGCGGCCTCAAGCCGAGCGGCAACATCAGTCTCACGGACCGGTTCGCCATCGACCTTGGCGATCTCGAGCTTCGTGAGCCGGCCGTTCTTCACCAGGCCCTGCACCGCTTCGATCCAGGCATCCGTGTCGGCCAACGCCGCCAACGGATCACTCATGGACGCAACCTACCGACCTTCGACGACCCCGTCCCTCCCGGGCGCCCAGGCTCGGTCAGCCCTCGGCAGCGACCAGATGGCCCGGCGCAACCTCGCGCAGCTCCACCCGTTCAGGTGAGGTACCCGCCGCCCACACCGGGCTCGGGATCTCGTCGGTAAGGAGCGGCCGGTCACGGCGAGCGCGCGGATCGGCGATCGGCACGGCATCCAGAAGCCGCTGGGTGTACGAGTGCTGGGGGTTCTCGAAAATCGCCGAACGGGGACCAATCTCGACAATCTGCCCCAGGTACA
>Ga0181593_10006784_pt1 | contig 10255 bp, 13 predicted proteins | sample 071ome_19_FD_133756 | JGI IMG/M metagenome (GOLD analysis project Ga0181593, IMG submission 133756) | Coastal salt marsh microbial communities from the Groves Creek Marsh, Skidaway Island, Georgia - 071413AT metaG (megahit assembly) | ecosystem: Environmental > Aquatic > Marine > Intertidal...
TAATAGTTAAATATCCTAGCACAAGGCTGCTGTGTTGAAGATGATTAGACAGAGAATTACTTAGATGGAGTACAAAGAGGAAAAGCGCACTCCATGAGTACCGTGGCAGGAGCCGTTGACCTTGAACCAAAGGTTCAAGTGGGTTCACTGTAAGAGATTTAAGGCTCCCTGTCTAAGCAGGTATGCACACTATCTTTTAACTAGCAATCCCGGGGTTTGTAAATAGGCTCAAGGGATTTAACGACAAGCTCACGCATATCGCAGAGGCGCTAGGGCTAAGTTTACGATGGGTTTTATTACAATTCCAACTGATTAGAAGAACGAATGGCGTTATCTATCCGCTCATGCAACGAACGAACTCGTTGATTGACATTGGATGTGTATTCTTGGTGTTCAGAACGCTCTGACAAAAATTCATGAGCTAGATTTAAGGCAGCCATAACTGTGATTCTATCTGGTCCAATGACTTTACCAGTCTCTCTAACTTCGAGTATTCGCTTGTTTAAAAAAACTGCAGATTCACGTAATGCTTCTTCTTGCCCTTCAGGGCAAGCAATTCGATATTCTTTATCAAGAATTTGCACAGTGATTGGGTTTGAACTCATAGGTTTAAGCGTTTCGCTAGCTGCTGGTTTCTAGAGCCTTTAATCGATTGATCATTGTCTCAACACGACTGCGAGCTTCTTCTTGTTTTTCTAAAAGCTTCGCACGCTCACTGCTGTATGATTGTTGTTGAGCTTTTAACAATCTATTTTCTTCTTTAAGCTGTTCGCATGTTTGAATAAGTTCATCAATGCGAATCTCGAGCCTCTTGAATTCTTCTTCTGAAATTTTCATGGGATATTTTTATTATTATGACTATAGATAGATATTAGAGACTAGCACAGTAAGGGTCAATACGACAGAGTGAAATAATCAGTTAATTTCTTGAAATATCAGGGTTATTAAGGTGTGACTGCATATAAATATTTGAATTTAATGCTAGACTGGAATCATGCAACGACCAACTTACCAAGAATTAACAACGGCCTTGGATTCACTGGAAATTGGTGGGCGTGCTTCAGAACTACACGGTTTTTTGTGTGGAGTGGTTGCACTTGACGTAACTTACCCGCTTGATACCAGTTTAAGCACATTAGCTCCGGATTTAAGTCTTATTGAAATTAATGATGAGTTAAATGACATGCTTTCGGCATTGTATGAATCCGTACGTCAGCAGATGACAGACCCCGTGTTAGGGCTTGAGTTGTTGGTTCCTGATGAAGAATCGATAGATTTAAGTACGCGTGTTAACTCTCTTGCTGAATGGTGCGATGGTTTTTTATTTGGGTTAGCCAACGCGGGATTGCAAGCCCATGCGGAAATACCCCAAGACACCTCTGAAATACTATTAGATTTAACACGTATTTCTCAATTGAGTGGTGCGGATACTGGTGAAGAAGATGAAGAAGTATCATATAACGAATTGCTTGAGTACGTTCGCATGTCTGCTTTGCTAATTGCTGAAGAGCTACAACCAATTAACATGTCAGCGGAGATACATTAATTGGACAAAGAATTTACCAAGCGTAGAAGAAATTTAATGCGCATGATGGGGCAAGATGCAATTGCGATTATTCCTGCATCGACAGTTAAAGTGCGCAATCGTGATGTTGAATTTGATTATCGTCAGGATAGTGATTTTATGTATTTAACAGGCTTCCATGAGCCTGAATCTGTAGCTGTATTAGTGCCGGGGCGCGAACAGGCACAATTTATATTGTTTTGTCGCGAGCGTGATATGAAGATGGAAACATGGAATGGACGTCGTGCAGGACAAAAAGGTGCGGTAGACATACATGGTGCAGATGACGCCTTTCCTATCGGCGACATTAATGAAATTTTACCTGGAATATTAGAGCAACGAGAACGAGTATTTTACACCATGGGTGTGAATGCGGAGTTTGATCATCATGTAATTGGATGGGTAAACCAAATTCGTGAAAAAGGTCGTGGTGGATCTCATACTCCACATGAATTTATAGCGCTAGAACATCTCTTACATGAATTGCGACTATTTAAGTCGGGTGCGGAAATAAAATATATGAAGAAAGCTGCGAAAGCGGCAATGGCAGGGCATCGAAGAGCGATGCAGACCTGTCAGCCGGGTAAATATGAATATCAAATTGAAGCTGAACTTCTATATGAATTTAAAAAAGCAGGTTGTGATACTGCGTATCCATCTATAGTAGGTGGTGGTGAGAATGGTTGTATTTTGCACTACACAGATAATAACTGTGAGTTGAAAGATGGCGATTTATTATTGATTGATGCGGGTGCTGAGTATCAAGGATATGCGAGTGATATTACTCGAACATTTCCTGTAAATGGGGAATTCAGTGAACCGCAGTTAGAACTTTATAACTTAGTATTAGAGGCACAGTTCGCAGCTATTGATGCTGTGCAGCCAGGGAATCATTGGAATGATCCACACGATGCAGCAGTTAAAGTATTAACGAAAGGTATGGTTAAGCTTGGCATACTGAAAGGTCGGCCTGCGCAGTTGATAAAAGATGGAGAATATCGTCGTTTTTATATGCATCGAACAGGCCATTGGTTGGGATTAGATGTACATGATGTGGGAGATTATAAAATTGAAGAGCAGTGGCGCCTATTTGAACCTGGCATGGTGCTGACTGTAGAACCTGGCATATATATTCCTGCGAAATCTAAAGGCGTGCCTAAACGTTATTGGGATATTGGTATTCGTATAGAAGATGATGTGCGAGTTACTCGCAGTGGTCATGAAGTTCTCACTCAGGGATTAGTCAAAGAAGCACACGATATTGAGCATTTGATGGCATCCTCAGTTGTGCAATAAACCTTATATCTGTTACTAAAAATTGTCTGATGAGTGATTTCGAATCAACTTTTAATATAGTCATTGTTGGTGGCGGGCTTGTCGGCATGTCGTTAGCGGTGGGCTTGGCAAAAAGCCCATGTAAAGTGTTGCTACTAGAGCAGAATCAGTCGGCACCGCTGCATGATAATGTGCTTGACTTGAGGACGACTGGGTTAACGCTTAGCTCTGAAAAAATGTTCAAGCAGGCAGGCGTGTGGAAAAGAATTGCTACTGATGCCACCGCGATTGAGCGTTTAGATATTTCTGAGCAAGGTAATTTTGGTGGAGCCCGCATTGATGCCAATCAACATGGTATTTCACCAATTGGTTATATGGTTCCGAATCATCATTTGATGAAAGTGTTGAGTGATGAGGTGGCGCAGTTGTCAAATCTGACAATACTTTCACCTGCGTCGTGTGACGCAATTGAGCAGCAGTCGAGTGGCTATAAAGTCAACATTCAGCATGATGGTGAGTCTAAGCAAATTTATACAGAGCTTTTAGTGGGTGCAGACGGTTCTAATTCCAAAGTACGTGAGATTTTAGGAATCGGGGCTTCGCATAAGAAGTATCAGCAAAATGCCATTATTACTAATGTGCAAACTCAAAAGCCACATCGAAATGTCGCATATGAAAGATTTACACAACATGGTCCGTTGGCAGTGTTACCTATTCAAGGCAATCACTGTGCGCTTATCTGGACGCAGCCAGAAAAACAAATTGAAAAATATCTTGGAATGAGTGATGAGCATTTCTTGCGATTATTGCAAAAAGCATTTGGTTACCGCTTAGGAAAGTTTTTAGCAGTAGGCCGAAGAGCGGCATATCCCTTATCAATGACATTAAGTGAAGAATTAACTAGAGACAATGCAGTACTTATCGGTAATGCTGCGCAAACCGTTCATCCAGTTGCTGCACAGGGGTTTAACTTGGGATTAAGAGATGTACATACATTAGTGTATATGCTGAATAAATACGAATTTAAGCCAGCATTATTTAGCACTGTGTTACATGAATATGCACTACAAAGAGCACCTGATCGTAAGCATGTAGCACGTTTAACTGATGGCTTAACCCGCTTATTTGCACCACAAATTTGGCCGGCAAAATTTCTGCGTGGTCTGGGAGTTCGTATGATAGGTAGCTTGCCATTGGCGCAACGCAATGTGCTAAGACGCAATATGGGAACTCGGTTTATGTTGGGGTTTGAGAAAGATAAACATGGTCAGTAGTGTCACCGAATTTGATATTGCTATAGTTGGCGCTGGTGCAGTGGGTCTAGCAGCAGCATGTCAATTAGCGCAACAATACTCACGAATTGCATTAATTGATTACAAGCCATTTAAACCCTGGCAAAGTAATGATGATTATGGTTTGCGTGTTAGTGCAATTAATTTAGCTAGCATCGAGTTATTAACTGAGCTAGATATATGGCATGAAGTACAAGCAATGCGTGCATGTCCTTATCAGTCAATGCATGTATGGGAATATCAATCTGATACGAAAATAGATTTTGATTGTAATGACACATCGCACGCTATGTTAGGGGCGATTGTTGAAAATCATGTATTACTAACGGCAATGCAAGAAAAAGTAAGCGAACAAGCAAATATCTCCCAATTTAATGGATATGCATTACAAGGCTTATCGGCTGTTTCTGGTTCCGCCATGTTGATTGAGTTGGATAATAGCGTACGACTTAGTGCGGAATTAGTTTTAGGTGCTGATGGACAGCAATCTAAAGTAAGAGAGTGTATTGGTGTGAGTCAACAGGCGACTCATTATCAACAGTTGGGTTTGGTGTGCACAGTAAAAACTGAATTAGATCACCAGCAGACTGCGTGGCAGTGTTTCACTCCAGATGGCCCGCTAGCTTTGTTACCTCTAGACGATCATATTTGTTCCATTGTGTGGAGTGTCACTGAAGATAAGTGTCAGGAGTTGATTTCTATATCTGATGATCAATTTAATAAAGAAGTTAGTCAGGCATTTGAATATAAACTGGGCCAACTTGAAGTGAGATCAGAGAGAAAATCTTTTCCTCTGCAAGGTGCACAGGCAAGTCAGTATATAGATCACCGTGTTGTGTTACTGGGTGATGCGGCTCACGTTGTTCATCCATTAGCCGGTTTGGGTCTGAATCTAGGTTTGGCTGATGTCCAACATTTAAGTGATTTGTTGAAGCTGTCTGATAGGCCCTTGGGTAGCGAGCGAGTGTTACGTCAATATGAGCGAGCACGTAAAAGTGAAAATGTATTAATGCAAAAATCATTGGAAATGATCGATGCATTGTTTAGGGATCAAAGAGAGTTGTTTAAACAAACACGTTCAATCGGCGTGAATGCTACAAACAAAATGTTGCCTCTAAAATTGATGTTTATGCGTCATGCGCTAGGTGTGCCGATTTAATGTGTCCAAAAAATTATCAGTTAAGGACAATAATCAGTTAGAATCCGGCCCCAGCACAATTTATATACTAATCTTTAGTCCAAAATCATCGGTAAGTTAAATCAAGGAAATCAAATGAAAGAAGTTAAGTCTGTAGGCGACAATACAATATTTGAAAAAAGATCAGGTCGCTATGCGGTGAAAGACGGTAATAAGAAATATGTTAATGGAGATGAAAAAGCAAAAATTCTCGCTGAAGCTGGTTTGGTGACAATACCTGAGCCAAAAGCAGCACCGGTTGAAGATGCAGCAGAAGAGGCCTCAGGAGATTCGGGTGAAGATAACTCTGAAGAAGCAACAGAAGAGTAAATTGCAAAAATAGGAGAGTAACATGGCTAAGGCAACAGCAAGGCACATATTGGTAGATGATGAACAGCAATGTATCGAATTGAAAGATCAAATTGCTAATGGCACAGACTTTGGTGAGGTAGCAAAGCAACATTCAAAATGTCCGTCTGGAGCATCAGGCGGTGATTTGGGCGAGTTTGGTCCTGGCATGATGGTGAAAGAATTTGATGAGGTTGTATTTAGTGCACCTATCAATGAAGTGCAAGGTCCAGTAAAGACTCAATTCGGATATCACTTGCTTGAAGTGACCTCACGTACGGATTAACTATAGAAAGCTATGATTTGCTCTGATACTTTGTTAAAAATTTCTTCAAAATGCTCATTTACGTTTTGTAAACTCCGCTTTTTCTGAAATTTTTGCCGCGTATCAGATGCTTTGCTAGCAAATCATAGTCTTCTATAATCCAATTAACATTTTAGTTTTGATACTTGGCATGACCGAGCATCAGATTAGTTTGCCACTTATAAATCTCTGTGCTTGATCTGATGACGGTCCTGAAAAGAAGTCGCCTGCATCAGATTGTTCTATCATTTCACCTTTATCTATAAAAATTATTTCTTTCGCTAAACGATCTGCTTGAGAAAGGTCATGTGTAGTCATAATTATTTTTGTTCCAGACTGTTCGAACTGGCGGATAATTTTTTCAAAGCTAATCATGGATGGCGGGTCAAGTGCTACAGTCGGTTCGTCAAGCAGGATAACGCTGGGCTGTAACACCCACGCTCTTGCTAGTGACGCTTTTTGCAATTCGCCTCCAGAGAGGGACTTGGTGTTGCGTTGTCTTAAATGAGTAAGTCCACACACCTCTAAAGCCTGTTGGCAGCGATCTTTGTGTTCATTTTTGGCTATTCCGGCAATGCGTAAGACAAATTCAATATTGAATTCTATTGATTGGTTAAAAAATGTTGGTCGTTGTAATAAAAATGTCCGCCAATATTGATGAATGCTAGGTGCTTGTGTGTTCCATAATATTTCGCCAGAGTTAGGATGGATAACTCCATGAAGTAACTTAAGTAACAAGCTTTTGCCTGAACCGTTATGACCAAGAATAATGCTAGTGCCAGAAGAGTTTATTTCTATACTAAAGTTGCGGATAAGCGTTACCCCTTGAGTAGAGTATGAAACATCTTTCATATACAGAGGTAAAGCTTGATGGTGTGATTGAATACTCATGAGTTCATACAGTATGAGCTTTGCGTATCACAATCATTAAACTTGTGATGGTGAAGGATATTGCAAGAAGAATAATGCCTAGTGCCATTGCTAATTCTAAATTACCTTTGCTTGTTTCCAGTGCAATTGTGGTTGTCATTACACGTGTGACATGATTGATATTACCCCCTACTATGAGTACCGCGCCTACCTCAGCTGATGCGCGACCAAATCCTGCTAGGATAGCTGTAAATAAGCTTGTTTTGGCGTCTCTCAGTAGAGGAAGAAGTGTTAGTTTTGTAGGTGCGCCTAAGGCTTTAAATTGAATGGCATGTTGATTGTGTAGATCAGAGATAGTTTGTTGAGTGAAAGAGCTGATGATTGGTGTAATGAGAATGCATTGCGCAATAATCATTGCCGATGAAGTGAATAGTAGCTCTAAGTCACCCAGAGGGCCTGAACGTGATAATAATAAATAAAGCGCTAAGCCCACAACAACGGGAGGTAAGCCCATTAATGCATTGAGTACCCCAGTGATAAAATCGCGTCCGCGAAATGTATAAGCACCAAGAACTGTGCCCAGTGGAATAGATATCAGAGTAGCAATAATGACCGCGCTAATACTTACTTTTAAAGAGAGTAATACAATCTCGACTAACTCAGGTTCAAGTTGAATAATCAACTGTAAGGCAGTGTATAAGATGCCTGAATCATCACTCATAATGGCGCATAAAAATATTGTTAGTGCAAACTATAGAAGACTTAATATTGTGCTTTTTTAACAGGCATGGTTGTTTCAACTATATGCTCATCACTGAATTTCAAAGCAAGCGTTACAGAGTCTCCATCCTGTAAACGTTCTACTGGATTAAACAGCATTAAGTGGTAGTCCCCAGGCTTTAATTCAAATGTGCTATTTGCAGCAATATGTAAATGTAAGTGCGGGATCATTCTGTATACCCCATCTTTTTCCACGCTACGATGAAATTCAATTGCTTTAAATGCAGGACTTGTAGCGCTATGCAAAATAATATGTTTGTCGCTGGTATTGTTGATTTTCAAATAGCCAGCCATTGCACTTGCGTTTGGTGGAGCTTCACGTATCCATGCATTTTCAATGACTATTGGGGAGTTTGATGTGCTGTTGCATGAATAAACAAAAGTTGCACAGATAATAAATAGGCTAATAAATGATAGTAAACGCATATGTTTAATTCTGTTTTGGATCATGTTTATATTATATCATCGCTTTATGTTGATTTAGATTAATGTAAATAGCTTATGAGTACTGATGTATCCGAAATGATTTATACACAACATCATGTGTGGTTGCTAGCAAAGGGCAACCAAGAGTATGTTTTAGGGATTACACAATTTGCCCAAGAGCAGTTAGGAGATATTGTGTTCGTTGACTTACCGAAAGTGGGTTCACCTACTCATATGGGTGAAGCCTGCCTAGTTGTGGAGTCTGTTAAGTCGGCTTCGGATGTCATATGCCCTATCGAGGGAGAAATTATAACTATTAACGAGGCATTGATAGATGATCCAGAAATCATAAATGAGTCACCTTACGATCGAGGCTGGATTGTGAAAATTAAAGGGCAACAAGAAGGCGCAATTGAAGGTAAAATGACTCAAGATGAGTATAATAGCTACGTTTTGGGAAAGGCCGAATAAACCACATTACATACTACAGCGGGGGAATAAATGGCAACGATAACACTGCAAGGAAACGAAATTCATACAAATGGAGACTTGCCAGCAATTGGTGAAAAAGCACCTGACTTTGTATTGGTCGATAAAGATCTAAACAATGTCAAATTAGATGAATATGTGGGTAAAAAGAAGCTTATTAGTATTGTGCCAAGTCTTGATACTCCAGTATGTGCAAGTTCGACTAAAAAATTTGCTGAGTTTGCTGCAGAAAGGAATGACGTTGTGATCTTGATTGTAGCCGCAGATCTTCCATTCGCAATGTCACGCTTTTGTAGTAGTGAAAGTGTTGAAAATGTGGTGACCTTATCAATGATGCGTGATAAGAGTTTTGCTGAAGAGTATGGTGTGCTTATACAAGATGGGCCATTAGCTGGGATTACTGCACGAGCAGTTGTAGTGTTGGATTCTGATAATGATGTTGTTTATACCCAATTAGTAGGTGAAATAGCAGAAGAGCCTGATTACGACGCCGCGATAAAAGCTCTAGGTTAGGGGCGCACAACTACTACACCGATTTTAATTCTTGCTGAAGCTGTTCTAGCGTTGTTATTGGCGCTAGACACTGTGTTCCACGGCATAGATAAGCGAGTGTCTCGTCCTGTTTAGAGGGCTTGTTTTGTAAGCCCTCAGGCAAGCCTTCTTCGTTACTAGGAATAGCAAATACAATCCTATTAGGAAAATAGTCTTTTTGGCATGCACTTTGCCAATGCGTTACGGATTTAGATTCGCCTCGAATAATTATAACTTCTGGTGGTTGTCCAAGTGCCTCATAACATTTCAATAAAGAGCCATGGGCCATAGGGGTGTTATTAATCTGAACACTTGCAGCTTTAAGTGTTCGTTCTGCAGCACTAATATACTTACTCTCTGATAGCATATAACCTAAGCGCATTAGACTATAAGCAGCTATTCCATTACCGGCGGGAGTGGCCTCATCAGAGAAAACTTTTGGACGTTGTATTAAGTTTTCGTGATCATTTGAGGTGAAATAAAATCCTCCGTTATGCCTGTCTTCAAATTGTTCAAGTAATACATCTGCTATGTTAATGGCTAACTGTAAATAATTCTTTTGCCATTTTGTTTGCAAGAATTCTAGCAAGGCCTCTAACAAAAAAGCATAGTCATCAAGATAAGCATTTAGATGTGCTTTACCGTCTTTATATGTAGCTAATATGCGTCCATTAGAAAGCATATGATTAGTGATAAACGTTAGCGCATTACAGGCTGATTGAAAGTATTCTGGATTATTAAATATACGGCTTGCGACAATCATCGCTTTTATTGCTAGGGCGTTCCAACTACAAAGTATTTTGTCGTCTCTTCCAGGAGCGACTCTTGTGATTCTCTGTTCGTATAACTTATTGCGAATAATAGACCACTGATGATTACATTGTGCTAAGTCTAAATTATTTAGTTCGCTGTATTCGTCTATTGAAACAAACTCGTGTAAGTGAAATTTATCTTCAAAATTTGGACCGCGATCAAGCCCAAAACATTTTTCTGCAAGTGAAAATTCATCTTTGGTTAATATCTGCTTTAGTTGTTCACGGTCCCATATGTAGTATTTACCTTCTTCACCTTCTGAGTCTGCATCTAAAGAAGAATAATATCCGCCTTGTGGCGACTGCATATCACGTATTAACCAGTTAGCAGTATCTAATGCAGCAGTCTTAAAGCGATTTTCGTGAGTAGCTTGATATGCAAGGCAA
>Ga0181593_10006786_pt1 | contig 10253 bp, 8 predicted proteins | sample 071ome_19_FD_133756 | JGI IMG/M metagenome (GOLD analysis project Ga0181593, IMG submission 133756) | Coastal salt marsh microbial communities from the Groves Creek Marsh, Skidaway Island, Georgia - 071413AT metaG (megahit assembly) | ecosystem: Environmental > Aquatic > Marine > Intertidal zone...
CTCATAATGGCGAACAATACCGGCTGGATTGTGATTACATTGCCGGTTGTGACGGTTTCTACGGCGTCTCCCGCCAGACCATCCCGGAGGAAAAACGCACCGAGCACATTCGTGCCTATCCCTTTGGCTGGCTGGGTCTGCTCAGTGACACCCGACCGGCCAGCGAAGAGCTGATCTACTGTTTAAGTGAACGCGGCTTTGCCCTGGCCAGCATGCGCTCCATGACCCGTTCCCGCCACTACATCCAGGTTCCCCTTACTGACAAAGTAGAGGACTGGAGCGATGAAATGTTCTGGGATGAATTCAAATTACGCCTGCCCGAGGATGCCGCCGCCAACCTGGAGACCGGCCCCAGCCTGGAGAAAAGCATCGTGCCGCTGCGGTCTTTCGTTTGCGAGCCATTGCAGTACGGACGGCTGTTCCTGGTCGGTGATGCCGGACACATCGTCCCGCCAACCGGTGCCAAGGGGCTGAACCTGGCAGCCTCGGACGTGGATGCCCTGCACAAGATTCTCGACAGGGTTTTCAACCATAATGACACCTCCTGTATTCCCCGCTACTCGGCAATCGCCCTGCGCCGCGTCTGGCACGGCGAGCGCTTCTCCTGGTGGATGAGCAATATGCTGCACAGCTTCGGCGATACCGAAACCGGCGACATGAAAGCCATCACCTTTCAGCGCTTTATGCAATCAGAGCTTGATTATTACCTGAGCTACGAAAATGGCAGGCGGGTGATTGCCGAACAGTACGTGGGGCTTCCATACGAAGTGATTTAACGCCCAAACTCCGGTAACCCCGGGGAATGAACCCGTTTTTCCCATGACAAACCAGGACCCGGTATGACCTTATCGTCCGGCGCAGAGCGCCGAAAATTAGGGCGATCACCCGTCACAGGTTAAAATGCCCATCTTGTTCTTGAAAGGGGCGCTGAAAGCAAAAATAGCAACCCCCTTCCATAACCTGAAAAATTAAAACAAACAGACAAGAGAGTTCGAAATGAGCAACCCATCCGTCCCTGAAGAAAGCACTGTCGCCGTCACCATCGAAAACGGCATCGCCTGGGTGAAATTCAATCGCCCGGAAAAACGCAACTGCATGAACCCCGCCCTGAATCGCCAGATGATGCGTGTTCTTGATGACCTGGAGTACAACGACAGCATCGGCGTGCTGGTACTGTCCGGCGAAGGGACGGCGTGGTCAGCCGGTATGGACCTGAAGGAATATTTCCGTGAAACTGAAGCCCTGGGCGTCAAAGGCACCCGGCAGTCGCAGCGTGAAGCCTATGGCTGGTGGCGCCGCCTGCGCTGGTTCCAGAAACCCACCATTGCCATGGTCAACGGCTGGTGTTTTGGTGGTGGATACGCCCCCCTGTTTGCCTGCGATATTGCCATTTCTGCCGATGAAGCGGCCTATGGTCTGTCCGAAATCAACTGGGGCATCCTGCCTGGCGGTGGTGTGACCAAGGTGGCCCAGGAACTCATGCCTTTCCGCAAAGCCATGTACCATGCCCTGACCGGCGAGAACATCGACGGCAAAACCGCCGAAGCCTGGGGCCTGGTTACCGAATCCGTCCCGCTTGCCGATCTGGAAACCCGCGTGCGGGAAATTGCCTCTTCCCTGCTCGAGAAAAACCCGGTAGCCCTGAAAGCCACCAAGGATGCCATGCGTCGGGTGGTCGACATGACCTACGACAATGCCGAGGACTTTCTCATCCGGGCCCAGGAAGCCGCCAACTTCTTCGACAACGAAGGCCGCAAGGAAGGCATCAAACAGTTCATTGATGACAAAACCTACAAACCGGGTCTGGGCGCCTACAAAAAATAACAGCACGATAACGAGGGACGTCATAATGACAGGCAATTCGCACGAACCACAGGGCACACACCAGACCCGAAAGGCCACGGCCAGCGGGTGGATAGGTTCGGCGCTTGAATACTATGACTTCTTTATCTATGCCACGGCATCAGCCCTGGTTTTCCCGCAGTTGTTCTTCCCATCCCAGGACCCCAAAGTGGCCATTGTTGCCTCCCTGGCCACGTACGGGGTCGGCTATGTCGCCCGCCCTGTTGGCGCCATCTTTCTGGGCCACTGGGGCGACACACACGGGCGCAAGAAGGTACTGCTGTTGTGCATGTTTCTGATGGGTGGCTCGACCATGGCAGTCGGGCTGCTGCCTACCTATGAGCAGATCGGCTGGACCGCCCCCCTGCTGCTGGTCCTGCTCAGACTGGCCCAGGGATTTGCGGTAGCCGGGGAAATCTCCGGGGCCAGCACCATGATCCTGGAACACGCCCCCTACGGACGGCGCGGTTTTTTTGCCAGTTTCACCCTGCAGGGCGTGCAGGCCGGGCAGATTCTGGCAGCAGCGGTATTTCTGCCCCTGGCCTATTACCTCGAGCCTGAGGCCTTCAACAGCTGGGGCTGGCGCATCCCCTTCCTGCTGAGTTTCATCGTCATTTATGCCGGGTACCTGATCCGCCGCAACGTGGATGAAACACCGGCCTTTGCCGAGGAACAGGCGGAAGGCGATGTGCCCAGGGCGCCTTTACTGGAAGCGCTGCAGTACCACTGGCAGGACATGCTGCGGGTCATGATCATGTCCCTGATGAATGTCATCCCGGTCGTCACCACCGTGTTCGGTGCCGCCTATGCCGTACAGGAAGGGTACGGGATCGGTTTCGACAGCAGCGTGTATTTATGGATTCCGGTGCTGGGCAATATCGTGGCCGTGATTGTCATTCCGTTTGCCGGGAATCTTTCGGACAGGATCGGCCGACGCCCCATGATTATCGGTGGCTCACTGGCCGCAGGATTACTGTCGTTTTTCTATTTATACGCCATCAGCATTCACAGCATTCCTCTGGCCATCACCCTGTCTCTGCTGATGTGGGGTGTGGTCTACCAGGGTTACAACGCGATTTTCCCCAGTTTTTATCCCGAATTGTTTCCCACCCACACCCGCGTGTCCGCCATGGCCATTTCCCAGAACCTGGGTACCATGCTGACAGCCTTTTTCCCGGCCATCTTTGTGGCCCTGGCACCGCCCGGCAGCGACAACATTCCGGTCACCATCGGCTCCTTTGCCCTGGGGGTCACCGTGCTTGTCGCCATCACGGCCTACAGTGCCCGTGAGACGTTCAACGTTCACCTGAATGACCTGGGCAAGCGCTGACGCTCAGGCTTGCTCTTGCCAGACGGTAAAGTTACTCTGGCGAAAATTTCAATAATGCCAGGTACCCATGCAGCACGTTCCTTTATATATCAACGGCAAGACACATCAATCCGACTCCACCAGCACCCTCCCCGTTCATAACCCGGCAGATAACAGCCTCATCGCCGAGGTGCCCAATGCCACCCGGGATGAAATCAACCTCGCGGTAACCGCTGCTGCCGATGCCTTCACCACCTGGCGCCAGGTGCCGGTCACCGAGCGGGCCCGGGTGATGATGGCCTACCAGGCACTGCTTAAATCACACCAGGATGAGATCGCCGAATTACTGAGCCTGGATACCGGCAAGGTCATTGCCGATGCCAAAGGTGAGCTGTGGCGCGGTATCGAAGTCGTGGAACAGGCCATGAACATGCCTTCCCTGCTGATGGGGGAAACGGTGGAGAACGTGGCGCGCAATATCGATACGTCCAGCTACCTGCAACCGCTGGGCGTTTGTGTCGGCATCACCCCGTTCAATTTTCCGGCGATGATTCCCCTGTGGATGTTTCCCCTGGCGATTGCCGCCGGCAACACCTTTGTCCTCAAGCCTTCGGAACAGGATCCCCTGACACCGGTGCGCCTGGCGGAACTGTTCACCGAGGCAGGCGGTCCTGATGGCGTGCTCAATGTCGTCCATGGCGGCAAGGAGCAGGTAGAACAGTTACTGGCCCATCCCACAGTAAAAGCCGTGTCATTTGTCGGCTCAGTCCCGGTAGGTCAGCACGTGTACCAGACCGCCACCGCCAACATGAAACGGGCGCAGTGTCTGGCGGGGGCGAAGAATCATATGGTGGTCATGCCGGATGCCAACAAGGCCCAGGCGATCAACAACCTGATCGGTGCCGGCATGGGGGCCGCCGGCCAGCGCTGCATGGCCATTTCAGTAGCGGTGTTTGTCGGCAAGGCCCAGGACTGGATTGATGATCTTACCCAGGCCATGAGCAAGATCAGGCCCGGCCTGTGGAATGACAGTGATGCCGGTTACGGTCCTGTCATCAGCCCCCAGGCCAAAACCCGCATTGTGGAATTCATCCAGAAAGGCAAGGACGAAGGTGCCACCTGCCTGCTGGATGGCTCAAACTTCACGTTGCCAGGCCATGAACAGGGCAACTGGCTTGGCCCAACCCTGTTCCGGGATGTCACGCCGGAGATGAGCATTTACCGCGAGGAAATTTTTGGCCCGGTACTGTGCTGCCTGTGTGTGGACACTCTGGAAGAGGCCATCACCCTGATCAACAACAATCCTTTTGGTAATGGCACATCGATTTTCACGGCCAGTGGCGCGGCCGCAAGGCAATTCCGTCATGAGGTGGAGGTGGGCCAGGTGGGCATCAACGTGCCCATTCCTGTCGCTTTACCGTTTTTCTCCTTCACCGGCTGGAAGCAGTCCTTCTATGGCGACCTCCACGCTTACGGCAAGGAAGGCGTGCGCTTTTATACCCAGGCCAAGACCGTGACCACCCGCTGGTTTGCCGATGAGGTGACCACGGGCCCCAACATGACCATCAAACTGCAGGAATAAGCCCGTCTGAATCAGCTTGCCGGATTGGCCAGTGGCGCCGTGCGATCTGCCATTTCCTCGTTGAAGATTTTGCGCTTGGTGAAGTACCACTGCCCGTCCACCTTGCGCAGTTCACTTTCGTAGTGGCCATAGGCTTCACTGTAACCTTTGCGGTCGGCAGTGCGGTTATTCATGATGAACCAGTAGGCCCGGCTGGTAGCCGTATCCCCGTCCACCTTGATCACCACGTTGGTAATAAAATGGCGTTTGCGGGCAGGTCGCAGTGGTGCATCTGCAGCTTCCTCTGCAGCGAAGGCTGCCGCCATGGCGCCCACTTCTTCACGAATGGCTTCCCGTCCTCTTGCCACGCCACCGGCCCAATCCAGCTCGCCGTCTTCGGTGAAGGTTTCGGCATAGGCCTCGGCATCAAGCCAGTTCATGGCAAACAGGTAGCGGGCCTGCAGATCCTCGATCTGGGAACGATCACTGGCATAGTTTTCGTCATAGCGGTATGAGCGCATGGAAGAGGCGGCATAAACCAGCCCCGCACCTCCGAGTACACCAACCAGGACAAATAACAAACTCCTGCTGTAGCGAACAACGCTGTTGTTGATTTCAATCATGACCTTCATGGTGCACCCCCTGTATTTTTACCCGTTATAAAAGTCATTTTCAGACCAGCCAAGACGACTTTATATAGCAGAAACGGACGGTTTGTAATACAAATTCGCCATGTTACCCTTCTTGGCAGACCAGGCAGGGGTTACCCGCGAATAACCTTTCATGATCAACACAGAGGAATGGGCATGGCAGTCAATTTCAAACACAACGGTGGATTTTTCGCCCCCATGCGTTTTGAAGCGCAGATCGAGGATTGCGAAGTCGAAGGCGAAATTCCGAAGGATATCCGGGGCACCTTTTACCGCAGCGCCGCTGACCGTCGTTTCCCGCCGATGCATGCCAATGACACCCCCTACAATGCCGATGGTGCCGTGGACATGTTCCGCATTTATGATGGTAATGTCGATTTCAAATCCCGCTATGTCCGCACACCGCGGTATGAAGCAGAGCGCCAGGCCCACAAGGCGCTGTTCGGCCTGTATCGGAATCCACGGACCTCGGACCCCAGTGTGCGGGATGTGAGTCACAATACGGCCAACACCACACCCATCATTCATGGCGGCCGCCTGTTCTGCATGAAGGAGGAAAGCCCACCTACAGCTCTGGATCCCCACACCCTGGACACCATCGGCGAATGGGATTTTGACGGCGCCATGACCGCCACCAGTTTTACCGCCCACCCCAAACAGGATCCGGTCACCGGTGAAATGATTGCCTTTTCCTATGAGGCGAAAGGCGAATGCTCTGATGACATGGCCGTTTTCATTTTCAGTCCGGAAGGCAAGCTGACCAGGGAAATCTGGTTCAAGACACCGCTTGTCTCGATGATGCATGACATGGCGATCACCGACAAACACATCATTATCCCGACTACCGGCATGGTGACCTCACGAGAGCGACTGGAACGGGGCGAACTGCACTGGGCTTATGACAAGGATGCCCCTGCCTATGTAGCGATCATTCCCCGTGACGGGGATGCCAGTGATGTCCGCTGGTTCAAGGGACCAGCCGACCGACACATGCTGATTCACACCACCAATGCCCGCACGGAAGGCAACAAGGTGATTCTTGATGCACCCGTGGCCGGGGAAAACTTCCATCCCTATTTCCCCAAGGTGGATGGCAGCTTCAGTAACCCGGCTGACTATGTTCCCACCATCCGCCGCTGGACTTTTGATCTTGATTCAGACGGTGATGGCTGGGAAGAGGAAGTACTGTTTGACGGCATGAAGGTCACTACCTTTGTCAGGATAGATGACCGCTTCATCACCAAACCGTTTCGCTACAGCTTCATGTTGCTGAGCGATCCCACCCTGCCGGTGGCGGAAGCCTTTGCTGACACCCTGGCCGTGCGGGTATCCAACGCGATTTACCGCTTTGATCACGACACGGGAAAAATCGACAAGTTCTTTGCCGGTGATGCCCATGGCATGTCCGAACCCCAGTTCATTCCCCGCTCAGCGGATGCCCCGGAAGGTGACGGCTACATCATTGCCGTGGCCAATAATTTCCGGGAAATGAAGTCCGAGGTAGTGATTGTGGATGCAATGGATTTTGCTGGTGGTGCCATTGCCCGCATCAAGATGCCGTTCCGCCTGCACATGCAGGTCCATGGCTACTGGGCGTCTGCCGAACATCTCCCGTTCTGACAAGACGTAATTTGCAGCAATACGAAAAGCAGTAACCGGCTAGATCGACAGCAGCTTGCCGTGCCCCGGAATGCGGCTGTCCAGTCCCAAAAGCCTCGCCCCGGCCCACAGGGCATGGGGCGTACTGCTGACCGCAGGAATGCCGGTCCGTGATTCCACCGGATCCAGAATCTCCAGGGTGGGCAAGCCGCCACAGGACACCAGCATGGCATCGGCCTCCGGTGCCATCGAGGCCACATCACTGCAGAAAGTGATCAATTGCTGGGGGGTGACACTGTTGAGATCACCGATCGCTTCTATCTCCAGGCCCTTCACCACAGAAACGGAAAACCCGTGTTCTTCCAGAAAGGATTGCAGACGTGTGTTCACCACGTCGTTGTAGGCCGTGGCGGCAACCAGCTTGCTGCCATTCACAGCCTTAAGACCTTCGATGACGGCGGTGCTCATGGTCATGGACGGCAGGCCTGTCGCTCTGACCAGGCTTTGGGTCAGTTGCTCATTAAAGGCCTGTCCGCGATAGAAACTCAGGGAGGTGCCCATCAGCAATATACCCTCGGCACCCCGTTTTGCCAGCAGCTCCGCCTTCGGGGCAATACGATCCAGTACCGCGTCATAACCTTCCGGGGTCATGGATTCCAGACCCAGCGACTCGATCAGGTATTCCATGCTGCCGTTGTACATGGTGCCCGCCTCACCCGGCAGCGTGCCGTTGGCCGGCGGGATCAACAGTCCAAGTTTTCCACCTTGAACGGCATCAGCCGACAGGAGCTGTCGCGGAATTGTCGACACAGCTGCCAAACCGGCCACCGTTTTCAGAAGCGAGCGTCGGCCAACTGATTGGGCTTGAAGGTTTTTATCCGGTTTCATGCAGCGTTCCTTTTTAGGCTTTGGTGGAGTGACCTTACAATAAACCTGATTAACACCCCAGGCAAATATCGGGATGATACAAGGCAAAAAATGACACCTGTGACATCAAAGTCAGTTCAATAATGCCTGCCGGCAACGCTGCCCGTAAAATTGTCGAGAAAAAGCTCAAGGTAGAAAATTAACAACCAGCACAGAACATATTGAAAAAATTAACAGAAAACGAAGAAAACTCTGGGCAGTTGTTAATGGCTACCTGATGCTATCCGTCTTCACCGAGCTGTAGCTGTATCCCGGCAAGCAGCTGATCAATGGCTACGACCTTATCCTCAAGCTCGTCATTCTGGGCCACACTGACCGCACGTAATAATTGCAGATTTCCCAGAAACGCTTCATCCCTGTGCAGCACCACCTCGGATTTTTTTCGTATGCCGGGGTTGTCGAAGGTAAAGAGACCCGGCGTTTCGCTGGCATGGGTGAGATCAGCGGCAAAAAAATCCGCCATACGCCGGGAAATTTCTGCAACCCGCTCCTGGGTCCCGCGATCAGGTGTCAGTGCACTGTAATAACTGGCAAGCTGCAGGCGCAGGGTTCTATCCGTCACCAGCTCTATCGTCTCGGCAGACACCATGTTGTCAAACGCGACTCGGTTGGGAATATACAAATCAAAGGTACCGATCGTGAAGGCATGTTCGACCAGGGCATCGGCTGCCCGTTCATTACTGACCTGTCCGGCAAACAGTTGCAGCAAAGCATCGATGACATCAATTTTCCCCAGATTTTGCCTGGTGACTTTATCAATGCTCTGCTTGTCAGCAAGCAGGCCATCCCGGATGGACGACAGGTACTGAAGTTCTTTTTGTCGGAATTGACGGCCGTTGTTCCAGGTATCGATCTGAAAGGCGATCAGGATACCCAGAACAACCAGCAGGACTTCTGCACAGGCATGCCTGGCAAACTTCATGATACTGCCACGCTGCTGAGTCATGACTCGCTATCAATACAGACAGGTCCCATCATCGGCTCAGAGGATTCGGCTGACCAGCGGTAAAGGTGCGCGGATTGCCTTCGTTGAAAATTTTGTGAAGGCTGAAAAACCATTCGCCATCGATCTTCACGTATTTATCTTCCCAGGACCCGAAACTGAGCCACTGGATCTGGCGACGGTCGGCGTTATTGCCGTAATTCATCCAGTAGGTGATAGCCGTGGCCGTATTACCATCCACCTTGATGACCTGGTTGGTGATCAGGTGGCGCACCGTGGAAGGCCATTCCCGGCCATCGGGGGTTTCTGCGGGCTGGAAGCCGATGGTGCGCAGGTCGTAAGTCCCGGCGGCCATGAATTCGCGGATGGCCTCACGTCCTTCAACGACCCCGCGGGCCCAGTCCAGCACGCCATCTTCGGCAAACACCGCGGCATACCCGTCAGCATCGAAGTAATCCATGGCGATGACGTAACGGTTTTGCAGGTCGATAATGGCGGCGCGGTCATCGGCATAACCATTCGGATATTTTTCAGCAAAAACAACGCTTGATATGAACAGCAACACCAATGCAGCAATCGAATATTTCATGACTCTTCCCCTTCGTTTTAATTAATCATTTATCAAGCCGCCAGGCGGCAAACCTGCCCCATATTACCAGCAATATGCCCGCCGGCTGCCACCTTATTCCAGGCAGGTTTTCCCCGGGACCATGTCAGCTCATGGTGTACCGGTTACCCCTTTTACGAAAAACGTTTCGCATCCCGAAAACCCCGTTATTTCAAAAACTTGAAATAAATTAGGTTGCATTGGTTCTCTATGAGTTATAGCTTGGTCTTCGCTATAAACGGAACTACCGTATATAAAACAAAGGAGAGGGGAAAATGCAACACAACAGAAAGAACAAACTTGCAGTATCCGTGGCCCTGGGCCTGATGTCGGTTTTGGGAACCACCGAGGTCTTTTCACAACAAACAGCCCTTGAAGAAATTGTGATTACCGCGCAGCGCCGGGAAACCAATCTTCAGGAAACCCCCATGTCAGTCCAGGCGTTCTCTGCACAGGAACTTCAGGATGCCAATATCCAGTCAGGCAGCGAACTGGGCATTATGGTACCCAATGTCGTGCTTAACCCGGGTACCGGTCAGGGACAGTCACAGTTCTTCATCCGCGGCCTGCCTGGTGTGGGCATTTACGTGGATGGTGTCTGGCAAGGGGATTTTGGTTTTCAGCAAACCAATTTCACTGAAATGGAACGGGTCGAAGTGCTCAGGGGGCCACAGGGCACGCTCTTTGGCAGGAACACCAACGGTGGCGCCATCAATATCACCACCCGCAAACCGGCCGATGACATGGGAGCCAGAGTCAGTCTGGGTATCGGTGAGTTCGACCGGCGTGATCTGACTGCCGCTGTGGATATTCCC
>Ga0181593_10006791_pt1 | contig 10250 bp, 9 predicted proteins | sample 071ome_19_FD_133756 | JGI IMG/M metagenome (GOLD analysis project Ga0181593, IMG submission 133756) | Coastal salt marsh microbial communities from the Groves Creek Marsh, Skidaway Island, Georgia - 071413AT metaG (megahit assembly) | ecosystem: Environmental > Aquatic > Marine > Intertidal zone...
AGATTGTTTGCTCGGTGAAGCCGACTTCCTGAGGCAGTGTCTTGGCAGGAATGTCGCTGGCTAGTGGCCAGCCCCGGCGCAACCGTCTCGCCGTCTGCTCTTCCACAGATAGGGGAGCCGCCGACGCAGCGAGGCCAGCCGTCAGGAGGGCAACCTCAGCAACTGCACCTTCAAGCAGAAAGCCGTCCGCACCATACCAGTCAAAACATGTCAGGCGAGCTGACAACGGCTGCGTGAGGCCAACACAAGCTTGCAGATGACCGCTGATAAAGTTCTGCGGGCGTTCTGGCAGTGGTTGGTCAAACTGCTCCCGCAGCCAGTCTGCTGACGCGGCCCCCAGAAACACCACTCCGGCTTCCAGACCGCTGACATCACGGAGTTCGAGTTGCTCTCGGATGTGATAGCGATCGAGATGAGCTAGCAGCGCCGCCGCATGACCTGTCGCAACATCGATCAGCAGGCCATTTTCAATGCGGCGAATCAGGGCCAACTCGAGCACCCACCCACGGGCGTCACAAAAAAAACTGGCACACCCCTCACCCACGTTGAGATCACTGACTTTATTTGTGGTGAAGTTTTCAATGAAGTTGCAGGCATCAGCACCCGTAACGCTGATCTGGTCACGTGGCCCCAGCGCAGACCAGATCAGGGGTGTCGCTGCCGGAGCCAGCGCCGAACGGGTGGTCATGCTCAGAATTCCTCGTGTCTGCCAACTGTCGTCACTGCTACGGATTGGCCCAGAGCAGGATGCTGCGGCCACCCGTCCCGGCACTATAGCGACCGCCGCCACCCGGGCCCTCCAGCAGTCCTCATAATTTTTTTCTTGAACCGAACGCTTCACGGCCGGGCTGCGTAACAGATCTCACACAACCTGAGATCACACCAGTTGACCCAACCCCTCGATACCCCCAAATGGACAGCATTTTCGCCACTTTTTGAAAGCGGCGCTTTCCTCTGGGTGGTCACGAGGGTACAGTTTCATCAGCCGGACGTGCGGGCAAGGCATGGTCCGTTCTGGTGAGCAACAACGGCAATCTTTTCTCTCGCTCACAATTTCCTGAATACGCTGCGCGGCTTCCATTGCGCGAAGAAGACAGCGTCAGAAATCATGAGCCAGCTGAAGGCATTGCCGTCGGTTCCGTCGGGGGAGCGTCTTGAAATGAGGCACTCCCTGGGTTGCTTACGAGAAGGAGGCGACGATGGCCACGGTTCCCTATCGAGTCGAACGTCAAGAAGACTACGACGATCAAGAAAACTCCTACCACGATCCAATGGCAGTGGCTGACGCTGGCTATTCGGATGCTGCTCGTGCTGAGGCTGATTGCCGGGCAACAAATGGCAGATCATCCGCTAGGGATGAACGGCCGCAGGCCCGTCACCGCCTCCGGGCTCACCCTGCCGCCAGCCGTTCCGCTCGGCGGAGGTTGCATCGGATTGCCGAAGTCCGTCAGCAACAGGGAGTCACGCTCCGGAATGTTGCCCGTCGCCTGGGCATCGAAATGGCGGTCATTCGTCGACAGGAACAGGGTGACTGCGACCTGCGAATTAGTGATCTCCAGCGCTGGCAGCAGGTTCTCGATGTTCCGATGGCCGACCTGCTCGAGGAGGGAGAGGGGCAACTCTCTGGACCAGTCCTTGCCCGCTCTCGCATGGTGAAACTGATGAAGACAGCAGCCGCGATTCGCGAGCAGATTGGGGAAGAGCAGGCTGGCCGGCTGATCGGTCAGTTGATCGAACAGATTTTGGAAATCATGCCCGAACTTGCCGACGTCACCCCTTGGCACACGGTCGGCCAACGCCGAACCCTGGATGAAGTGGGGCGGACAGCCCGCGACACCGTGCCGGATGAATTATTCCGACGGTAGCGATGCCTGTCCGACCAACTGCGGCTCCTGTCGGATGAGATCCGATGGCGGCACGCTTAGTCTGTCTGGTAGCATGCTGACGCTGCGGTCAAATCGATGTCTTGGCCGTGATGACAGTCATGATTCCCCCGACAGAGGTCTTTGACGTGTTCTCGCTTCTTGGTGTGCTCGGCATTGTGGTGATTATGTTTGTTGGCGTCGCCCTCACAGCGCGACTGGTCCTGGGGAAATAACGCCAGCTGCATCACCTCATTGCTTGGCTGGCCCAATGACTCCCATGACAGCCAGGGCCAGAAACGCGTACAGCGTGGAGCCGAGAACGCCCCAGGCTGCCACCGCCAGCCCAAAGTAATCCCGCAGCCAAACTCGTAGCGGTGGTTCTGCACTCTTGGGCACCTTGTGCTGCACCGGACCACTCCGATCCGATTGCTGCTGCATGTCTTGCCGAAACTGATCCCACTGCTGCTGAACCGCCGGCCGCTCAAGCTTCGCGAGCCAGTTGCCGCGAAGGTTCCAAAGAACCAGTGGCGGCAACACCATCAACAGCACCCAGCCCACGATGAGCGCCACCCCGACACGAAGACGGAGCATCTCACGGCGTGGGGAACTTGGAAATGAAGCATTCATTGACTGAAGTCGCTCAAGGGCTGGAACAGCAGAGAGGATGGGCCCGCACTGCCCCCAGTTTACCCGGTTTCACAGCAAAGCCGATGCACAGGATCGCTCCACTGCAAAACTCCTCTCGTCTGCCAAAATTGTGAATGCTACCGTCCGCATCGACGCGGGGCCTTTGCCGTTTCCCCCGCCGTTTCATTCCCTGACTTACGCTGCACTGTGCTTCACCAACGTTCGCCATTCTCCGCCTGCCTGCCGCCGGTCCTGCTCGCGGCGATTGTCATGCTCTGGCCATCACCGGCTGCCGGGCAGAGTGGCTGGCTGCCGACAAGTTGGTTCACCAAGCCACAGGTCGACCCGCAGGCAATGTTCCCCCTTTCTGAGCAAAACGGCCCCTGGCTTGTGCTTGCCACCACGTTTCGGGGAGACGGCGCACGAGATGATGCCCGTCGGCTTGCCCAAGAACTCCGCAGCCGCTTCCGTCTGGACGCCTACACCCACGAGCAGGCCTTTGACTTCACGGGTGAACAGCGTGGGCTTGGGCTCAACCCCGATGGCAGCCCGAAAAAAATGCGGTATGCCAATTCCCAGCAGGTTGTCGAGGTCGCTGTGATGGTTGGTGACTTTGCCGCCTGCGATGATGCCCGCGGCCAGAAGGCACTCACCCGGATCAAATCATTGCGACCAGAAACCCTGACTGGCGAGCAAGGCAAGAGTCGCGCCTACTCCGACTTCCGACGAATGCTCGGCCTCGATAAGCAGACCGGGAAGGGGCCACTGCATATGGCCTTCATGATTCCCAACCCGCTGCTACCGAAGGACTATTTCAATCGACCACAACTCGACCAGTTTGTGATCGATATGAACGCTGATGTTGAGCACAGCCTGCTCGACTGTCCGGGACGCTACAGCGTTCGAGTCGCTACCTTTACCGGTGCCGGTGGCTTCGATGCCGAGACACTCAACACAGGTGATGATGCGGCTGACAGCCGACTGGTGCAGGCGGCCGAGAAGGCACACCGCCTGACCAAGTCGCTCCGTCAGCAAGGCTGGCAGGCCTATGAATTCCACGACCGCGAATCGAGTATTGTCTGCGTTGGCAGCCTGTCGCAGTTAGCGGTCGAGCAGCAGGACGGCTCTCAGGTGCCCAGCCCTGAACTTGTTCGCATTTCGATGGCGCTTGGCCCCGACCAAGAAAAACTTGCTGCCGGCACGATCCTCCCCAAGCGAATTGAGGGTATCCTGCTCGATATCGAGCCCCGGCCAATCGATGTGCCGAGGCTACCGATCGGCCGGCGGTAGAGTGATTGATCTCGCCGGCTTCTGCAGATTCATCCGAATTCTTGAGGAGCCTTGCGAGTGCCCGTTTCGCCAATTCTTGTGCTTGGCACAACCAACAGCGGCAAGCGACAGGAACTGACAGCCCTGCTCGAGCCCTTTGGGATCGCCTGTCAGTCGCTTGCTGACTTTCCCGCCGCCCTCGCCGTGGCTGAAACTGGCACAACCTTTGCTGAAAATGCTGCTCTCAAGGCAAGCCAGCAGGCCCTGGCGCTCGGACACTGGGTGCTGGGTGAAGACAGCGGCCTGGCGGTCGATGCCCTCGGGGGCGGCCCCGGGGTTTACTCTGCCAGATTCTCCGGCCCCGAGGCGACTGACGAAGCCAACAACACCCTCCTTCTGGAAAAACTAGCGGGGGTGCCTGCCGATCAGCGGACGGCTCACTATGCCTGCCATGCTGCCCTCGCCGATCCTGAAGGGACCATCCGGGCTACCGCGAGTGGCCGATGTTGCGGCCGGATTGCCGACACTGCAGCTGGCTGTGGCGGCTTTGGCTATGACCCTTACTTCATTGTGCCGGAATACCACCGCACCTTTGGTGAACTTGCTCCGGCTGTCAAAAGCCTGATCAGTCACCGTGGTCGGGCCATTCGGGCGATGCTGCCGCAGATTGTGCGGCTGCTTCGCGACCAGGCTGCTTCCTGAGCCTCGAAACAAAACCATCTGCGTGGCAAACCTGCCACCCAAAAGGGGATCGTTTTCATGCAGCGCCACGCTGCTGTTTGTGCAGCCAACGCTGAACACTCGCCAGTACCTGATCGGTGCCATCCATGGTGCCCATGAGATTGGCCAGGGGCGTGGCAAAGCGGTCGAGACTCTCGAGAAACGACCGGACACGACCGCTTGTTACCTGCTCAAGATGCACAAAGTCACCACAGCCCATACTCCGCAAAAAATAACTGTTCATACGCTGCTCGCCGTGGGCCCGCTCAGGCAGCACCAGCAGCGGCTTCCCCAGATGAATCGCCTCACCGATGAGTTGATTCCCTGCAGCAGAAATGACTGCCCGGCAGCCAGCGAGATCGTCAGCAAACCGCTGGTCGTCAATCGGATGAAACGAAAGCCTGCCGATCGATTCGCGTTCCCCAAGCCCATAAACCTTGACGGGCAAGCCGCATTCAGCCAGCGTTTCGAGGGCTGAAAAGGGGGTATGCCGACGAAGATAACTCAGCACATAGCCACCATCGCTCGGCTCTGCCTTCGTAACTTCACGTCGCAGCAACGGTCCAACCTGAACGACATGCTCCCAGCCACGGCGAAGGCCTGGACGAAAAAAAGCTGACACAATGGTCTCAGCCGGCTCACCCATGTACATCCAGACGGCATGGCTCATAAACCAAGCATTCCAGCGCAAGGTCCAGGGCAACGGTTCCAGATCGTAGGCCAACAGAAAATGCTGATGGTCGACACTGAGCAACGGTACTCCCTGACGGGCTGCAGCGCGGGGAAGGGCAGGCTCAAAGTCAGTGATTGCCAAGGCAACCTCGTGAGTTTCCAAATCAGCCATCAGGCGATCAACAAGTGGACCGAGGGAACGGGCCTGGTACTCCAGGCCAGCCCGAATGGTTCGGGGAACATCGAGACGGCCACCGCTGTACTCGAAGATAATCCCAGGGATTTCCCGAACCGTCACCCGGGGGTGTCCTGTCGCGAACCGCTGCTCAAGAAAGCGGAAGGCATCAGCCGCCGTATAAACCAGAACATCATGCTCCCGCTCAAGCCGCTCGATGAGCGTACTGATCCGGGTGGCGTGGCCTCTCCCCTCACCGCATAGACTGATTGCAATCGTTGCCATGCCTCTTCCATTCCGTCGGGAACCCGCTTGAGTTCCTGGCCCATGTTCACTGCCAGAGATTATTGTGGGGCAATGGGCTCCCACAGCCTAACCTGTGGTTTCGCCTGCGGACTACGCCCAGTCCGCACGCCGCTTCCCGCTGCTGCCAGTGAAACCATTCTTGCGAAGAAAGATCGTCATGCGTGCCGCTCTGATTTATCGCGTTGGCATCATGCTGCTGGCCGCTGGATTCTCCAGCCCAGCAAGCCTCGCCGTTGACGCCGAGACAGCAGCGGGACCAACCAATAAGCAGCTCATCCGACGGCTGTCTCATGGCACCCTGGTCGTACGGGACACCGCAGCAACAGCGTTGGGCCGCCGTGGCCGCTCTGCTCTGGCTGAAATCGAAGAGGCCATTCCGCTGGCCGAAGGTGAAGCCGCCTTTCGATTGACTCGCCTTGCCGCCGCCATCGCTCTGGCGGAGACCAGCCGCCAAACAGAACCGAGCGTGGTGACACTTGCACTCACCGATCAACCGCTGGAACAACTTGCCCAGCAGATCATGATTCAAACCGGAAACCAGATTTTGGTTCCTGATAATGCCGCTGTCTTCAGTTTGACCTGTAACCAGCTGCCGTTCTGGGACACGATGGAAAAACTGGCTGCCGTCACAGCAGGCCGGATTGTCTTGGACGACCGCCCCCCGGGGCTGGGCATCGCCCCCGGAGGCTCAGCCGCTGGGCCAGCGTTTCCCGCAGCGATAGCTGATCTCATCCGGGTCGCCGTGCACCGTATTGATCGGCTTGGGCCAGACGGTGACCGTGGCTTTCGGATCGTCTTGCGAGTTGCCTGGGAGCCGCGACTGACTCCCCTCATCGTCAGGCTCCCGCTGGCTTCCATCGTTGCCGAAAGTGAAGACGGCGCCACGATTCGACAGCCAAGCCGCCTTGGCGTTGTTGAACCATTTATCAACGCCAAGCGCTGCTGGGTTGACCTGCCCGTTGTGCTCAGCCGGCCACCGGCTGGCGTCACTCGACTAGCCAGCCTCCGCGGCACCGTTGAAATGTGGCTGCCGGGCTTCAGCCATCGTTTCCGGCTGCCACTCACTCCTCGTGGGTCGGAGATGGCAAAACCGAGCAACTGCCTCGGCACCATGACCGCTGAACTCGAAGAGTGGTGGCCGACGGTGACACCAGCCGGTCAGGGCCTCACCCTGCGAGCAACGGCCCAACTCGCTGAGCCCTCCGCAGCCTGTGAGTCTCACCGAGGCTGGCTGGCTGATCGGGTCCCGACACTCCTGCCCCCCAGCGGCCCCGCCGTAACCACGTTGCACCATCGCGTCGTGGGCCGCAGCAGTCGCGGGCTGACCGTGGAAACAACTTTCCTACCGCCGCTGCCAAGCCCTGACGACAGACTTCAGGTCAGCTGGCAACTGCCAGTGGGCATCTCCCGGCTTCCTACCGATTTCTGGCTTGTGAACATTCCGCTGGAAAGCAGCACCGAGATGGACTAACGCCCACCTAGGCCGGCTACCCCCCCAGGATTCTCCAGGTTCGCGTTGTTCTGGTTCATTCTGGCCGCTATCGTCCTCAGCCCTTGTGGGTGCTCACGTTCACCCCGAATCCGCCTTCGGGCCGCATGGACCAGCGATGAAAATTCGTACGTTTCTCCTTTTCGTCTGCATGATTGTGGTGCCTCTTCTGGCGATGTTTTCGCACAAGATCCCGCCAGAAATCCGTGCCGCCTGCGGCGACCTGATCCTGCGTCCGGCGATCGATCTGATTGAAGCGGCAGCCAGTGCGACAGAACCGAAGCCGGCTGCACCGCCAGTCACTTTTGAGGCACCACCAGCCGGGCCTCTCCTGGCCGGCTCGCCACCCACCGAGGCCCCTGGTACCGATCAGCCTGACAGTTCCCTCGCTGAAAATTCCTCTTCGTCTCGGGCAGCGGCCCCTGCGACCGCCCTCCTCACCAGTTCGCCACCTGCCAGTTCCCACCAGTTCCCTCCCGCCAGACCAGCGGCCTCCCTCTCGCTGGCTGCTGGCAGGCTTGATGCTGGCAGTCTGCGTCAGCAGTTGGCAGCAGTTGGTGCCCACCGGCTCCTTCTCGAGCCCACAGCAGACGGGAGTGGGCAATTCCACGGAAGCTGCCGTGTCGCTGTCGATCCCAGCGGAGAATTGCAGCGACTTTTTCACGCCCATGCCAGCAGTGAAGCCGAAGCCCTTCAAAACCTGCTCGAACAGGTCACCCGATGGCAGCAGCGTCTGGCGGCGACACCACCGGGCGGCCAGGCTCGCGGGGCAGTCGTCCGTTGATTTCAATCTGATGGTCGCCACACCACGGCCAGCTTCATGATGCCGACACCACGACGGAAGTCATCCTGGGTCAGACAGCGGCTGCTCACCCGGCCCAAGTCAGCACTCGGCCTGCACCCCCGCCGAGGCGGTCTTCACTCGCTGCATCTGCCTCATTCATGGCCACGCCACATCCGCAGACGGAAACGCTGGAGCCGAGCCAAATCAGCCGGTCTGGCCCCTGTTACCGAGGCCGTCGGCAGCCACCACCGCAGCGACGACCTGGCCCGGCTTGAGGCAGCCCTATTTATCGCCCGAGAACCACTTCCCATCCGCCGGCTGGCAAAACTCGCCCGGCTGCCGGATGCCACACGGGGCCGGAGCCTGCTGCGGGAATTGAACCAGTTCTTCGACGCTGCTGGATCTGCCTTTCGAGTCGAGCATGTCGCTGGAGGGTTTCAGCTGCTGACTCGTGCCCAGTTTGGGCCATGGGTGCGTCGAACCCTGGAATATCCGGCTGAAAACCGGCTCTCGACGGCTGCCCTCGAAACCCTTTCGATTGTTGCCTACCGCCAACCAGTGACCCGGCCGGAAATTGAGGCCATCCGCGGGGTCGGCTCAGAAGAAATGCTGCGGCAACTCCTCGACCGAGATCTGATCGCCATTGGTGGGCGGAGCGACGAGCTGGGGCGTCCGAATGTCTATATCACCAGCCGGTACTTCCTCCGGGTCTTCGGCCTCGGACGAATCGAGGATCTCCCCCCGATCGAATCGCCTCCGGCCGACTCGAACGCCTGAGGGTTCCGGTTTTTTTGCCGTCGCCGCTTGCACCGCACCGATGCCGTTGGCATATTGCTCAGCCCGCTTGATTTGCTGCGAATGGCAGCCCGCAGACTGCCGAATGCCAGCCGATCAGGAGGTGACGACCACCAAATACGTTCGCCCCCAAAACCTGCACGAAAGTTGCCGGAAAAAAACGCCGACAACCAAGTGTCGGCAGCAAACCGCCTCCACAAGCTCGACCTCGCTGGGATGATCCCTGAGGGACAGCCGCCAGAGCGGCAGGCGACCGGCAAAAAATTTTGACCAGGGACTTGGCTGGAGGCCCGGTCATCGTCCACAATTTTCGACAGTGTTCTTTTCCACGAATGACCTCGTGAAGCGACTTCAGGAGACGAAGCAGTGACGATTGTTCTGAAACCAGGCAAGCAGCAAGACGTATCGCGTGCGGATGTGTTCTGTTGGACCGAACTCCCTGAACTCTTGCTGGCTGACGATCTGTTCGAATCGTCGCAGCACCGTTCTGGTTCGATCCCATCAATCGTTGCTGAAGACGACGACGAAGATGAAGACTGGGATGACGAAGACGACGAGTACGAGGACGACGACGAGTACGAAGACGGTGAAGAAGAGTACGAAGAAGGGGACGACGAGGAAGAAGGCGACGAAGAGTCAGAAGAGTGGGAAGAAGTCGACGACGAAGACGCTGAAGAAGAAGACGACGAAGAAGGCGAAGACGACGAAGAGTACGAGTACGAGTACGAGTACGAAGAAGACGGTGAAGAAGAAGACGGCGACGAAGAAGGCGACGACGAAGACGACGAATACGAAGACGATGACGAAGGCGATGAGTGGGAAGACGAAGATGATGGAGAGTGGGAGGAAGACGAGGACTGATCGCCCAGGTTCGTCCGCAGCAGCACTCGCCTCGTGCTGCCTTTCCCATCAAGTCTCATCAATCATTCCAGGTGAGCCTGACATACTGGCCCTTTCTGGAAACGGTCACGTCAACCGCGGACGACTTCCCGATAGCCGCGAGCCGTTGCATCATGTCCTGCTGGCCGGTGATTGGCGTTCCGTCAATCTCAACGATGCGATCTTTCAGCCTGAGCCCGCCACGTTCTGCTGGAGAACCAGCCCGTATGGCAACTACCAGGGCTGCGGTCGGGTTGGCCGAATCTGCTCGGATGCCAATACCCCAACGCCCCGGGCTGTCCGGGGCAAGGAATGCTCTCGCCTCGAGGCGTGACTTGGTCGCATTCGATTCAGTCAGGCACTGTGGCCGGAAACTCGGGCACGAGCCGGTGGCATCGGCGACTTGCAGGAGCGTGTCGAATGTCAGCCGAGCCACGGGCTCAAGGCCATCCAGATTGACGAGATGGGCATCGTCGCTTGGCCGGTGGTAATCGTTGTGCAGGCCGGTGTGAAACATCAGAGTGGGGATACCGGCCTGCAAGAACGAGTAATGATCCGAATCTGGCTCGACCTTCCAATCGAATGCCAACTGCAGGGCTGTCCCGCCTGAAAGGCAGTTGGTTCGGGTGACGAGTTCCTCAAGGCCAACCGCGGAACGGGTGCCATAGA